>JACCDX011060139.1_pt1 | contig 13927 bp, 12 predicted proteins | sample 7449681 | NCBI WGS metagenome assembly JACCDX01 (sample SAMN15323450, study PRJNA562643) | freshwater metagenome | isolation source: river surface water | place: USA:Blue River Watershed | collected 2017-08-18
CTGGGTATATACGTCGAATTCTTTTTGAAAAATAAGATGAGATACTTTGAGAATTTTGATAGCTCATAAAAATCAAAAAGCCACTGACTACAAAAAAAGATTTAACAGCGACCTCTGAAGAAAAAATGCTAACAAGTGATATTAAAAAAGCATTCCCAGATAGACTAGCAGCATGAACAAAAAAAACTGTTGCAGCAAGAATGAATCTTAATAAATCAAAATTATTTTTGCTTTGATTGCCTTTAGTTTTAAACACGTTTTCTCATAATTATTTTACTTAAGCACTTAAAAAAAACGAGCCCTGATTCTCTTCATGAAACGGTAAACAGCTCTTTTAATCAGATGGCTTATTGAAACCTGCTTGTCGATCCAAAAAGCAACTTCATCTGCGTTCGACTCGAAAAATTTAATTATATTAGGTGGGGCCTCAACAATTTTAGAATCATTGAGCACATTTCCCAAAATTTTTGGATCATGATATTTTTCGTAATGATCTCGAGCAATAAGGCTCAGTTTTTCTAAGTTCTCAGATGTAATATTTTTGCAATAATCAATAAGTTGTTCGGGATCTTCCCAATAAAAAACGTCCTTGTAACCCATATCAATACAACTTAACACTCTAGAATAAATATGTTTATGCAAGGCGACGGGCACACCAGCTCCCATTGACTCAATTAGTGTTATTGCCCCTCCATAAGGAAATGAAGCTATGTATAAGTCAACTCCGTATTGTTGCAAAGACTTCCAAACGCTTGGAACCCAGGGAATGTAAATAAACCTGTCATTCGAGACCCCCAACTTTTTTAACTGTCTATTAATTTTAAAAAGCGCCCATGGAGATAAGTTTCCAATATGAACATGCTTACCTTTTGTAACTGATAAAAGCTTGGGGATAAGCTCCTGATAACTAACATAATAAGGAATTTCAACCTTATTTGATCTTGCTGCGGTAGCAGTTACTAGGAAGCCATTCTGCTTAAATTTTAACCCTTCAGGCCGCCCGCCTTTATCCTGAGAAATTAGTGGGATATATTTATTATCAATACCCAAATCATCCCTACAGAAATGATAACCCATAGGGTGAAAATCAACATGCTCAAGATAGGATAGATGAGCCCCTAAACAGAGGTGATGATCTCCATGATGGTAAAAAGTCGATTTTTTAAGCATATTAGGCTGAAAAGAGGCAACAGCAACACTATCCTGATGATGATTAAATAAATAATTACTATCAGCTTGTAATTCAACCAACCTTTTTTGGAGCCAATTGAGAGTAGTTAAATAATTTCTACTTGGAGAAATCTCTACACTAACCTTAATATTATTAAATCTCTTAAGAAATTCACCTATATTACTGCGACCTTCTATACCAGTAACTAAAATTACATGCTCAGCGTCCGGAATAGTTTTAATGAAATCCTCTATTACTCGAGCATGCCCTCCAGACCTCTGGATTTTCGTTGCGACATAAGTACACTTCTTCTGTTGATTAATCCGGAAACTAACTCTTGGAATTGCCTCAAAATTTTTTCGGCCTATTTCTTGACAGAGAAGATCTAGCTTCTGAGAGCTAATAAAATTCGCAGTGAAAATAGGTTCGGTGATGATTTTATCCACATAATCATGAATAAGAACCAAAGCTTGCTCCAAGCCCCCGCACGCAATGGTATCACGCAAGAACTCATGAAATGAATTGAATGACTCAAACTTGGATGCCATTTTTATGTTCAATCCTAGGGCTTTTTGTAAACATAAACTGAAGCTAAGTTGCTACCTTTTATATCAGCATCCACAGGATTTGCTTGATTTCCTTCAATTTTAGTAATTAGGATCATATTGTGATCTTGAACATATTTAGTTAGTCTCTCAGTCTCTTTAGATGGCCATGCAAAAGAGTAATTAGGATTGTAGATAACATAATTAGGATTAAATTTCTCTATAAAATCAGTCCCACACCCTCTCCAAAAATGGCATGAAATACTATTCATTTCAAAAGGTACAGCAACAAAATGATCATGTGCAATTTTATCGTCATTTTTCACATTATTCTTTATGAAGGAATACGTGTGAAATGCAATACTTGATTGATAATCAAATCGAGCGAATGATTTTAATATGGCATTACGAGCACAAACTGCAATAAATAAAATGAAGAAATAAACTGCAAACACTTTGAAAAACCGCCTCAGAAAATTATTAGGTAAGCTTGTAAGAAAATCAAATATGATAAAAATATTTATAAAAAGAAATAAGTAAGCAGGGAATAAATAATGATGCGAAAAAACCAAACGATTGCCGTAAGCAACAAATAGAAATGTTGATATTGCAGCAAAGCTATTTAGTAATGAAAGGTAAGAAACTTGAGAGGCTTCAACTTTATATTTGTATAGAGAGATAATAAATACGAAAGGCAGGGTTAAGAAAGAGAATAACATTACTGAGTCAAACTTAAGGACATCAATCCAAGCCACTATGCTGTTGACATAAGACAATTCTGCTCCACTGCTGAAACTTTTAGATAACTCAGATTGGTATGATAAGAAATCGAGAAAGTCGATAAATGCATATGGGTGAATAATAAAAGCGATAGAAAAACTTACTAATGTTGTATTTCTTGCCAGCTTGTAAAAATCCTTGGATCGCATAAAATCAAGAAATGTCTTTGATATATTTATTCGATAAAAGTGTATAAATCCTATAAATATAAAAATAGATCCTATGAAAAATGTTTGCTTGGACATACTAGCTAAAACTAAGAAAGTAAGACCGAGTAAGAATGTAATATTTTTTGCTTTTTTCACATATTCTATTAAACAACCAATTGCTGCAAAGATAAACAATGCTCCAGTAGTTTCAGGATGAATAAAATAAAAAAGATAGGAAGTTGAAGAAAAAACGAACAATAAGCAAACACAAAATGAGATTAAATATCTCTTACCAGCTCCTATTTTATTTAATCCAATCCAAAGCCCAAGAACAGCCAAAAGACCTATTAAGAAAAAAGTTAATTTTATTAACAAAACACTCAAAAAATCACTACTACTTCCAAACAACAGGGCAAAAATTTTAATTGGAAGCAATAAGAAAAAATTAATAGAAAAATATGACCATCCGTAATATCTAGAATGGTATCCATTCATCATGTCGTAGTAATGTCGATGATAAAGGTCATTTATAGCTGAAATCATAGAGCCAGGGTCAACTTCATATGCTGATATCAGATTGATATCATCCAACAGAATGAATGCATGAGGTAAATAAACTAATGAAAACAAACCAATCAAAAGAAATCTAAAAATTACGCATTCATGCTCTTTTTTTTGCACCCAAAAAATTCTGATGAACTCATCATATATATTTTTAAAAGCGGTTTTTAAAATGTAAAATTTATTCATCTTCTATCTTTATTCGAGTACGAAAATGCAACTTAATATTGTTTTAGAAACTAACTTATAACCCATATCAACCAAAAAAATATATGTTTCAGTACAGATTATTGTATTAATGTCTGCATTTGCGATTTCACAAACAATCACTTTAGGTTTATATTTTAACCAATCATTAGACTTTAAAACCTCATAATCAAGCCCCTCAACATCAACATTGAGAAGATCAATCACCGTATTAATGGGTATATATTTGTCTAAGCACTCAGCAAGAGTAACAACTTTTACAATTTTTTTACTTATTGGTTTAACAGAATAATTAACATAAGCTTGATCGACCATTTCAGTACAAAAAGTATTAAGTGCACCCTCCTCAAAAATATTGTAAATTAAATCTTGATTACATCCTCCAATTCCAAATTCTAGATTTACGTCACGAGGCCTGGCAGCATCAAAAAGTGATTTACTTCCAGGTATTGGATCAATATTAATACCTCTCCAGCCCATTTTAAAAAGTCTGTGTGTATTTGAAAAACGATAGGGATGATGAGCACCAACATCAACATAAAAGCCATCTTTCTTGTAATTAAAAAGACTAACCAAAATAACATCCTCCCCATGTTGGGAGTATGACTCATTAAGATGGGAGTGACCTTTTTCTGAGTTTTTATCAGATTTCAATAGCGAGAAAAATGATTTTAGGAATGACTTTACATGTATCATTTTTAACAATCTAAGCACCTCTAAATAAATTGCCCGATTAAAGGCTTTGTAATACTTGGAGTCAAACGTTCTAAATCCATGAAATAAGAAAAATCGAATATGTGACAAAGATTGTCGAAATCTTGACATTCCAGTCCAATCACCAGAACCAGTAATTCTATAAACAGACATAATTTCGTTAATAAACTTTGACTTTCCTTTGCTGGCGTGTAGCAGACTTCTAATAAAATCACCCTTATACATATGATGATTAAAGTAGTTATAGACTTTTAAATTTCCCAAAAAAACATTTCGATAAACTACGCTAGATGTCTGCATATATGGACAATACCCTCCAAGCAACATCTGTTCTAAATCTTCACAAACAAATGTATAGGATGAAGACTCGAGATTCGTATATGCAGGCATCATTTCGTCACATGCATTTTTTAAAAAATAGTTATGACCACACACAGTAAAGTCAGGGTTTGCGTCTAAAAAATCAATTTGTTTTTGTAGTTTAGTTTCATCAATCCAATAATCATCACCATCAAGAATAGTTATATATTCAGATTTGGCTTTTCTATACAAATTAGAGAAATTTATATAATCGCCTCCATGCGATCGTTCAGATCTAGATGTTAAAAATAACTTTATCTTTTCTGGATATCTTGCTTTATATTGTTCTAATATCTTTATAGTTCCATCCGAGGAACCATCGTCGCCAATTATAATTTCATATTCAAAATCAACTTGCTGCATAAGTACAGAATCAAGCGCTTCTGAAATATAATTGCTAACATTGTAAGCAAGCACTATAACTGTTAATTTACTCATTAAAAGATCTCAATTAGAAGACACTAAACTTTGCTACTCTTCAAAAATACACAATCACGCATTAATAGGTAATTAACGACTGTAATTGGCCATATGATTATCAACATAGCTAATAATCTATTACCTACAAATGGCAATAGTATAGAAATCGAAAATAAATACATCCAATATATAAAGAAATTTAAAATTAGAAATCGATATATTGTTGAGTAGCCTTTCTCAGAAAATACAATTCTGCCCGTAGTGAAAAAGTTAAAAACCACACCCATAACATTAGAGATCAACAAGATAGCCCATGTTGGCATAGAAGTTAAGGTAAGAAAGCCGAAGATCAAAATCCCAAAAATCGTATTTAGTGCTCCGACGAATAAGAATTTAAGAAATTGCTTCTTTGTGTTAACAAACAGTCTAAGCCTTTGGTTTAAAGCCATATGTAACAATATTACCCACATTAAATGTAAACTTTAATTTGGACAACCCAAATAAATTAATTAACCAAAACATGCAATTACGAAAAAAGTTTGGTATTGGAGCAAGTTTTAACCAATAAGAAATTCTGTATGAATTAGAAAAGCTTGCAACAGATACATCTATAAAATTACATCTACAAAAAAGATTAAAAATGCTCTTTTTTGAGAATAATTGCATGTGTTCAATGTCGACAATTGGAGACTTTTTTCCAAGAATACGGTTCACCAGGCTTCGGTAATCATGTGTAATAACAACAAATACACCGCCAGGCTTTAACAAATTAAAAACTGATTTCATTAACACGTTAGGATCATGGACATGTTCAAGCGTCATAAAACAACATATCAAATCAAATGTATTGGGAATGAAATCATTCTCATTAAATATGCCCTCTTTAATCCAACCTTTTCTTTTTTCAGGTGCTGCTGCGATAGCTGCAGATGATGGCTCCACACCAACAAGTTCAGCAAATCCTTCTTCAGCTAGGTAGTCTAAAAAAATTCCTGTTCCAGCACCTATTTCCAAGGCTTTATCTTTAGACTTCATATTTTTTAGCAATGGCCTAATTGCTTGAATATATGAAAAGGCAGCATCATTTGCTTCTAATGCACTATCGTATTCAGCTGAGTGATATGCATCAGCCAAATCTGAAGCGGATGGCGGATTATTCGCATAAACAAGATCACATTCAAAGCACTGAACTAACCTATGGCACATGAATTCTGGTTGTTTTCTAGATGCAAAAGTCAAGCCGGAAATTTTTGATTTATCAATATTTTCATCTATAAAAATACGACCAAATTTCGAACAACCACAAACGGGACATGAACGCACTTCTTGCATAAAGTTAACCCCAAAAGCTAAGTGAATTTCTTCTCAACGTTGATAAAAAATGTGTGGCATTGATCAAACCCACTGATATTATTACTTTAAGCCAAACTCTTTACTGTCTGGCAAGAGTTTTGAAACTTCGCCATTTCGGATTAGTGATGACCTTATTAAACGAGGCCGCCCTTTGACTTCTATCATAATTTTAGATATGTACTCACCAACTAAACCGATCGCAAACAAATTTAACGACCCAAACATCAAAATGGTAATAAGTAATGTTGTAATTCCTTTGGGTGCAATATCTGGCATGAATATCCTTAACAAAGCTACAGTTAAAGCAAGTATTACAGATCCTAAAAATGACAAAATACCCAAAGAAGTCAGAATAGTGAGCGGAGTATTACTAAAAGAAAAAATACCTTTCTTAGCCCATTCAATATTTTTCAAAAAACTGTTCGTGCTTCGTCCAAACATTCTTTCAGGCCTAATATAATTAACTCCAATCTGCCTAAAACCAACATAAGCGCGAATACCCCGAACAAATAAATCTCTCTCTGGGCAATTCAAGATCCAAGTCACTACTCTTTTGTCCAAAAGAGAAAAATCTCCTGCATCAAGTGGAATTTTTATATAACTAAAAATTGCAAAAATACGGTAAAACAATTTATACATTAACCCAGAAATCCAAGACATTTCTCTTTTTACACGACGTCCGTAAACAACATCAAACCCACTCTCCCACTTTTCATAAAATTCACTTATTAATTCAGGTGGGTCTTGTAGATCTCCATCTAAAAGCACTACAGCATCCTTGGTTGAAATTTCCATCCCACTTCTAAAAGCCATTTGTGAGCCAAAATTTCGTGAATGTGAAATACCAATAACTTTTGAATCGCCAAGGCTAATCCCTCTAATTACTTCCTCGCTATTATCAGGACTACAATCGTTAACAAAAACAATTTCGTAATCAATTCCTAATCTAACAAAAGTGTCAGTTAATCTTTGATACATAATCGGTATTGCTTCTACATCTTTATAGCAAGCTATAACTGCTGTAACACTGCGTTTTTGTTTTTCTTGATTAATCTTAGAGGACTTTGTTATCTCCTCTAAAGATAACTTTTTAACCCATTGAGACATCATATCAATACCATCATCTAACGAGATTATTGCTTTCCAATTCAAAATATCAAAGGCTTTAGTAGGATTAGCATACCACTCCGTTAAATCCCAAACTCGGCTTTCCATAGCGCCGAATTCAGGTTCATGAGGTATATCAAATTTATGTTTTACCTTGCTAACTAAATCAAAAATAGTCGTTTTAACTCCTGTACCAATATTGAAATCCTCACCGTAAATGTCTGGATTCATCTTAGATGCAGCAAGAACGAATGCATTACATACATCATCTACATAAACAAAATCACGAGAAATATTAGGATTGACAAATTTTGGTAGTTTGCGATGCAATACATGATTTAGAAGATTAGGCAAAAGTCTCGACGTATCTTCTAATGGTCCATAAACAGAATAAAGTCTTAAGTTGACACAAGGAAAGTTTTTGTGCTTCCCCATAAAATTTAAATAATTTGCAGCTGCTATCTTAGAAACAGAATAGGCACTGTTAGGTTTACATATACTATCTTCTTTTGGCTTTACGCAATTACTTCCATATTCAGACGAACTGCCAGCATGAATGTAGGCAACTATATCAGTATGCTGCAACTGCTCTACTAGATTGATTACTGAAGTGAAGTTTGTCTGGTAAATTAAATTTGTATTTTCCTCGAAAGAATAAGCGCCATATGCAATACAATCAAACACGGTTTTAGGCTGTATCTTTTCAATTAAATTCTTTGTGGCTGAAAAATCATTAATATCGGCCGCGATTATGAATTCATCATCTATCTCCAGCAATCTCCAATTTTTCTCAATTCGAACAATTGCAAACACATCCTTACGAACCGCTAAAATTTTTTTAAACAGATTAGCCCCAATGAAACCTGAGGCTCCTAATACTACAATAGGACCTGACAAAGATTGCACATGACTGTCAAACGTATTCATCTTCACTCTTTCAATACTTTAATAATAGACTCTACATTTAGACAAGAAAGAGTTCTTAAGAAATTTTGTGATCCGTAACTTGAATAATGATGAGCTTTTGCACAAAAGTGAAAAACTTGTGGAAAACTTACTCCATGCTGAGTTAAGAAAAAAATAAAACCAACACCGAACCCACCCTGTTGAACGTGCTCTTCAACTAGAACTAGTTTTTCGGCGTCCTCTATCTGCTTGAATAACTCATCAGGAATCACAGATTTTTGAATGGGCAACTCAGAAACTGCCCATAGATTTGGGCGAGTCTCATAAGGTAGAGACTCGAAATCAGAAATATACTTGCCAGCCAATGGCCCTACAGCAATAACGACAGCACCTTTACCTGAGACCAATTGGCGCCAAGGCGCATATTCCGGAACATTGTAATCTTTGGGTGGCTCGCCTCTACCCATACGAAGATAAACTGGGCAGTTGGATTTATTCGATAACGTCACGACTGAAATAACATCTTCATCAAAAACTGGAATAAATACCCTAAGATGGGGTAAAGTTAGCAAAATACCATAATCTTCAATAGCATGATGTGTAGGTCCCATAACACCATAACCATAACCACCTCCATTGCCTATCAATTTAACTGGTAATTTATGAAAAGCAATATCATTACGTATTTGCTCAAAAGCTCTCGCATAAATGAAAGGTGAAATACTATACACCCAAACACTAAAATCTTTTTTTGCTAAAGCAGCTGCAACTGAAATCATATTCTGCTCAGCAATCCCAGCGTTAATGAATTTATCAGCAAGCTCCAACTGAAGTGGCTCTAGAGCCATAAAACCTAAATCTCCAGTAAGGAAAACCATGTCAGATTTTTTAGAGTTTTCAATCAACGCTTCACAAAGTTGTAATCTCATAAAGAGTCAATCTCCTTTAGCGCCTTAATATACTGAAACTCAGTTAATGGAAGGTAATGAGAGTCCATTCTATTCTCCATAAAACTCACACCACTTCCTTTTACTGTTCTAAGGAATATTATTTTAGGAACATTTTTAACCTTTTTATCCAACGCTTCGCGTATTGCATTTAAGTTATGTCCATCAACAATTTGTTGGTCAACTTCAAAACCATTCAACTTATCCCAAAGAGGAGACATGGAAGCAACAATGTCGGTTGTACCAAAACCTTGAAGATTATTGTGATCAACCAAAATTGTAAGATTTTCTAATTTATTATGACATGCAAATATCAACGCTTCCCAAGTTGAACCCTCTTGCCATTCGCCATCAGATGTAAAACAATAAATTTTATTTTTTGATTTTCTAAATTTAAATGCTAATGCTGAACCAGCCGCTAACGAGAGGCCATGACCTAGACTACCTGTTGCAAAAGAGACCATTGGCATTCCAGAAGCAGGTGGGTGACCAGGTAAAAATGTATTATCTTTATGAAAAGTTTTGAGCTGATTATCATCTATAGCTCCAATGCTCCACAACGCAATGTATAGCGCTCCAGCAGAATGTCCTTTGGACAAAATAAATTCGCTACCATCAGCTAAATATTCATTAAATATCAAAAGCATGGCGTCTATTGCCGATAAATTACCGCCAATATGCCCTACACCACTCTCGTAATGCATTTGTATTAATCTTCTTCTCGCCTGAATTAAATCCTTGAGGTCCAATACTTTCATATGATTGGACATCCTAAAAGTCGAATCTTGCAAGAGTCTTGCAAATATAATCAACATCATCAAAATTCAATGCTGGGGAAATTGGTAAGCTAAGAACTTGATTGGCCATTCTTTCGGCTATCGGCAAATTAAAGTTATTGTAAGTTTTATAGCAATTTTGTAAGTGCGGTGGAATAGGATAGTGAATTACTGTTGAAATACCTTCTCTTTCTAAAAAGTTTCGAAGTGCATCTCGCCTCTCTGAGCGAATAACATAAAGGTGCCATACTGAAACAACATCATCTATAGTAGTTGGCAATACCAAATTCAAATCTGCAAGCAATTCATCGTACCTTCTTGCTACATGCCTTCTTCTCTCATTCCAATCATCCAGATACCTTAATTTCACCCTTAAAAAAGATGCTTGAAGTTCATCAAGACGACTATTGTATCCAGCAACATCATGCACATACTTAGTCTGAGAGCCATAATTTCTAAGCTCTTTAACTCTCTCCATTACAGAATAATCATTAGTAAGTATAGCGCCTCCATCACCTAGCGCCCCTAAGTTTTTCCCAGGATAAAAACTAGTGGCTGCAGCATTTCCTAAGGATCCAACGCGCCTATTCTTATAATAAGCTCCCTGAGCCTGAGCAGCATCCTCAATAACAAGTAATCCATACTTGGACGCAATTTGATTGATAGAATCCATATCTGCTGGCTGACCATACAAATGAACGGGAATAATTGCCTTCGTTCTTTTTGTAATCGCTGCTTCAATCCTACTTGAATCAATATTAAAATTAGACATAATTGGCTCTACAGGAACAGGAGTTGCCCCACATTGACTTACTGCCAACCAAGTTGCAATGAATGTATTTGAAGGTACAATCACCTCATCTCCAGGCCCAATACCATAAGCTTTCAACAGAAGATGAATTGCATCCATACCATTCCCAACTCCCAAACAGTACCTAACACCACAATAGTTTGCGAATTCGGTTTCAAAAGCTTCAAGCTCTGGCCCCATAATAAACCAACCAGAGTCCATAACTCTTGAGTAGGCTCTATCTAAATCTACTCTAATATCTCTATGAATCTCACTAAAATCAAGGAAAGGTATTTTTTTCATTTTAATTCCGTTACTGCCGTTAGAAATTCCTGATAATCCCTGTAATAATCAGATTCATCATAAAGATTTGAGGCTAAAACCAAACAAACTGTACCACCAGAGAAGTTATTCATTTCACGCCAAACCATAGGGCATATATAAAGCCCTTCAGTTGGAGTATTTAAAGTTATTACGCGCTTTTTATTACCATCATCAAGCTCTATATCAAATGAACCCGAAAGAGCAATTATTAGCTGATGCAAACCCTTATGTGCATGACCGCCTCGCTCCCCATTCTCGGGGACATCATATATGTAATAGACCCTACTAATGTCGAAAGGAATATGGTTTGACTGCTCTATGAAAGTCAAATTACCTCTAGGATCAGACTTTTGAGGTAGTTGTATCAATCTACAATTATTAATCATATTACTTCTTATATTTATCTAAAATGCCAGGTGGATAACCACGTGAAAAGTGATTTACCCATGGATAAGCTGAACGACCAGATCCATCTCTTAGGAAAACACTTTGAACGCTTTTTAAAACTTTAGCAGGATTACCCGCAACAACTTTAAATTCAGGCACATCTTTGGTAACACAGGAACAAGCTGCCACCAATGAATTTTCACCAACTATTACTCCAGGCAAAATTGTTGAATTTGCTGAGATTGTTGCAAATTTTTTTATAGTACAGCCAATTAACATATTACTTGGCGGGGTTGGGTCATTAGTAAAAGTTACGTAAGGTAACACCCAAACAAAATCTTCAATACTTGTATATTTACCTACGAATACATTCGATTGAAATCTCACATAATCACCGATATTACAATCACCCTGAATCTCAGTTAAAGTACCTATCTGAAAATTTATGCCTGCAACCGTATTCTCCCTAACAGTTACTCTATGACCAGTAGTTAATGAATGTCCAAAAGTTGATGACTCATAAAATACAGAGTGAGATCTAATTAAAGAATTATCTGCAATTTCCAACGCCGAACCATCGCCTAAAGGAGTTGGGATCCCAAGTTCGCAATATGCGCCTATATCAACATTATCACCAATAACAACATTGTCGTGAATGATAGTATAGGGTCCAACGGTTACATTGATACCAATTTTTGCTTTTAATGAAACAGATGCCGTTTTGTGTAATTTCATTTAGTTTCCAAAGCATACTTTAGATCTTCAGATTCAATTTTATAGTCGGAGTGTATGCTATCCAGAGAACTACGTTCTTGTTTACCAATTACAAGCTTAACGCGAATTCCCAAATGGCTAAGCATATTAAACCAATATCGGTAAATCATATCCTGATGCTCAGCAATTAGGACGTAAACCACCGTTCCAGGTTTACAGAAAATTAAATTAGCTAGAGATGCTCCCGTCGGAGCAACAATTTCATGAGCATTAGAAAACAAATGTAATTGTTGTAATAATGATAACTTATCTACATCGACTCTAACAAATTTCTTTTCACAAACAATTTTTCCTATCATTTCAAAATTACTTAAAGTTCTTAATCCGAATCGATTTAAGTAAATTTTATTTGGAAAGTTATGTTTAAAAGAACAATCTACAAATGAATTTAAAGTGCCTTTAAGCTTAAGTAATGAAAATTTAGAAAAAACTCCGTGGAATTTATTATTATTGGTATTAAGCCGGTTACCAAAAGGGACATATCCGACACTGGAAACCACATATAACTTACATACTTTTAAAGAAACTTTTCTTTCCAACATATAAATCTGGCGAGTTTTCCCAACAACCATAAGTAATGAATCGACTAGATTAGTATGTAAATTTGCGTCAACAACAATTGGTACATCTTTAAAGCGCTCATCCTGAGAAAAAATTAGAATTTTAGGCAAGATTTCTGACATCCAATGTGCATAATTTGACGAACAGGCATCTAAAAATGTGGCAGCCACTGGCAAGATCAAATCAGATATATTTTCCGTAGATGTTAATCTTACTTTTGAATAGTTTTTATTGATTACTATAAAGCGATGTATTTCCTCTGAGGTTAATTCTTCATTCAAATCAAGAAAGTCATGAGATACAACATAATTACCCGCACTAATTAGACTAGTACCTCCAATTACAATCGCTTCAGAAATGTTAGTTATATAAATTTCAGGGAAAAATGACTCCTTCTCCGAAAAAGACTCAATAAGATAAGATTTAGATTTAGGATAAACATCCAAAGCAGAACCGAACGTTATTTTCTCTCTCGAATGAATTGGAAATTTTTCACATTTTTGTTCTTCAACATACTTTGAAAGTGTCAGCAACTTTCTCCATCGTAAGTTACTATGATTCTTTAACAATGCGAGAAAACTTAAAAATATTGGGTATATAAACTTAAAAATATATAAGATAAATGTTCTTAACCATCCATATGGTTTTACGTATTTTTTATACAGGGATGTAAAGAATAGTGGGATTTGCAATTGATTAATTAAACCAATCTTCTCAACGGCAACTAAATAAGGTGGATTAACAAACCTTAAGCTATCAATTGAATTTTCATCAATTTCAGGAGGAGTGTACGGGATCATTAGAATAATTTAAAAAACTATAATTTTAGTTCTGCTTAGATTTCAAATATTGTTTAATTACTTCTTCAGGCAAACCATCCTGAATGAGTTCGCCATGATCAAGCCATACAACCCTATTACAAAGAGACTTGACCAACTCATGATCATGAGATACCAATATCACAATGTCAGAATGATTTATTAATTTAGACATTCTATTTTTGGCCTTTTCAAGAAATGCTGTATCTCCCCCAGCAAATATTTCGTCAAGTACCAAAATATTAGGCAGCATGGCCGTTGCCAAAGAAAAGGCAAG
>JACCDX010447791.1_pt1 | contig 13925 bp, 12 predicted proteins | sample 7449681 | NCBI WGS metagenome assembly JACCDX01 (sample SAMN15323450, study PRJNA562643) | freshwater metagenome | isolation source: river surface water | place: USA:Blue River Watershed | collected 2017-08-18
ATGGTAGTGCCGTGAAATTGTTCCATGTGATTGCGATCCGGACGCCCGTGGCGCCGGCGCGGGGGGCGCGGCCGCTCAGGGCTTGCGATTGATGATCCTCAGGCGGCCAGCGCCGCCGATCAGTTGCAGCAGCGTCGACACGAGGTGGGACATGTCGCGCCATTCTACCGGTTTGCCGTCGGCGAGGCGTGCGATCCCGGCCAGCAAGGGCGCGGCTGCGCTGAACTCGACGAGCTGCAAACGGCTGCAGTCGAGCACGATGCAGGACTGCTGCGCCGCCTGCGCGCGCAGCGATTCCAGCAAGGCATCGACGGGCACGCTGATCTCGGTCGGCAGCGCCAGCGTGTCGGCGCGCCCGGCTGCTTCGAGGGGCGGCGGCAGCAGCGGCGCCGGCGGCGACACTTCATGCGCGACGCTGTAGGCGATGCAGGCCTCGTCATGGGCGTCGGCATCGCCGCTGCTGCGCAGCAGCTCGATCAGCAGGCGCCAGCGGCTGTCGGCGGCGTCGGCGGGTGCGGCATCGAGTTGCGCGCGCAGCAGCGCCGCCAGCGCCGAGGCCGGCAGCAGTTCGATCCGGCGCTGCTCGGCCAGCCAGCGCCCGAACAGCTCCAGCAGCAGCGAACAGCCGGCCGCATCGACTTCGGTCACGCCGGCGAGGTCGATGCGAAAGGCCGTGTGTGCTTGCGCCAGCTGGCCGAACCGGGCCAGTGCCGGCGCGGCGCTGCCGGCGAGCTTGCCGCGGTAGGCCAGCACGGGCGGCGCGGCAGCGCTGGCCGGCGGCGCACTGCGCCATTGCGGCGGCGAGGTCTCGAAGCGCTGTGCATAGCGCAGCGCGAGTTCCTCGAACTGCGCCTGGCTGCCGGCGGCAATGGCCAGCTCGAGCAGCATGGTCCAGGCCAGCGGCTCGCGGTCGGATCCGTTGCGCTGTGCGACGGCCTCGAGCAGCAATGCGGTGGCCGCTTCCGGCTGCCGGCTCGCATGCAGCAGCGATGCCTCGTCAATGCGCTGCGCGAGCAGCGCGGACGGATCGGCCAGCTCCGTCGCCGGTGCGCAGGCGTCGAGCTCGGCGCGGATCTCGGATTCGATGGCGTCGATCTTGCGCGCGGTTTCGAGGGCGGCCGACGACGGCGATGGCGATGGCGATGACGCCTGACGCACATGGCTCACCGGCAAGGTTCCGGGCTTGCTGAACAGTTGGAAGAACTTCATGGGCGCCCCGGCTTCGCGAAAGAAGAACGATGCGCGGCACATTAAACGCTGGCGGATGCCGCAAGCGCCGCCGCAGGCGGGTGCGGCGGCCGACCGTCGCCGCCAGCGCCGCGCGACGGGATCCTGCGTGGCATGAACCCGACACCGCGCTGAATCGGATGGTGCGCCGGGTGCGGCGCGCGGGCTTGCGCTTTGTTCAGAAACGCGCGCGTACGCCGACCAGCAGGCTGCGGCCAGGCTGTGGCACGTAATCCTTCAGCAGGGACGTGGACAGGCGGATTTCCTCGTCCAGCAGGTTGCGCGCGAGCAGGAACCAGGTCAGGTCGGTCGTGCCGTAACGCTGCACGCGCGACACGCTGGCGTCCACGCGCGTGTAGGCACGGGTAGCGGTCTCGTCGGAGATGTCGGAACTCGCGATGCGGTTTTGCGCGCTGGCATGCAGCACGGTCAGCGACGAGCGCCAGACCGGATCCTGATAGCCCAACGTGATGCCGGTGCGGGAGGCCGGCTGCAGCGGCAGGTTGCCGAGGCCGTCGAGCTTGCCGCGCGAACTGTCGGCGAACACGCGGCCGTACCAGCCGTGTTCGTACAGGTTGTAGCTGAGGTCGGCCTCGTAGCCGCGCAGCGTCGCATCGCCCTGGCGGAAGCTGCGCTCGCGCACCGCTTCGCAGATGCCATCGGCCGGCAGGCCGTTGTCCTGGCAGACGTCGCCACCGAGCGCGCCGTAAATGAAATCCTTGACCTTGTTCTGGAAGAGATTCGCTTTCCAGCGCAGGCGGTCGGCGGTTTTCTGCAGCGACAGTTCGATGTTGTTCGAGGTTTCCTTGCGCAGGCTGGCGTCGCCTTTGTCGAAGGTCTCGGTCGGGTGGTGCATGCCGCCTGAATACAGTTCTTCGGCAGTGGGCGCGCGCTGCGCGATCGAGCCGGTCGCGCCGGCCGCATAGCCGGGCAGGAAGGACCACAGCGCGCCAATCGACGCGGATGCCAGTCCGAAATCGCGCGCACGGTTGCCCTCGGGCCGGCGCTCTGCCTGCTCGACGCGCATGCCGGCACTGACGCGAACGTCGCCGAAATCTTTTTCCTCGACCGCAAACGCCGCCAGCGCCGACGAGCGCGTGCGCGGCACCGTCGGCGCCACCGACGGATCTTCGACGTTCAGCGCTTCGACGGCGGCGTTGTCGGTCTGCACGCCCAGCTTGCCGCGCCAGCCGGACAGTGGCAGGTGGCTCAGTTCCCAGCGTGATTCGAACGAGCGGTTGGTGAACTTCACATGGGGATTGCTGCCGTCTTCGAGCTCGGTGTGCCGGTAATCGTTATGCCCCAGCTTGATGCGCAGCGCATCGAAGCCGGGCAGCGGCGATTTCACGAGGCTGTCGACGTCGAAGCGAAACTGGCTGAGGTCGATCTTCGCATTCTCGTCACGGCCATGAATGCCATACAGCCTGTCGGTCTGTCCGATGGACGCGCCGACATGGCCCCAGGATTCCACCAGCGTCGCGCCGAAGCCGAGGCTGTCTTCGCGGTTGCCGGAGAAGGACAGCTTGCCGCGATCACCGCTGCCGTCGACTGCGCTGTTGCCCGGGATGCGATAGTCGCCGGCGCGCAGCAGGCTGCCATCGACATGCAGGCCGATCTTGCCGGCGGAGCGGTCGGCGCTGAACGCGAACAGGGTGCTGTTGTCGGCACTGCCGGCGCGCAGTTCGACTTCGCCGGTGGCCTGCGGTTCGAGCTGGGTGGGTATGCGGCCATTGACGATGTTGACTGCGCCGCCGATCGCGCCCGAGCCATACAGCAGTGTCGCCGGGCCGCGCAGGATCTCGACCTGCTGCGCGCTGAGGGCGCTGGTGCCGACCGCATGGTCATTCGAGATCGCGGACAGGTCGCCGCTGCCCATGCCGTTCTGCAGAATCTTGATGCGCGGGCCTTCGAGGCCGCGGATGATCGGGCGCGATGCGCCGGCGCTGAAGCCGGACGCATTCACGCCGGGCTCGCGCATCAGTGATTCGCCGAGCGAGCCGCCGAGCTTGTCGCGCAGGTCGTCACCGGACAGCACGCGCGCCGGCGTCAGGATGGCGGCCCCCTCGACCGAGCCGAACGGGTCGGCGGTCACGATGACTGGGGCGAGGGTCTTGCTTGTTTCTTGCGCTTGCGCGCCGCCCGACAGTGCGCACAGAACGGCACTGGCGAGCACGGACTTCTGGAAAGCCATGGATGTCTCCGCAAATGATGAACACGTTCTGCGGCCGGCACGGCGGGCAGCAGACTGACGGCAGGGGTCAGGCGTTCAGCGGAGGGGCGCGCGTACTGAAATGGGCGGTGAACAGTCGATGCCAGCCGGCGCGCAGCGGCAATGTGACCGGACCATGAGTCAGGACTGCGAGGGCGGGGATGAAGTCGGGCGTCGGCAGGCCGGCAGCGAGCGTGGCGGCATCAAGCGCCGCGCAGGCGCCGGAAGCTTTCTGGTGGTCGGGCAGGCCGGCGACCTTCACGGTAGCCTGCCTGAATTCCGGGCTGCCATTGCCGTGCGCCACCGCATGGCCGAAGCCGAGCCATTGCGAAAACAGCAAGCTCAGTATCAGCGTCAGGGCCAGCCAGTGATGGCGGCGATCGGTTTTCGGCATGGGCGGCGTCATCCGGCCGGTTATTGAAAGCTTGTTAAAAGGCGACAAATCTTAGCCCAAAAACAAAGCCCCCGCCAATGGGCGAGGGCTTGTGCGGGGGGGCATGCAGGCTTCAGTCGCCGTACAGCTTCTGCTTCAGCTCGCGCCTTTGCTGGGCCTCGAGCGACAGCGTCGCGGTCGGCCGCGCCAGCAGGCGCGGGATGCCGATCGGTTCGCCGGTCTCTTCGCACCAGCCGTAATCGCCGGAGTCGATCGACTGCAGCGACTGCTGAACCTTCTTCAGCAGCTTGCGCTCGCGGTCGCGCGTGCGCAGCTCGAGCGCATGCTCTTCTTCGATGGTCGCGCGATCGGCGGGATCGGGAACCAGCACGGTCTCTCGCAGGTGTTCGGTCGTCTCGTCGGCGTTCTTCAGCAGGTCTTTTTCGAGCTGCTGCAGGCGTGCCTTGAAGAACGCGAGCTGCGCGGGATTCATGTAGTCCTTCTCGTCCATCGCGAGGATCTGCTCCTCGGTGAGGAGGGCGCCGTCGATGACGGTCGGCTTCGAGGTCTTGGAATTGGTTGCCACGTCGCTAGCTTTCGTAACTACGAATCGGTGAATTTTACCCGCAGGACTTGCTTCGGCCTTGTCGCCGCGCAGCCCGCCCCGGAAGGAATGGGTTTGTCTCGGGCTTGCTTTAACCGGCGGCTATTGTAATCGCATTGTCCGCCCGGCCGGCAAGCTTTGCATGATTTTTAATTTATTTCGCAGAAGGACGCCAGTTCCGGGACATTACCACCTCGCGGCACGTTTTCAATCTTGTACTGCCGCGCTGCCCGCCGGTTCGAGGCATTGTTCCAGCCCGGCGATGAAGACGTCTTTCGGCAGGTCTTGCCCGATGAAGACGATCTTGCTGTTGCGCGTCTCATCCGCGGCCCAGGGCGCGCCCAGGTCGCTGCCCATGGTCTGGTGGACGCCCTGGAAAATCACCTTGCGCGACGCGCCCTGCAGCCACAGCACGCCCTTGTAGCGCAACATCCGCGGGCCGTAGACCTGGATCAGGCTGCCGATGAATTCTTCCAGCCGCGCCGGATTGAACGGGCGGTCGCTGCGAAATACGAAGGCGGCGATCTCGTCGGTGTGGCCGCCCGCGGCGTGGCCGTGCGCATGAGCGTGGCCGTGGCCGTGATGATGCTCGCCGTGGTGATGATGGTCGCAGTGCTCGTCGCAGTCGTGGTCGTGCGCTTCCTCCTGCAGGAAATCCGGGTCGATCTCGAGCCGCTCGTTCAGGTTGAAGCCGCGGATGTCGAGGATCTCCGAAATCGGCACCGCGCCGAAATTCGCGCGCACGATCGGGGCGCGCGGGTTGATCCGCTTCAGTCGCGCCTCCAGTCCGGCAAGCTGCGCCTCGTCGCCGACCAGGTCCGTTTTCGACAGCAGCATGCGGTCGGCGAAGCCGACCTGGCGCTGCGCTTCCTGGAAACGGTCGAGCTGCTGCATCGCGTTGCCGGCATCGATCACGGTGATCACGCCGTCGAGCAGGTACGAGGTGCCGATATCCTCATCCATGAAGAAGGTCTGCGCCACCGGGCCGGGGTTGGCAAGACCCGTGGTCTCGATCACCACGCGGTCGAATTGCAGCGTGCCGTCGCGCCGCTTCTGCGCCAGCTGGCCGAGCGCGACGATCAGGTCGCCGCGCACCGTGCAGCAGACGCAGCCGTTGCTCATTTCGACGATCTGCTCGTTGCTGTCCCGGACCAGGATTTCGTTATCGATGTTCTCCTCGCCGAACTCGTTTTCGATGACGGCGATTTTCATGCCGTGCTCTTCATGCAGGATACGGTTGAGCAGCGTGGTCTTGCCGGCGCCGAGGAAGCCGGTGAGGATGGTGGCGGGAATCAGGGACATGGGCGTGGAATTCGGATCGGTTGGGTGGAGATGCGGGCCGGGCGCCGCGTTTCAAGCGTCGCCGCCCTGCTTTTTCGCGCGCGGATGCGCTGCGTCGTAGACCTGCGCGAGGCGCTGGAAATCCAGTGAAGTATAGACCTGGGTCGATGCGATCGACGCGTGGCCGAGCATTTCCTGCACGGCGCGCAGGTCGCCGGAGGATTGCAGCACGTGCGAGGCGAACGAGTGCCGGAGCATGTGCGGATGCACGTCGGCGGGAATGCCGAGCGCCTGCGCATGCGCCTTGATGCGCTTTTGCACCTCGCGCGGCGAGATGCGATGGCCGCGCGCGGACAGGAACAGCGCGCAGGCATCGGCCGGCGGCGCAGGACGGGCCAGGCTGGCCCGCACCGCCAGCCAGTCACGCAATGCAGTGATGGCAGCCGCTCCGACCGGCACGCTGCGACGCTTGCTGCCTTTGCCGGTGACGATGACTTCGGCCGCGTCGAGGTCGAGCCAGCCGGTCGATTCGTAGCCGGCCTCCTTCGTGTGCCGGCCGTCGAGCCCGGTCAGCTCGGATACCCGCAGTCCGCTCGAATACAGCAATTCGAACATGGCCCGGTTGCACAGCGCCCTTGCCGGCTCGCCGTCGGCCGGGGCGGCGCTGCCTGCGACCAGTTTCACCGCATCGTCGACGCCCAGCGCCTTGGGCAGCGGCTTCGCGCGCCGTGGCGGCTTCACGCCGTCGACCGGATTGGCCGGCAGGTCCTGCTCCAGCGCCAGCCAGCCGAAGAAGCTGCGCCACGCCGACAGCTTTCGCGCGATGGAGGTCGGTGCGAGTCCGCGCGCGTGCAGTTGGCCGGCAAAGCGGCGCACGTCGGCGGACGTCAGGCGCGCCAGCGAAGCCCCTGGCTGGCTGGCCAGCAGTTCGGCCAGCTGTTGCAGGTCACGCCGGTAGCTGTCCAGCGTGTGTGCGGACAGCTTGCGCTGGGTCTGCAGATGATTCAGGTAGCCGGTAAAGTCCGGCGCATTGCCGGGTTCGCTCATGGTTTCAGGCAGTCAGGCCTTGTAGCCGTGCGCTCGCGGTTTCACCGATGCGCATCAGGAAATCGGTCGCCAGTTCTGCGGCGAAGCGGCGCGGATCCGGCGAGCCCAGCACCAGCAAGCCGAAACTCTGGTCGCTGCCGCGTTTACGCAACGGTACGAGGGCGGCCGATTGCATGGTCGTTGAACTATCCAGCCATGGTATGCCGGGCTTGTCCGCCGCCGGTCCGCACTGCGGAGCGGTCTCGCGGTCGGCGTAGGCCGGGGCTTCGCCGGCATCGGCAGCGAACCAGGTGTTGGCATACTCGGGCTTGACGTTCCACAGGCGCAGCGAAGCGGCTGGCACGTCGAAGCTTTCCTTCAGGGTCCGCAGCAGCCGCTCCGGCACATCGGCCGTCTCGCCTTCAGCCAGCAACCTGAGCGTCCATTGATGGAAATTGCTCATGATGACGTCATTGCTGCCGGCATTGCGCCACAGCGTCGCCAGCTTCAGTTCGAGCTGCCGGATTTTGTCGCGCAAGACTTCAACCTGACGCTCCTGCAGGGATACGGTACGCCCGCCAAGCGAAGTGGTCAGTTTCAATCCGGCCAGCAAATCGGGATGCTGCTGGAAGAATTCCGGGTGCTGTTGAAGGTAATCGGCAACCGCGGCGGCGTCGGGGAGTTCGGTCATGTAGGTCGTGTAGGGGCTGATCGGACAGCGGCGATACGGGACAAAACACCCGGTTCGCCTGACGCTGGGATTTTACCTGCAGGCAGCAATGAACCGTGCATTTGCAGCAGGCAAAAAAAGGCGGCACCCGAAGGTGCCGCAAAAGAGAGGAGATTAAATTCGCAGATGACTCTGCAGGCTGAAGCCAGCCTATCCGGCACCTGTCCGTGCAGCTGGACAGGTGTCGAATTCTTTCGGGCGAAGCGCCCCGGATTCAGAACGTGTGGCGTACGCCGAGGTTGAATGCCTTGTCCCCGGTGCCGTTTTCGGAGTTGTTGCCGACGGTGTATCTCGCTGCGCCGTCGTTGTTGATTTGGCCGTAGGCCGCATACAAATTGGTTCGCTTCGACAGCGAATAGGTGTAGCCGAGAGCCCACTGGCTCGCGTCGTCGCCGTCGGATGCGTCGCGCCCGGTTTTGCGAATATAGGAAGCAATGAAATTGTGCGGACCGAAGGGCACCGTTGCGCCGATCAGAAAGTCGCGGCTTTTGATCGCCGACCAGTCATTGTCGGCGTAGGCGGCAAAGACCTTTGCCACGCCGAAGTTGTAGTTCGCCGCCAGCAGGACGCTTTGCAGTTTGTCGGTGTCGGTGCGATTGTTCTTGCGGTAGGCCGCAAGGCTGACATTGAGCGCCTGCACGCTGTAATTGACGGCAGCGGTCAGGACGCGATTCGGCTTGGTGCCATCGACCGATTCGCCCAGCCCGTAGGCAATTTCGCCGCTGAAGCCGTTCATCACCGTCGACTGGTACTTGATCGCATTGTTCATGCGGATCGCGCGATCGGCTTCGGCTCCGATCATCGTGACCGGGTCGTCTGTGAATCCTGTCGGTACAGGCCGCGGCAGCATCAGATTCTGCGCGTTGCCGGCAAGGCCAGCTGCGAACGGATCGGCGACCTGGCTCAGCGAGAGGAAGTAGGAGGTGTACTGGCGTCCGAGGGTCACGGTGCCGAAATCGCCGCGCACGCCGACGAAACTCTGGCGGGCAAAGACGTTGCCCTGGTTGGAGCCACCGGCGTCTGCGGCAATGCCGGTTTCGAGCACGAACAGCGCCTTCAGGCCGCCGCCAAGATCTTCCGTGCCCTTGAAACCGAGACGGGTACCGGATTGCGCGCCGCTGGTCAGCTTGCTGCCGGCCGGCGAGGTTGCCCCGACGGTGCCGGTGTCACGAACGAACCCCATATCGACGACGCCGTAGATGTCGACCGTCGTTTGCGCATGAGCCGTGGCGGTCAGGACGCCGGCGACAGCCAGCGCGATATGCAACTTTTTCATCGTGTCATCCCCAGTGAAAGTTATCGAGCGATCCGTGTGAGTCGGATGCGCTGAAAGTTAATTGCTATTCCGGAAACGACGCGAAGCTGGGCTTTCCCGTACCTGAACGCTTGGATCACGCGTTGGGGATTTGCAAAGCCTGTTGTTTTATTCACACCCCCCCGCGTTGACGCAAGTCGGCTGAGGCCGCAGAGTTTGATTGTTTTCGTTTTGATAACTCTGCAGTCCGCCTCCCGACCGATGGCCAACCGTGAAGAATTGCTGATACTCCGCGCCGCGCGCGCCGGACAGCCGCAGGCGCAGCTGGCGCTCGGCAAGCGTTACCTGTTTGGCAGCGCGAGCCTTCCGCAAAGCCAGCCCACGGCGCTTCACTGGCTGGAAAAGGCTGCCGAGCAGAATCAGCAGGAAGCCTGGCACCTGATCGGGGAAAACGTGTCTTTTGATATTGCGCGCCAGCACGGCGACCCGCTGCGCGTTGCGCTCTGGTACGAGCGCGCGTTCGAGGGCGGTTCTGCGCGGGCCGGACTGGTGCTGGCCATGCTGGTGTTCTCCAGTTGGGCTCGGGCCGACCAGACCTTGCGGCAGAAATCGATGCGCGCACTCAAGACCTCGGCCGAGTCGGGCCTGGCCGATGCGCAATGGCTGTACGCCCAGCAGCTGGGTATGCACGACCTGCTGGCCGGCAAGGAGTCGCCGGACCTGTCGCCGCAACAGCGGCAAAGGCGGGATCAGGTACTCGACTGGGCCGCAAAGGCCGCCAGGGGTGGCGTGGCGGAGGCGCAGCTGGCGCTGGCCGATCATGCGTGGATGAACGGCAATTTCGTGAAATTCATGTTCTGGGCTCTGCCGATGGCGCAGGAAGTCGATCGCCGAAACAGCAGCATGCAATCGCGGCGGCGCCCGTACACGGGCAGGGAGCTCGACCTGCTCACGCGCTGCGCCCGGGCCTTGCTGGTCGTGCAAGACCCGAACATGAAACTGGTCGAGCGTTACCTGCGCATCGGCGCCGAGGGCGGCGACAGCAGTGCGCAGCTTGCTTACGGCCTGTGGATTGCGCGGATGGACGAAAATGGCAACCGCGTGGCGCGCATCCCGGGCGTGGCCCACTACAAGAAAGCGATTCGCTGGCTGTCGCTGGCGGCCGACCAGGGCAACGCGGCAGCGTGGTTTGCGATCTCGCGCATCTACCTGAAACCGGAGTTTTCCCGCCGCAGCATCGCGGAGTCGCGGCGCTATCTGGAGATGGCGGCCGTCGCAGGACACGAGCGGGCGCAACTGGAGCTGGGGCTGGTCGCTTGGCGGTCACGCCGCATCGAGCAGCGGGCCGACATTCGCGCCGTGTACTGGCTGCAGAAGGCGGCGGGACAGGGCAATGAAGAAGCCAGGGCGCTGTTGGGCAAGATTGCGCCGCCGGTTCATCCGGCTGAATGGGCCGCCGCTGCGAGAACCAGCTTCAGCCGCGAGATCAGCAGCCAGTATCCCTTCCTTGCGGCCCGCATCGAGCTGGCCTACTGGTTCGGGCTGACGCGCGCGGAAGCGCTGCTGATTGATGTCGAGGCATCCGACCACGGGCATTGCCTCGAAGTCGACATTCGCGCCGTGCATCCGCGCAGCCGACGCCGGTTGGTTCAGGTACAGACCGGCGATCAGCGTCAGGCGCTCGACCGGGCGGCTCGCATGTTCGACGCGACCGATGGCGGCGGCGAACTGGGGCCGGAGGGAACCTATCGACAGCGCCTGTATCGCTTCCGCAGCCTGATCTCGCAACGTCGCACGCACGCGAGCGGGCGCGCATGACGTCGGCCGCCAGCGTCAGATCTCGCAGCTGCCTTCGAACACGCTGACCGCAGGACCCGTCAGCAACACCGGTGACGAGCCGCCCGCCCAAGCAATCGACAACTCGCCGCCGCGCGTCGATACCGCGACCGGCGAATCCAGCAGGCCGAGCGAAATGCCAGCCACAACGGCTGCGCAGGCGCCCGTACCGCAGGCCAGCGTTTCGCCGGCGCCGCGCTCGTACACGCGCAGCCGGACCTGCTGCCGGCTTACGACCTGCATGAAGCCGGCGTTCACCCGCTTCGGGAAGCGCGGATGGTTTTCGATCGCCGGGCCATCGCGCAGCACCGGCGCCGTCTCGACATCGTCGACCACTTGCACCGCATGCGGATTGCCCATCGAAAGCACGGCGATGTCGGTGGTGCCGCTGCTCACATCCAGCGGCCACAAGCTTGCATCGCCAACCTTGCGTGCGGCGAGTCCGCTGTGATCGAAAGGCACGCGTGCCGGATCGAAAACCGGCGCGCCCATGTCGACCGTGATGCGGCCGTCGTCCTCGAGGCGCGGGGTGATCACGCCGGACATCGTCTCAACGCGGATCTCGCGCTTCTCGGTCAGGCCTTTGTCGACCACGAACTTCACGAATGCGCGCGCGCCGTTGCCGCACTGCTCGACCTCGCCGCCATCGGCATTGAAGATCCGGTAGCGGAAATCGACGTCCGGCCGATTCGGGCGTTCGACCACGAGGATCTGGTCGGCACCGATGCCGAAGCGACGATCGGCGATCCAGCGCCATTGCTCGGGCGTGAAATTCGCAGGCTGGTTGATGGCGTCGATCACGACGAAGTCATTGCCTGCGCCGTGCATCTTGGTGAACTTGAGTGTCATTGCTTATCTCGAACGTATCGATTTCTTGTAGACCGGCGGCATGCCGGGCGGGCGTGTCTTGAAGCGCTTGTGCGACCAGAAGTACTCGGATGGCGCTTCGCGGATGCGCTCCTCGATGAAGGCCAGCATGCGCCGCGTCGCCGCCTCGATGTCGTCGCCCGGGAAGTCATCCCACACCGGATGAAACTTTACCTCCCATCCGCGGTAGTCGGGCAGGAAGCGCGTGGTGACCGGTATGACTTGCCCGCCGGTGGCAGCAGCCAGCCGCGCGGGAGCTGCCAGCGTGGCGGCCGGCACGCCGAAGAAGGGTACGAAGATCGATTCCTTGCGGCCGAAGTCCAGGTCAGGCAGCATCAGGAAAGGCCGACCGCCGCGCATCGCGCGGATGATCGGCTTGATGCCGGCCTTGCGCGACAGCAGGAACTGTTCCTTCTCCTGCTCGCTGGCGAAACGGGCCCGTCCCTTGCGCAGCGCTTCGTCAAAGGCCTTGCTGCTGCGCTGCTGCGAATAGATCGAACACAACGGCCCTTCCATCGTGATGGCAACTCCCGCGACCTCGAGGCAGACGAAATGCGGGCACAGGAAAATCGTCGGTCGTTCCGCTGCCAGCTTTGTCGGCACGGAGGGGATGACGCGGATCAGGCGACGCAGCCGTTCAGGCGGAGCCCACCACAGGATGGCGCGCTCCAGCACACTGCGCGCATAGCCCTGGAAGTGCTCGCGCGCGATCCGGTTGCGCTCGCGCGCCTGCAATTCGGGGAAGCACAGCGCCAGGTTGGTCAGCGTGATGTAGCGGCGCTGGCGCATCAGCAGGAACAGCAGGTTGCCCAGCCCTTTGCCGATTCGTCCGAGCACGGGCAGCGGCAGCCAGTGCAGCAGCCACATCAGTGCAAGCAGCAGTCTCATGCCGCCTCCCCGGATACCACGACAGGCGGCTTGCCCTTGTAGCGGTTGTAGCTCCAGAAATACTGCGCGGGGCAGCGGGCGATCAGTTCTTCCATGGCCTCGTTGATCATGCGCGCCTGCTGTTCCGGCGTGCCTTCAAGCGTGCGCTCGAAGCGCACGAAACGGACTGCGAAACCCCTCCCGCGCGGAAGGCGCTCGGCGTAGGACAGCACCAGCGGCGCGCCGCTCATCTGTTGCATCTTGGCCGGCAGCGTCATCGTGTAGGCGGCGCGGCCGAAGAACTCGGTCCACACACCTTCACCGGCGCCGGGTGCCTGGTCCGGCAGCAGGCCGATCGCGCCACCGCCTTTCAGTCGCTTCAGCAAGGTGCGCACGCCAGCGAGGTTGGCCGGGGCCAGCGCCAGCCCTTCGCGGCTGCGTGCCTGCTCGAGCAGCGGGCGCAGTGCCGATTTTCGGGGCGGACGATACAGCGCGGTCAGCGGCGTCCGGCTTGCGATGGCCTGCGCGATGATCTCGAAGCAGCCAAGGTGCGGCGTCAGGAAGATTGCGCCCTTGCCGCTGTCCAGCGCCTGCTGTGCAACCTCCCAGTCATGCAGCGTCGCCGATCCGAGCACGCGCTGCGGGCGTGCGCACCAGACGAACGGCAGCTCAAGCACGCCCTTGCCGGCCTCCGCGATCGCGGCCGGCAGCAGGTGCAGGTATCCGGCGCGCTGCAGGTTGTCGCGCATGCGCCGACGGTAGGTCGGCGATACGGCGTAGACGGCCCAGCCGGCGACGACGCCGACGGCGTGCATCAGCGGCAGGGGCAGCACGGAGAGGAGTTGAAACAGGCGGAGCAGCATGCGGGAAAACGGGGGGTCGGTTTTGCTGAATCGAGGCAAGTTGCGTAAAATAGCACGCGTCTTTACCGCCGAGTTAATTGGACAACTTGCGAGGCGGTCTACAAATCTCGCTAAAGCGTCGCAGGCTCACTGAGTTGACCGCGACATTGTGTCAACTTTCCCCACAGGGAGCTTGCATGTCAAACGAATATCTCTTCACCTCCGAGTCGGTGTCCGAAGGTCATCCGGACAAAGTCGCCGACCAGATCTCCGACGCCATCCTCGACGCGATCCTCGCGCAGGATCCGCGCGCACGCGTTGCCGCCGAAACCCTGTGCAACACCGGCCTCGTGGTACTGGCCGGCGAGATCACCACGACCGCCAATGTCGACTACATCCGCGTCGCGCGCGACACGCTCAAGGAAATCGGCTACGACAACACCGACTACGGCATCGACTACAAGGGCTGCGCGGTGCTGGTCGCGTACGACAAGCAGTCGCCCGACATCGCGCAGGGCGTCGACGAAGGCAAGGGCCTCGACCTCGACCAGGGCGCTGGCGACCAGGGCCTGATGTTCGGCTATGCCTGCACCGAGACACCGGACCTGATGCCGGCTGCGATCTACTACTCGCACCGCATCGTCGAGCGCCAGTCGCAGCTGCGCAAGGATGGCCGGCTGCCGTGGCTGCGCCCGGACGCGAAATCGCAGGTGACGCTGAAGTACATCGACGGCAAGCCGGTCGCGATCGACACCATCGTGTTGTCGACCCAGCATGCGCCGGAGATGGAACACAAGCAGATCGAGGA
>JACCDX011566866.1_pt1 | contig 13919 bp, 11 predicted proteins | sample 7449681 | NCBI WGS metagenome assembly JACCDX01 (sample SAMN15323450, study PRJNA562643) | freshwater metagenome | isolation source: river surface water | place: USA:Blue River Watershed | collected 2017-08-18
AAAAAAAGGATTAAAAACCAATGACTAAAAACGAATGACTAAAAACCAATGACTAAAAACCAATGACTAAAAACCAATGACTAAAAACCAATGACTAAAAACCAATGACTAAAAACCAATGACTAAAAACCAATGACTAAAAGACAATGACTAAAAGACAAAGGAGGGGCTTTGGGGAACGTAGTTCCCCAATTAGGCAATCATCTTTGCCTTGATTGTAGGATGACATTGGTAATTAATCAATTTAAAATCATCATCTCGATAATTATTTATATTACTTACAGTAGTCATCATTACCAATTGTGGTGGTGCATAAATCTCTCTTGAAAGTTGTTCTTTAACGGCATCGACATGCTCTTCGTATATATGGGCATCTCCAATAGTCAAATGTACATAACCGGGCTTTGTATCAGTAATATTTGCAATCATATAGAGAAGCAACGATGTTGATGCAATGTTAAAAGGAATTCCTAAAAACATATCTCCTGAACGCTGATACATCATGCAACTTAATTCCTTCTCATTTTTGTCGTTAATACTAACGTAAAATTGGTATGAAACGTGGCATGGTGGAAGGCACATTTGGTCAAGCTGAACGGGGTTCCAAGCTGACATGAAGATTCTACGGGAAAAAGGGTCATTTTTAATTAAGTCAATACATGTCTGCAATTGATCAACACCTAAACCACTGTAGTTGTAATCGGGACCGAAATAATCAGCGCCGAAATGTCTCCATTGGAAACCATAAATTGGACCACAAGTTCCCTCTTCATAACGATTGAGGCCAATTTTATCTAAAAACTCTCGACTAGAATTATCTTTCCAAATATTGACATTTTTACTTTCTAAATGCTTGGAATTTGTATCAGCATTAATGAACCAAAATAGCTCTTCAACAATGCCTTTCCAATAAACTCTTTTTGTAGTCATTAATGGGAAATACTCTCTTACGTCAAAATCGAGTTTAATACTAAATTTGGAAATAGTATTGGAATTTCGTGTTTTTCTAATTTGGCCATTATCCAATATATCTTTTAATGCGTCTAAATATACTTTTTCGTTATTCATTCTTTGGTTTATTTTGTTTATTATGTATATAATTATATACTTTTCTTTTTATATTGATTTTTGATAAGGATTTAGGAAATAATATTGTTATCAATTTTTGATTTAAAAATAATTATTGATATCTTATATAATAAAAATGCCAGAATATACTTGTTTTAGATGCAGAGATTATACGACACCTAAAAAATGCAATATGTATAATCATTTAATAAAAATAAATAAATGCAAATACAACGAAAATCACATTAAACCAACAATAGATGATTATATAAAAAATTCGCTTGTTTTTGAAGAAGATTGGAATTTTTTTCATAAAAATAATATCAACCATAATTGTACAAAAACATCTAATGAATTTATTGATGAACTTAAAGATTTATATATAACAAAAAGAACAAACTGTAATTATTGCAACAAAAAATTTAATAATTACAAACATTTAGAAAATCATATATTTATATGTATAAAAATAATTGATAATGAAAAAAAGAGTAAAAGATCCATTGATGAAGAAATTATTCTAAATCCAGTAACAAACTATAAACAACTTGAAGAAAAAGCAAATGATGTGTGTTTAGAATTTAAAAATAAATATGAAAAGATACTTGACATAATTGTTAAAAATAATTTAACTAAAAATAACAATGATATAAATATATATGTAAAAAAAATGGAAAATAATTTAATAGACTTTTGTCAAGAAATACTTTTTATTAAAGATGCAAAAATAAAATTGATAAATTTATTGCCAAATGAATCGTACGATAATACATTAGAAAAAAATAATTTAAATGATGTAGTTAACTATTTACTGAATAAAATCGATAATTTATAAAAAAATATTGTAACATATTTTTTGTTAACAAAAACATTTTTTATATTGATATAAAAATATTTAATATATAACTATATATTAAATATGCCAGAATATACATGTAATAGATGTAGAAAATACGTCACTACAAAAAAAACACATATGTATAATCACGTATGTAAAGAAAAAAAATGTCAAATTGACTTAAATTGTCTCAATATAAGTTATGACCAACAAATTAAATTTTCATTAATTAATTTTTCAAATGGAAAAGAAACCGATAATATTTACTACAATGAAAATAACTATAATTGTAGCAAAACAACTGTTGAATTTATAGACGAATTAAAAGAAATTTATATATCAAAAAGAACAAATTGTAATCATTGCAATGCATCATTTGATAAAAATAAAAAACTAGAAAAACATTTATTTAATTGCATTAGAATTAAAAATGACAATGAAATTGTTAATACACAAATAAATATTGTAAATAATACAAACAATTCTAATAATACAAATATTATAGAAAATAATAGTAATAATATTACAATTAATAATAATAATAACATTAATAACATCAATAATATCAATAATAACAACAATATAAACATAAATGCTGAATCTTTAATTAAAAATAACATTGTAATCATACCTTTTAATAAAGATTGGATAACAGAACATATTGATAATGAAACAAAAACATATTTATTTTTAAAAAATTTTAATACAAGATATACAGACACATTAGAAGAAATAATGAAAAATGATGCAAATAAAAATATTTTAATCGATAAAGATTCCAATTCAGGCATTGTGTATAATAATGATAATTTGGAAAGAATGAAAATAAAAGATATTGTAAACGATTGTGTTAATAAATTACAAAAACATTTGATTGAATTTGGAACAAGAATAATGGATATTGAAGGTATAAATGAGCAAATTATAAAATCAATATTAAAAGACCATAGATATGAATTGCATAATTACAATAATCACAAAAAAGATGAGTTTGATTTTAATAATGTATTAGTTGAATCTTTAAACAAAGTTCATGAAAAAACAAAAACACAAATGTTAAAACTTATAAATGAAAATGATAAAATAATGAATTAAATTTACATATAATTTATACTTTTCAAATATTTAATATTTGAAAAATGAATCAAAATTAGGCGCATTTTAGTCCCTTTATAAAATGCCATTTTTAATATCTCATGTTTTTAACGACAATTTTTAAATAAAATATAATTAACGGTAGGGGCTAAAATCCGCCTAATTCTGATTCTGAACTTTTTTGAGTTTGAAAAAGTTTTTAAGAAATGGCCTAAAATTGAAATTAATAAAAATAACAAAAATTACACTTTTTGATATTTAAAAAAAACTGATTTTTCAGAAAACTTTTTCAACCTCAAAAAAGTTTAAAATCAAAATTAGGCACATTTTAGCCCCTTTATAAAATGCCATTTTTAATATATCGTATTTTTAACGACAATTTTTAAATAAAATATTATTAACGGTAGCGACTAAAAATGTGACTAATTTTTATTTCGGTCTTCTTCAAAAATGAAAAATTAAGCGCTTTTAAGCGTACTTTCTAAATGGTGATTTTACAAAAATCATATTTCCCATACATTTAATCGATAGTCATCGTAAAATACATAAATATACTAAAATAATTTGCGCTTAATTTTGATATCTAAAAATAACATTATATTTTTCAGTTTAGTTATATAAATTATATCGTAAAAGTACCGTTTATATTTCCGTTAATTGCAACAACATACAAATAACAAAATTTATTATAATTTTGTTATTGCACTTTGCTTTTTTATAATTTTTGTTATTAAAATTATAACAAAAAATGAAAATTAGTCCCATTTTAGTCCCTCTTTCATAATGCTACATTTTAAAAATTCAATTTTCTCGTTATTTTTATCGAAAAATAACGAAAATGATATAATTTGTAACAATTTTTATATAAAATATTTATATAATTGTTAACAACAATAAAAAAAATGATTTTTATTTTTACTTAAAATAAAAATAATATAACATAATACACATAAAATAAAATCATTTTTAACATGTATAAGCCTAAACTCACATTAAATCCCAATATAGATTGGAAAAATTTATCAGAGAATCCTAATGCAATAGATATATTAAACGAGAATTTAGATAAAGTAAATTGGAGGAGATTATCAAGAAATCCAAACGGACATTTAATTTTTAATAGAGTTATGAAAAAGAAGAATAAAAAGATTATAGAGTTACTCGTAACAAGCAGTTCAAATGTTATTCGAGATTCAGGAATTAAAATTAAAAAGAGTAAAAAAAATTATGTATGTTGGGATAATTTGTCTCAAAATCCCAATGCAATTAGTATACTTGAAGAGTATCCGGATAAAATAGTGTGGTCTTCTTTATCAAAGAATCCCAATGCAATTAGTATACTTGAAAAGTATCCGGATAAAATAGTGTGGTCTTCTTTATCAAATAATCCTAATGCCATTCATCTTTTAGAAAGAAACATGGAGAAAATCAATTGGAATAACCTATCATCCAATACAAATGCCATTCACCTACTAGAAGCAAATTTGGATAAAGTCGATTGGTTTAATTTATCAGGAAATCCAAATGCAATTGAGATATTGAAGAATAATGTTAACCGTATTGATTGGAATTATTTGGCATTATATTGTGATGAAAGAGCGATTGATTTAATCAGTGAAAATTTTCATATGTTTGACAAGTATTTACTTTCAAGCAATCCAAATATTATATCCATAACCGAAAAATATTATGAAAACGAGTATATAAATGAGTATATAAATACAAATATGGATCTTTTGTGGTTTGCTGGAAATAAAAATGCCGTTCATATTTTAAATCGACATTTGGAACGAATGAATAATGACGATTGGTATAATTTATCATCCAATGAAAATGGAATCGAATTGCTAATGAATTTTCCAGAGAATATCAATTGGTTTAAATTATCATTGAATAAAAATGCGATCCATCTTCTTTATTCATTGGATTATCATTTTCAAAAAAAGATGATGGAACCATTTAAAAAAGAACTTTTAGAGTATGTGTTTAATCCATCGAGAATAGAAAGAATAACAAATATTTATTGAAGTTATTTAAATGTATTCAACACGCAATAAATTATTTGTTTCGCCTTTATTATAATAAAATATTTCTACATTTTTTCCTTTCATTATAAATGAGTCCAATGATGGATCTTGTATTCCAAGTAATAAAAATATATTGAACAAATTACCTTTATCATAATGATATTTTACATCATCTTCATCCATTATATGAGGAATAACATCTGTATTGCAATCAATATCTTTTTTTATTTTTGTTATTTTTCTTTTTGTAATTGCATTTATATATAATCTATATGAGATTATATATAGTACGAAAAATAATGTTATAGAAAACATATTGTAATCTTATTATATAAAATATATTTTTATTGACTTAAATAAACGCCTCATTATTAAAAAAGACCAATAATTTCACATCCAATCCATCTTTTATTTCCAGAAAAGATTTTATTGCCACGATGCCATAAATCGATGTCAAACAATAATGCCGTTCCTTTAACAGGTTTAATAACGTCAGTTATTTGCCAATTATTATCATAAAATGTTGTATCTCCGCCATCGAAATCATCATTGAGATAGATGAGAAGTGTCCATCTTGATTTTTTGCCATTTATTTTGTCGTAAAATAAACCTGTATCGGTATGGAGATTAAACTCTTCACCCTCTTTGTAATTTCCCGTCATGACGACATTGTTCGCTTTTATTGCCAAATCACTCTTTTCGATATATTTTTCCAATTTGTTAAAAAATGAATCTGCAACAACATTATTATACCATTTGTTATTTGAAAATATTCCTGTATTGGTAAAGTCGGTCGCATCATTTGGCGGATTTAACACTAAATTATTGTATAATTTTATTTCATCTTCATTTAAAAAATTTGGAATGGTATAAATTCCATTTTTTTTCAATTTTAAAGTACTTAAAGAGATATTCATTTATTATATTACAGTAAACAATAATAATATAATAAATGAATATCTCTTTAAGTATGTATGATGAAAAACTTTTAGAAGAATTACATGAAAAATTTCGTGGTGCTCAAGATGAATGGGATAAATATGACGGTGATAATATTCCGTATTGTGTTTATCCTAAATACGATAAAAGTTCCGTAGAAACACGCACATTTACATTTAATATAACAAATGAAGATAAATTAATATCTCATGAAATTACGTGTAATGATATTGAAGAAGGATATACTAATCTTAAAATTACACCTGCTGAAAATCTTGAAAAAATTGATTTATTAATTGGTGGACAAAGATTGGAAAGAAATAAATTATTTCGAAAACTTAAAACAGATCCAACATTTTTTCAAATGTCAAATGGAAAAATATTACCGGCATTGGAATTACATACGAATGAAATTATTTTATATCCAACTGTAGAAGGTACATATACTATTTCATATGATGTTCTAAAAAATTCTGATGAGAACTTCACATTTGCGAAAAAATATAACGATTGTACCAACAAAAATTATCGTCATACGGAAAATGCAGAAAGATATTATCAAGAACAGAATTTTAACAAAATTATAAAATTAGACGGAAATCGCAAGTTTGAAGTTAAAAATATAAATTTTAATCATCCTATTGTGATGATATATGTTTTTATTACACCAAATCCTGAAATAGAAGATATTCGTCTTATTTTGGACGACATTGATTATGGATTAGTTGCAACCAAAAAAGAGGATTATTATTGTTTTTATTTTGGAGATAAAAATTCGATCAATTTTTCCAGAATCCAATATCCAACTCTAAGCGTCACTTTGAAAGAAGAATTAGACATCGAATTTGATGTCGACATTTATGGGATCGGTAAACAGATAATCCGTAGAATGCAAGGAATGTGCGGTTCAGCTTTTGCAAAATAAACAAACAAATCAATCAATAATAATTTTATTATATCCAACAATAAAATTATTGTATTAAATCATTTTTTTACTTTTTTTATTTTAATCAATGTATTTAAAACTTTTATCATATATATCAATCTCAATCGGTTTGCAGTTGGGAACATTAAAATATTCAATATTATTTTCATTTTTAATTGATAGATATACAAGAAGTGATTTTATTGTACTACTATGCGAGACAATTAATATATTATTTCCTTGATATATTAATGGTCTTATTTCATTGTCAAAATATACCCCGCATCTTTTACTAACGTCATTTAATGATTCACCATTTGGAGGATTTATCCAATATGATTTTCTCCATACCCTCATCTTTTCTATACCAAATATCTCTTCTAATTCCTGAACATTTTTATCGGTTAATGAACCATAATTTTTAGCATTTAATTCGACAGATGATTTTGTTATCATATTGCAATGATTTTTATCTTTATTTAAATTAAAATAATCATTATTATGCATTTTATTAATAATAATATTTGATGTTTCAATCGTTCTACATAAATTACTTGTAAAAATATAGTTAAAATTTATGTTCATATTTTTAAATTTATTACCAACTCTTTTTGATTCTTCCTTACCATATTCAGTTAAAGCAATGTCAGACCAACCTGCTAATTTATTCATTTTATTATAAAGACTTTCACCATGACGCAATAAAATAAGTCTCATTTTATACATATCTTTTATAGTCATCTTTTTAAATTATTTTTATTGTCAATTGTGTTTCTTCAATTATCAATTACCGATTTATTTTTTTATAATGTTGTAAAATTTCAAAAGAGTCAAAAGATTTCTAAATTAACTCCAATAATCCTTCATGAAAATCTTTGTCAATTGACCATCCCAACTTCTTCACCTTTTCATTGCTGATATAATAACGCTTATCATTAAAAGGTCTATCTTCAATATATTCAATGTAATCTTCGTAATTTTCCGTATTTTTAATCATTTTAATTAAAATCTTGGCAATCTCTAATACAGTATACTCTTTATCCTCATCACTGCCGATATTATAAATCTCACCAATCTTTCCCTTTTCCAAAATCAAATCCAACGCTTTTGCCACGTCCAATGCATGTAAAAATGCTCGAACATTTGAACCATCGCCTTGGATTGTAACCTTCTTATTTTCCTTTAAAAGTTCGATAAAACGCGGGATTAATTTTTCGGGATATTGATTGGGTCCATAAACATTGTTACCACGAGTAATAATTATCGGCATTTTGAATGAATATCTATAAGAATTGGCAATTAATTCAGCACCGGCCTTGGTCGCTGCGTAAGGATTAGTTGGACACAAAATGGACTGTTCATTCTTCTTCTCTTCATCATCTGACAAAAGTGATTCTCCGTAAACTTCGTCGGTTGAAATGTGGATAAATTTCTTAATTTTGCCATATTTGCGACAACTTTCCAATAAAGTATGTGTACCCAATATATTATCATAAGTGTATTTTAATGAATCCTCAAAAGAGTGCTGAACATGTGATTGTGCTGCAAAATGAACAACGGTATCAATTTGATAATTTTCTAAAATATGATTGAGCAAATCGATTGAGCACAAATTTCCTTTGACAAGATGATATCTCGATGAATTTCTTATCTCTTCATTGATATTATTTTCATTGGCACAATAATACATCGCATCTAAATTTATGATATTAATATCATTATGACGATAAAAAAAATAATTTATAAAATTAGAACCAATGAATCCACAACCTCCTGTAATCAAAAGATTTTTCATATAATATTTAGCGCGTTTAATTTTTCTTTAATTGAACGCGATAAAATATATATAAAAGTTTAATACGTAAATATATTATAATATGAACTTTAATTATTATAGATTATTTAATCCTGATTTAAAAAATCTTACCAATAGTCAGCTTCTCTTACACTGGAATACAAAGGGAAAATATGAGGATAGAATAAATTCTATTGAAAATTTCTTTTTAAAATATCCAGATTTTAATTATGAAGAGTATAAAATATTCAATAAAGAGTTAGATATGCCAAATAAAATAGATTATATGATACATTGGCATTTAAAAGGAAAAGATGAAAATAAAATATGTTCAAATAAGCATTTTACAAATATTTATCCTGATTTTAATACTAACTTTGAAGATTATTTAAATTATGAAAATAAATTAAATTATCATAAAAATTATTTTTTTACAAAAAATAATGATACAGTAACTGATAAAGTGAATGATACAGTAAATGATGCAGTAAATGATGCTGTGAATGATGCTGTGAATGATACAGTGAATGATACAGTTAATAATACAGTAAATAATGCGATAAACGATACACCTAATACTTCACCAAATATCATATCAACAATCGATAATATCCAATATGTAAAAAAAAATAATATTATAAAATTAAAGAATAATATTGTAACATTCGTTATTATATCATCCAACAAAGAAAAGATAAATGACATATTGGAAATAATTAATAAACTTCTAACAGCTTCATATAATATAATTATTATAACTGATAATGTTGAATTTAAAAATGAAATTATTGATTCATCATTTGTAAAAATCGATTATATACAAATAATTAGTAAAAATTTAAAAGAGTCAATACAAAAATATTGCATTTATTATACTGAATGTGACGATATGTTATTTATAAATGAAAATAGCAACAATATATATAATGAATTAAACGACATTGTGAACAATCATTTTAATTCAATTGGAATATATCTAAATTCCGTAATATATTCACATTATTTAATAAAGAATAAAGATTTGACATTATCATCTTTTAAAAAGAATAATTTAAATAAAAAAGAGTACATTTATTTTGTTATAGATACAAAAATTAATCCGTATAAAGAAACGGTTGGTATTGTAATTAACAATATAGGAAATGAAGAATTTTACATAAAAAGTTTGTCAAAAATGAATTTTCACAATATGAACATATTACTCTACAATCCAAATGATATTTTATACTCTTTTTTGAATAATTTAAGCCATATAAAAATTAGTGAAGGAAAAGAGAGTTATTTAAACAACTGTAATTATATAATATCTGACACATATGATACATATAACATTGAAAATTCAAAATATATAAAAAAACTATATTTACCTTCCAGTAAATTTGATTTTGTAAATATCAATGAAATGATTAATGAAAAAAATAAAAATATATTTTTTATTGATGATACTAATAATAATTCTGGCTACTATGAAAATAAAATTTTAATCACATCATATGAATATTACATCATCAAAAACGGCATTTTATATAAAATAAAAAATCGCAATGACATTGAAAAATTTACAATCTTTAATAAAATTTATATAAATTTAGATTTTATTAAAGATTATCAATATTATTACGATGAAATTACTATTGAAAATAAATTTAATTATATTAATATAAATAATATTTCATTTGAATCAGATAATATAATCATTAAAAATAACAATAAATATTATTTAAAAAACAAAAATAAACATATGTTGATAAAGGAGGAATATTTAAAATTTAATTTAATAAAGAAACAAGAGAAAATAAATATTTATGTGGATGATAACGATGGTAATTGCAGACATAAAATAAAAAATTCATCTTGTATATTTGAAAGAGAGATAAACATTTTATTTGAAATGAATGAATATATGATATATAATATTTATTTTTTACTCTCTCAAAAACATTCAAATCTAAAGATTTTTATACATTCATTTGATACTTCAAACGAACAAATAAATATAATCAAAAATATAAATGTAAATAACAATATTTATGTGATAAATGATTCAAAAGAGATAGAGAAATATATATTAGATCGTTCATTATTAATTGATGCAACTAATTTAAACGAATTAATAAATGAAGATTTCTCGTTAAATCATATTAATTATTTGGCCAATATAATGAATGAAAAACATTCATTCGATTATCTCCTATTTAAAATAAAAATATTTAAGTCAAATGATGGTCACTTCAACTTAGAAGATATGAATTACAATTATTTCATTAATAATATGACCGTTAATTTATACGATAACATTCAATTAAATAATTATGTTATCTTTATAGATGAAAATACAATATATAAAGAGATTACAGATAAAATAAAAAGTGTTGATATGCAAGTTAATATAATTGAATTTAATGTCGAATCAAATTATGGATTATACGAAAATTATAATGTAAATTATTTTTTCATAAAGAAAGATTACAACAATTATAATGAAGAATTTAAATACAATATTTTAATAAAAATATTTGAAAGATATGCATTTAATGTTCAAAATATTGTAATTGATGATACTCTTATTGATTATAAAGAATTTAAAAAAACATATAGTGATACTCACTTCCATGAAAAAGATTTAAATATATTCGATAAAATCAAAATAGTATTCATAAATTTAGATGATAGAAATGACAGATTAGAAAATACATTAATGGAACTTGATAATATTAATGTGTATAATTATGATAGATTTCCCGCCATAAAAATAACGGAAGATAACAAATCGAATTACAAATTAATAGATTCGACTAAATCATGGAAGAGCAACGAGACATACATATATTCAGCTTCCGGTTGCAAAGCAAGTTATCTCGAAATATTTAAAAAATATATTGATCAAAAAGAAGAGTATATATTAATTATTGAGGATGACATAATTTTTGAAAAGAACATCTTAACGCATTTAGATTCCGCATTATTTTCATTAAAAAAACGAGAGATCGATGATGGCCTCGATTGGGATATACTTTATTTAACAGTAAATTTAAAAAATGAGAGTGATGCAGTGCTTATTGATAAAAATCTATTAAAAATAACGAATGGTTTAACGACAACTGCTCAACTTTTTAAAAGAGAAGATATTCCAAAGATTATTGATATTATAGAATCATCCGTCGTCGAAATCGACAATACTTTTAATGATTATTTTAAAAATAAATATTGCGTCTATCCAATGTGTGCATATCAAAGGGCTTCATATAGCGATATTAATAAAAAGATGATGGATTACGGGGAGTTTCACAAAAAATTTACGTATTCACTTTGATAAAACGAGTACAGAACATCCTGAAAGAGCACCATTTTTTTTCAGCTTCTTAACGTTGTTGCTTTTAAGTTTTTTATAGAATCCATTTTTTACGATAGATTTATCTTCTTTAAACATTGATTTACGAATAAGTTTCATCGTTTCAATTAATTTATTTCCTTTTGTACCTTTCATTTTTTTTTTCAACATCTTCTCATAACCGTTTGGTAATTTGTTGGAATTACCATTTTCGAATATTGTATTCTTGCATGTTGGATTACAATAGGCTAACTTGCATTCTTCTTTTATTTGCTTCTCTTTCTTCTCAATCTCTTTATCTAGTATTTTTATCATTTTTTCCATTTTTTTTTTATTTAACTCATCCATATTTTTTGCTTTTTCCATCATCTTTTGTTGAATATTACGAGTTAGTCTCTTCACTCTTTCTGTATATTCGTTGCAAAATTCACTTTCACATCTCTTTTTTGCATCATTAGGCATTTTGTTGATTAAATATATAATATTATACAAGATATATTTTTAATCGGTTGCGTTTATAATGTCAACTAAATTCTTTAACAATTTTGAATATAAAGAGTTATTATTTTTAATATATCCAAATCCATAAATATCATCATAATACTTGTGACTAAAAGTGTTCCAATAATGAAGCGTAATTAAGTCGGCGTTAATCTCTTCGTCGCTCTTTTCAAATATTTTCTCTGTTTCATTATATAATGGATAATAAAAAGCCTCTTTCGGTAATATTTTAATCTTTTCCATTTCATTTTCATTTAACAATTCAATGAGAAAATGAGGTAGATGAATAGAGGCCTCACACCATCCATCCGGATTGAAGTATGATTCATACTTTTCCATCCATCGCTTTATAAAAAAGTTTTCTCTCTTTGCAAAGAGAATAGCATTACAATAGAGATTTATCTTATCCTCTCCGTAATTTTCCTCTTGCATTCCTATGACAAAATCATATTTGAGAAGTTCATTATATGGTCTATACGATATAGTATCAATATCCATGTAAATTCCCCCGTACTTATATAACATTTCCAATCTAATCTTGTCAGATTTATGAGCATATTTTGTTATCTTCTTACTACCCCAATAAAGATTTGTTGCATTAACATAATTTAATTTAATATGCGGTTTAATTTTATCCCACCAATAGCCATAGGGGAGGTATTGATAGTGGAAATATATAACGGTCGGTTTATTAATAATTATATTAGAAAGTATCGATATATAATAAACAAAGGGGAATTCTTCAGTCTGCTTTTTTAAACCATATACGTAATGAATGATATTTGGTACATTGTGTTCATTTAAATTATTCAAATGATGTATCATACGCAATTCTTTGTATAATTCTGGTAATAATTCACTCCTGTTATTCTCATTCTTTATTTTTAACATATTCTTTTTAGAAATCTCCGTATAATTATCATTATTTATTGTTAATAATTTATCAAATATCTCTTTGTCGCTGGTACATAAAAATGTTGAATCTCCCAATGCATGTGGAATACCACCTGCATTTCTTGCAATTACTGGTAATCCAAATGACATCGCTTCTAATATGACGGTTGCACCAGCTTCTAATTTAGATGGATGAATTAAAATATGATTATTTAAATAAACATCATTTATATTAGTTGGATCAATAATTCCATGATAAACTATATTTTTATGATTTAATTTATAAATCTTATTCAAAAAGAAATTAGAATAGGATTTGTCAATTAAGCCATAAAAATTAAAGATATATTGAGGATATGACTTAACGAACTCCAAAAGAATTTTTATAAAATTTATAGGTACTTTCTCTTCATTAATGCGACCAACTATCGCAATGTTTATATTATCATCCCCATCAATATCATAATTTATCGTATGTTCATTTATATTTTCTTGTACATCAACAC
>JACCDX011302813.1_pt1 | contig 13918 bp, 12 predicted proteins | sample 7449681 | NCBI WGS metagenome assembly JACCDX01 (sample SAMN15323450, study PRJNA562643) | freshwater metagenome | isolation source: river surface water | place: USA:Blue River Watershed | collected 2017-08-18
ACTTGCTGTAAAGAACTACATCGCCAACCTTGACATCCATTGGAACGCGTACGCCATCATCAAAGCGACCTGGGCCTACTGCGATAACAGTGCCTTCTTGTGGCTTCTCTTTTGCTGTATCTGGGATAACAAGACCTGATGCTGTTGTTGTCTCAGCCTCATTGGTCTTGATAACAATGCGATCTTCTAGTGGCTTAACTGCCATGGTGTGCTCCTTCTAGGTTTTTACCTGTGGTTTCCTCGTGCGGTCCGAATTAGCAGACTCGGGCCGTGAGTGCTAACGCAAACTCTAGGCGGGCTATTCCCGGGGGGCAAATTGGATTTAGAGGCTTACAACGGTTACTGGCAGGCTCGAATCAGCGTCAAAGGCCACTGGGCTAGGCGTGCGACCGGCTGAGACCATCAATGAGCCAAGGGCAGCGACCATCGCCCCGTTATCGGTACATAGTCCAGGAGTTGGAACCCGCAGCTGGATTCCAGCCTTATCGCACCGCTGTTGGGCCACGGCGCGAAGTCTTGAATTAGCCGCTACTCCGCCGGCGATCACCAGTGAATCAATCCCCGATTGTTTGCACGCGGCCAAAGCCTTTAGCAACAAGACATCAACGACTGCTTCTTGGAATGAGGCTGCAACATCTGCTCGTGCGTAATGTGGCGTTGCTTCTAAATACCTAGCAACTGCGGTTTTTAAACCAGAGAAAGAAAAATCAAATGGTCTGGTCTGCCAATCATTTGATGTAGTCAATCCGCGCGGGAAATCAATGGCGCTCGCATTTCCCTCAGCTGCTAATTTATCGATCGCAGGACCACCAGGAAAGCCTAACTTCATGACACGAGCAATTTTATCGAAAGCTTCACCTGCAGCATCATCCATCGTTTCGCCCAGCTTTGTAATTGATCCTGAGATGTCATCAACTTGTAGTAACGACGAATGGCCACCACTGACTAATAAAGCAATTGTCGGATCAAGGGGCTTGTCATGAGTTAAGTAATCAACACTGACATGTGCGGCTAAATGGTTAACGGCATAAATTGGTTTATTTAATCCCAGAGCTAAACCTGCAGCAGAACCAACTCCAACAAGCAGTGCGCCAACCAATCCTGGTCCGCCAGTAACAGCAACGGCGTCAATGTCTTTCAGTGAAATCTTTGAATCCTTAAGTGCTTGATGCAAAGTTGGAATCATTGCTTCAAGGTGTGCGCGGCTTGCAATTTCTGGAACAACTCCCCCGAAACGTGCATGTTCGTCAACACTTGATGCAATGACATTAGCCAGCAAAGTGCGACCACGAACAATGCCAACCGCGGTTTCATCACATGAAGTTTCGATACCTAGAACAATTGGTTGGCTCATGGCAGCTCCAATCGCATCACCAAAGCATCAAGACCTGCCCCAAAGTAATCTTTACGAATATTGAGTTGTGAATAGCCCAACGATTGATACAAACCAATGGCTTCAGTGTTATCCACTTTGACTTCGAGCATCATGGCGATCGAGCCTTGTTCTTTCGCCCAATCAGTAATCAGGGTCATAAGGGCTTTAGCAATACCTTTTCCGCGCTGGGAAGGTATGACTCCCACAGTGAGCACATCTGCTTCAGCACCACCCGGTGCGAAAACTCCTGCATAACCAACGATATTTTGCTCAGTATCTACCGCCACAACAAAGTGGCGCGTTGGGCTAGAAAACTCTTCTTTGTATTGGGATGTCGACCACGGCGAATATGGAAACAACTCTTTATCCAAAGAAACAAAAACTGGAAGATCAAAGGCATTAGCTACGCGATAAGTAATCATCTGTCCGCCGTTGCTACCGCATCTGGTCTGCGTAAATAAATCGGTTCGGTTATATCCCCTGCCAAATTCACCAAGGAATTCAGGTCAGGATAAAGATCTGCATGAATAGTCGCACCAGTTACATCTGCAGGAAAATTAACTGCGGGTTGGCCGACCCGAACTCCATTTACATAGCGTGCCCAGTAAACCTCTTTGCGACGCGCATCAACGGTGATAATGAAATCAGCTTCTTTGATTTGTGCAGCGATCGCATCCAAAGAACAAACACCGCGCACTGGTATTGCTCGTGCTAAAGCAAAACTTTGTGCAAATGCGATTCCAACGCGCAGGCCAGTAAATGGTCCTGGACCCATGCCAACAACAACTTCATCAACATCGCTAACTGCTAGCGCTTCTTGAACTAAAGCGGGTAATGAAGGTCCGTGCGCAGTGGCACCATCTCTAAAGCCGCTATACAGAACGGATCCATTGTCGATGATTGCAACGCTAGTACGTGAGGTTGAGGTATCAATCGCTAAAACTTTACTCATAATGAAAAACCTGCCCAACGCGAACCGATGGGTTTAACTTCGACTTTTCTGACATCATTGCTTCGATCGATAGTTATCTCTAGGCGATCTTCACTTAACCGTGCTGATTCAGCACCGCCCCATTCGATGACAGTAATTGAATTAGCAATATCGAGATCTAAATCATCTAGGTAAAGATTTGGATTTTCAGAATCCACTAAACGATAAGCATCAACATGGATAAATGGGATAGCAGCTTTATGAACTCGAGAAATAACAAAGGTGGGAGAAGTAATCCCAGATACTCCAAGGCCTGCGCCAACGCCTTGAGCAAGTACGGTTTTTCCGGCACCCAGTGGGCCATTTACAAGCACTAAATCGCCGGCACGCAGATGTGTAGAAATCTGAAGCCCAAGTTGATGCATAGCTTCGGGTGTGGCGATTGTGATCACTGTCTTAGAGTAAAGGAAAGCGGGGCCAGATAAATCTGGCCCCGCTTTCTATTCACCCTTGATTACTGATTGTCTGTGTAGTACTTCAACAATGGAACGCTGATTTCCTTATCCATTGAGAGGTTTCCAGCCTTGCGAACAGCTGTGTACAGAGCGCCACCAGTTGGTAGCTTGCCTGTATTTGCTGTCTGAACCAAAGTACGTGCAACTAGCAACCATTGTGCGGTTGAGAAGTTACAGTGGTTTGTTCCAGGTGCTGCTGGAGTCGTAGTGATTGGAGAACCTGCTTCATTGAACTTTGTATAACCCTTTTCAGGAGTTGTATTCCAAAGCATCAAAAGCTTGTTTGTAGGGTTCTTGTAATCACGTGATGACTTGTATGCCTTGCGAGCAGCAGCCTTTTCAGCTGCATACTGCTCTGCATATAGATCAACGAGGCGCTGTGATGCACCTGCAGGAGTAATTGGATCAGCAACTCCAACCATCAAGATAGTTGGAACATTGATCTTTCCTGTGTTGACGTGAAGTGAGTTCATCTTTGCAACAGCTGTTGGATTAGCCTTTGCGCGTGGTGCACCTGGGTTAGCAGGTGACAACGCTGCAAGAAGCGCATCGATAACAGTGTTACCAGATAGAGCGGCGTTGAAGATAACTCTTTCGCCATCGATACGGGCTGCGTAATCAGTCTTTGTGTTATCAAAGATTGCTCCACCTGCTTGGTTCTCAACATCTTGTGTTGCAAGAACAGCAAGTGCTGCAGCATTTGTTCCATTTTCAAGGATTGCAAGTGCTGGGCTTAGAGCCAATGGGAATGTCAGCTTCAATGGGCCTTCTGGGCCTGAGATTGAGTCAAAGTGAGCAGACTGTGTTGGAAGTCCAGCCATGAGGCCAAGAAGCAACAATGCACTTCGTGATGGAACTCCAGCAGCTGCTAGTGACTTACCTGTAGCAGATGCTGTATCTGGCCATGCACCAGTTGCGAGCGCTGCTTGCAACTTGCCCATAACAGTAAACACCTTGCCTAGATCAGCGTATGACTCTGCAACTCCTGCTGCACCTGGTGAGTAGTTTCCACCCTTGATTGTTGGATCAAAGAGAACCTTTACTCCCCATAGGAAGTCTCCAGCCATTGTGAGCTGTGGTGCGATGTTGTCAGCCATACACAAAGGCGCAGCTGCATCGATCAAGTTTGGATACTTCTCAGCAAGACCCTGAGTAATTACGCCACCAAGAGAAGCTCCCCAAGCAACAACTTTATTTGTCTTTGGGAACTGCTTCTTGAATGTGCCAATTAGCTCAACATTTGTCTTGATTGCTGAATCTGGATTCCACCCTTGACGAGCAAAACCTGAACCAACAATTGCAACTCCTTGGCTAAAGAAATACTGCGCAACGGCAGCGTTTCCACCAGGAACTGGCTCTGGTGTGTTGGTTACCTTGTAACCACCAATCAGAGGAATTGCTGAAGGGATATCAACGTTGTAACGATATCCGTGTGAGTACAGCGCAACAGTTCCGTTGAAGTTTGCTGGAACCTGCATTGCGTACGGTGCGCCATCTGATGTCACGCCAACGCATGTCTGGATTGGGCTTTTGCCATCGCACGCTGGAGTTGCGTTAGCAACTGTAGGTGCTGCGACTAGAACTGTTGTTGCAAGTGCTGCAACTGAAAGAAGCGAGAGAATTCTTACTTTCTTCATTAGTTTGGTAATCCCTTCGCTGGCATTGCAGGACGTACGTATGTTGACTTAACAACTGCGCCAGATCCTGAATCGGTTGTGTAAGCAACGTATGAACCACCAATTGGAGCTAGATCACCAGTTGCTGAGTACTTTCCAACCCAGTATCCGGTCAAACCAACTTGGCTAGTACGAGAATACCCAGCAGGTACCAATGCAGAGTTTGCAAATGTTGCACCCTTTGTATTGATCGCATTAATCAGTGACTTACGTGTTGGGCTTGGACCAGCTGCCTTGAGTGCCTGAGCAGTCATGAACGCTGTGTTCATTCCAAGAAGAACGTTGAGATCGAAAGGTGATCCCGGTACAGCCTTTGCGTAGATATCAGAGAAGAACTTGACGTACTCATCCTTCATATCTGTTGTCGCTGGAACTGGTGAGAATCCAATTGCTCCATTTAGTACGGCAGGTGGTACACCAGTCGCTCTAATTGTTGTTGCATCTCCACCAACTGAGCCAAGCATCCACTGTGGTGCATAGCGAAGTTGAGCTGCAGTTCCGAGCATCGCTGATGTTGCAGAAGAAACACCGAAGAGAATTACTACATCTACTTCAGCGGCCTTAAAGCGTGTGATCCAGCCTGCTGCTGCAGTTGCTGATTGTGAACCTGATGCGTAAGGCACGCGAACCGCGAAGTTAACTCCAGCGGTCTTGAAGCCTGCAAGTGCATCTGTTCCAAAGTCATCGTCCTGGTATAGAAGACCAATCTTCTTACCAGCAAAGTTTTCCTTGATGTACTGACCCATGATCTTTGCTTCCATGATGTAGGAAGGAAGAACTGTGTATGTAGTTGGGTACTTCTTCTTGTCTGCGAATCCACTAAATCCTGTGTTTACGAACAGAACAGGGATTCCGCGGCGACCTGGGTTAACAGATGAAGCTACCGCTTTCACATTTGCAGTACCAAGAGGTGCAAGAAGAGCCATGACCTTATCCTTAAGGATTAGCTCATTTGTCTTTGCAACTGCTTCAGTTGGAACATAACGATCATCCTTAACAACCAAGGTGACCTTACGTCCGTTGATTCCACCATTTGCATTGAGGTAATCAAAATAAGCCTTTGCTGCACCTGGAATCTTGTTGTAACCAAGTGATGCTGTACCAGTTAGAGGAAGAGTCATTCCGAGTTTGATCTCTGTTGAGCTGACTCCGACCTCTTTTGCTTGCGCAGGAATAGCTGTTGCAACTAATCCAACGATCGCCAGTACCGCTGAAGCTGTAAACAGCTTGCGACGGTTAAGTGCTTTCATGTGTTTCCTTCCATCGAGGGTTTGGACCGAGATTACTGCATTTACTTGTGAGTACTACCCAGTAATGCTTCATGTTTAGCCTTTCGAGCGCGATGTTGCTCGACAGGCCCGTTTGGTACGAATAGAACGGTCAGGATCAGGAGCCCGCTCACGATTAATCCTGGGAGATTCGTGGTGATGCTCTCTGAGGTCCCAAGTCTGTGGGCAATTACATCAGCAATTTCAGGAATTATCACTAGTACGAAAGCTCCAACGATGACGCCACCGAGGGTCGTAATTCCCGCCAAAACTGCGCCAGTAAGGACAGCAAAGGAAAGCCCCAGCGGAAATGCGCTCGGCGAAACGGTGCCAATAGTCATCGCAAGCATTGCCCCGGCCAACCCGGCGATACCCGCGCTAATTGTGAATGCTAAAACCTTAGATCTGGCTGTGTTGATGCCAGCAAGTTGAGCTGCAACTTCATGACCTCGACCAGCTCTCCATGCACGGCCATAACGTGAGTTCAAAATGTTTCGAACTGTCCACGTTGAAATCAGTGCAGCTAATGCCGCAATCCAAAAGAACCATTTGTACTGTGTGAAATCTTCACCCAAGGAAAGTGGTGGGAATCCAACATCAAAAATTAAACCTTGTTCACCCCCCAAGACAGAAAACTGATTTGCAAGTGATGGCAGACCAATTGCCAGAGCCAAAGTTGTTCCTGCCAAATACGGTCCTGACAATCGCGCTGCTGCTGCACCTAACAGCGCACCAGCTATTGCTGCAGCCAACACTGCGACTACAAAACATAAAAGGATTGGCAGGTTGTATTCAATTCGCAAGACCGCTGCGGCATATGCTCCAACTGCCATCAGTGCTCCGTGACCTAGTGAAACCTGTCCCGAATATCCTGTTAACAAAATTATTGAAGAGATCGCAATTACATATACCGCAATTGATGCGCCTTGGTAAACACGAAGCTCATCTACCCAGCCACTTAAAAAGTAAAGAACGACTCCGCCAAGAATAAACAGCACTAGGTGCGTACTTTCTTTCTTGGTCTTATGTGATTCTTTTTTCTTAAGCACGGCGACCCGCCTTCACTCCGATGATTCCCTGAGGGCGGACAAACAAGACCGTCAACAAAACGATGAATGGTGCAATAAAGAACAGACCGCTGCTGATGTACATCAAAACAAATGAAATGGTGATTCCGAGGAATAAACCACCAAGAACTGCGCCGAGCAAGCTATCTAATCCACCAATGACTGCGGCAATAAAGCCTGAAACGAGAAGTAATGAAAATTCAATTGAATCTGGAGAGAAAGTTCCATTTCCATTGACGGTTTGGAAAAGACCTGCGACCGCGCCTGCAGCACCTGCCAGCGCCCAGCCAAGAGTGCGAACTGCATCAACTCTGATACCTGAAAGGCGTGCAATTTCAGGTGCGTGGGCTGAAGCTCTAAGAGCTAAACCAAGGTTGGTCTTCTGGAACAAAATCGTCAGGAGAATCAACAAAATAACCACAATCACCAGAATCAAAAGCTTAAGTGGCGAGAACACCAATGTGGAGCCATTAATCGTAAAACCAATATTTGAAATCGGAGCAACAATTCGAAGATCTTGACCGCCCCAGATCATGCTGATGACTGCGCGAATAACTCCCAGTAAACCAAGTGTGGCAATGATTGGTGCAACACCTGCAATTGGGCCAGAAGATGCATGCTTAACAAGTGAGCGCATCAGAATCAATTCAACAAGTGCGGCAAACAAAGCTCCACCGATCATGGCAACAGGAAGTGCTACCCAGAAAGAGCCAATTCGAGAAACCGCTTCGTAGCCAAAGTACGTAGCCAAAAGCGCCATGCCGGCTTGGGCAAAGTTAACTACCCGAGTACTGCGCCACACCAGAACAAAAGCAATTGCCATTAAGGCATAAATGGATCCGGCAGTGATGCCAATCAGAAGTGTGTTAAGTAGTTGCATAATTAATACCCCAAATATGCAGCGCGGACTGCAGGATCTTCCATCAATGCTTGTGCATGATTAACAGCAACAACTTTTCCTAAATTCAAAACAATTCCAAGGTCGGCAATCTTTAATGCACCCATCGCATTTTGTTCTACAAGTAAAACCGTTAATCTCATTTGAGTAGTCAAATCTTTAATCGTTTGAAAAATTTGTTCGACAACAAGTGGAGCCAAACCTAAAGATGGCTCATCGAGTAACAGCAGTTTGGGCTTGGACATAATTGCGCGGCCGATCGCAAGCATCTGACGCTCTCCGCCAGATAAGGTGTCAGAACGTTGACCAATGCGCTCACCTAAACGAGGGAAAATGTCGACTACTTGGTTCAAAGACTCTTTCATCTCTTTGCCATCTTTACGCCAAATTGCGCCTAGTTCAAGATTTTCTTTAACAGTTAATTCGGGAATCACCGACTTACCTTCAGACACATGCGAAATTCCCATACGAACTAATTTTTCAGGACGTGTGCCCGTAATTGTTTCGCCCATCCAGTTGACTACTCCGTGGGTTGGCTTATTGAGCCCAGATAATGCGCGAAGCAGGGTTGTTTTTCCTGCCCCATTTGAACCAATGATTGCAGCCAGCTTGCCAGTGGGAACAGCTAAAGAAACTTGGTTGACGGCGCAAATTGCACCGTGATGCACAGTTAAGTTAGAAACATTAAGCGACATTGTTGCTTCCTGTTCCAAGATAAGCAGCCATAACGGCGGGATCGCGACGCACGGTTTCAGCATCGCCACTAGCAATTACTTCACCGAAGTTTAGAACGTATAACTTGCTACAAACGGACATGACGACATCCATATGGTGCTCAACAAGAAGCACAGACATATCAACACTTAAATTCTTAATCAGTGCATTCATCCATTCGATGTCTTGCGTACCAAGACCACCGGCCGGTTCGTCGAGCATCAAAATTGTTGGTTCGCTAACAAGTGCTCGTGCGATCGCTACGCGCTTAGTGTCTGGGTAAGACAAAGTATCTGCACGGCGATGTGCGATACCACCGGCATAGACGCGCTCTAATGCAACCCGAGCCTTGTCTCTAATTTGATTTTCATCTTTTCTATTGCGTCCAAGAGCTGCAGAAATCAGACCAGTGGTTGCAAGGTGTTGAGCACCGATCATGACATTTTCTAAAACCGTTAAGTCACCAAACAAACCAACACCTTGAAGTGTGCGAGCAATACCTAAATCAACTAACTCATGAGGCTTGGGAAAATCACTCTTCTTGCCATTGAGATGAAGTTCGCCTGAATCTGGAGTTACTAAACCGCACAATGCATTAAACAAAGTTGTCTTGCCGGCACCGTTAGGACCAATTAATCCAACTACTTCATTTTTTGCGATCTCTAAATAGACATCATTGAGTGCCCGAAGTCCGCCGAAGGAGACATTAACTCGTTCGACTTGCAGCGCTGCAGTATTAGTAGACATGATGTGCGTAGATTCTAGGCACACGAGGGCCGATTCGTGTAACTATTTCATAATTAATGCTCGAACTTGCTGCTCCCCAGTCATCTGCGGTGTATTCACCCCTGGAACCATCTCCAAAAACAATCACCCAATCCCCCGAATTTGCTAAGGAATCCAGCCCCAAATCAACCACAAACTGGTCCATGGACACCCGGCCGATTATTGGAGCTCGCTTTCCATCAACAAAGACGCCGGCACCTTGTGCAATTCGTGGAATTCCATCTGCATATCCCATGGCAACGATTCCCAGTTTAGTCTCAGCGGTTGTATAGGCAGTTGCACCATATCCGACTGGTGAATTTGCTGGCACCGTCTTTACTAGATGCAATTTAGCGCGTACCTGCATCGCGGGCTTTAAACCAAGTGCTGCGCTGTCTCCCAAAGTTTTTACATCTGGCGATAAGCCATACATCGCAATTCCAACTCGCACCATGTTAAAGCGAGACTCTGCATCCTTGAGCGTGGCTGCAGAGTTTGATAAATGCCGAACAATGTTTGTGTAACCAAATGACTCTAAAGTTGCAACCATTTCCTTAAATCGATTGCGCTGCTGTTCGTTTTGTTCTTGCTCTGGTTCATCTGCTCGAGCAAAGTGAGAAAAAATTCCGACGATGTCAATATTGGCAACATGGTGTGCATCTATTTTGCCCCACTCGATAAGAAAGCCGCCACGAGTCATTCCGGTATCTACCTCTAGGTGTACACGAGGGCGATTGTTGGATTTGACTGCACCGATCTCTTCAAGAGCTTTGATGGAAGAAGCGGCTAATTCAATTTCATTATCGACTGCTAATTGGTAATCAGATCCAGGAGGCACTAACCACGCAAGGATAGGCGCAGTTATTCCGGCCTTGCGCAATGTGATTGCTTCCTCCAGTAACGCAACACCTAATGAAGTTGCTCCCGCATCTAGGGCTGCACGAGCAACAGAAACCAATCCATGGCCATAGGCATCTGCCTTGACCACGGCCATTACTGGGGTTTGTGAAACATCCTTTAGATGCTGGATATTTGCCGTGATGCGATCAAGATCAATGCGTGCTTCAGCTCGATCGAACATTGCTGAAGTCTAGTGCAACTGGCTTTTCGAGGGAACATACCTATCGATAGCAATTACCGCGACCAGCAAAGCGCTGCCAACAAATAAACCACCCAGTAGATCTGTAAACCAGTGGGTATGGCGAATAAGGGAAACCACACAAACTGTCAACGAAATCAGTGCAACGCCAGCACTAGCAAGACGACCTTGGTAGCGATCTACTTTTGCGTAACGGTAAATCAAATAAGCCAAAATTCCCCAGGATAAAACCGCATTGGATGCGTGCCCACTTGGATATGACATTCCACCTGCATGCAAAAGATCAAACCCGTCACGTGGTTTTGTGCGTCCTAAAACTATTTTGAAAGTTCCAACAACAAGATTAAGAGATAACAATGAAATCATCGCCAAGTTAAGTGGACGCCAAGTCTTAAACTTGTACGCAATAAATGATGCCGCAATCAATAAAATTGTGGCAGTTAAGCTGCGAAGACCTAAATCATCAAGGCGGCGTAAAACGAATCCTGCAAAACCTTCAAACTGCGGTTTTGGTTGGCTGTTGATCTCTTTGTCATAGGCAACCAGCGGACCATTGGTAAGAACTTGCTGTGTAACAACCAGAAAGCCAAAGAACAAAAGCAGTGACCAGCGAAGAGCTCGGTCCATTTGTCGCCTACGAGTTTGTGCTAATTTTTGCATTATTCAACCGTTACAGATTTAGCCAAGTTTCTTGGTTGATCAACATCATTACCGCGAACTACCGCCATTTCATAAGCAAATACTTGCAGCGGAACTGTAGCTAAGACTGGCTGGAACAAGGCTGGTGCAATTGGAATTCGAATAATGTGTTCCGCGCCTTCAACATGAGCGCCTTCTTCAGCAATAACAATGACACGAGCTCCGCGAGCTTTTACTTCTTGAATATTGCTGAGCATCTTTTCATCCAATGAATGCTCATGTCCGGCCGGAAGAATTGCAATCACGGGGGTTCCTTGATCAATCAAAGCAATCGGCCCATGCTTGAGCTCTCCCCCGGCAAAACCTTCGGCATGAATGTAAGCAAGTTCTTTGAGCTTTAAAGCACCTTCTAGTGCAACTGGATACCCAATGTTTCTGCCTAAGAACAAAACTGTGTTGTTCTGTGCAAATTTTCTAGTTAGTTCGCGCAGAGGTTCGACAGTTTCAAGAATCTGTTCGATCTTTCCGGGAAGTTCCAGAAGCTCTTTATACAGATCTCGAACTTCAGAATCCTTGAGCGATCCATTGACTTGACCCAAGTGCAAGCCAATCAAGTACACAGCGATGATCTGAGTCAACAGCGCCTTAGTTGATGCCACTGCAATTTCTGGACCTGCATGTGTATACAGAACCGCGTCGGATTCTCGCGGAATAGTTGAACTATTTGTATTACAGATTGATAAAACTCTTCCGCCAGCTGCCTTTGCATGACGCACAGCCATCAAAGTATCCATCGTTTCACCTGATTGTGAGATTGCAATAATCAAAGTGCTTGGATCAATAATTGGATCGCGATATCTAAATTCGCTAGCGATTTCTACATCCACCGGAATCTTTGCCCATTTTTCAATCGCATACTTGGCAACCATTCCTGCGTGATAAGCCGTGCCACATGCAATAACGGTGATCTTCTTCAATGAGCGAATCTCATCCGTGCTCATGTGTAATTCATCAAGCAGAATTTGATTGTTATCGCTTAAACGCCCAATCAGAGTATCTGCGACAGCCTTTGGCTGCTCAAAGATCTCTTTCAACATGAAATGAGCAAAGCCACCCTTTTGCGCAGCGCTGGCATCCCATGAAATTTCATACTGCTTTGGTTTTACTGGCTTGCCATCAAGATCTGTAATCTCGACAGATGTCGGAGTCATTGTGACTACCTCATCTTGGCCGAGCTCAATTGCTTTCTTTGTGAACTCGATGAATGCTGCAACATCTGATGCCATGAAGTTTTCGCCATTACCCAAGCCAACAACAAGTGGTGAATTACGACGGACTCCGACAATTACATCTGGAGCATCAGCATGAATAGCAAGCAAGGTAAAGGAACCACGAAGTGCTTTTACTGCATCGCGCATTGCTGCCGTTAGATCCCCGTTATGTGCTTTACGTAAATCGCTGAGCAAATGCGCCACTGATTCGGTATCTGTTTCAGATGAGAACTTGTGACCTTTGGCTTCAAGTTGTGAACGAAGCTCGGTGTAGTTTTCGATTATTCCGTTATGGATAACCGCAAGCTTTCCTTCATTATCTACGTGAGGATGTGCGTTTCCATCTGTCGGTCCACCATGAGTTGCCCAACGTGTGTGACCAATTCCTGAATGAACATTGGGCAGAGATGCATCTAAAGAATTCTCTAAGTTAGAAAGTTTGCCAGCCTTTTTTTCAATGAACAGCTTGCCCGGTGTACCAAGTGCGATTCCAGCCGAGTCATAACCGCGGTATTCCAGTCGACGCAGACCTTCGATCAAGGGATGTGAGGCAGATTGTGGCCCTGTGTAACCCACAATTCCGCACATGTCATTTACTCCAGTTCGTTTTTAACTGTATTTGCAAGGTGCTGAGCAACTTCTTGCGCAAGGCTATCACTGGCAGCTTCAACCATGACTCTAACCAGCGGTTCGGTTCCAGATGCACGCAATAAAACTCGGCCCGAGTCGCCTAAGCGATCCTCTGCTGATTTAACTGCGGCAGCAATTGCGACATTTCCTGGCAATCTATCTTTGGCAACATTTTTTACATTGATCAAAACTTGTGGGAATCGCACCATCGTTGCGGCAAGCTCTTGCAGAGTTTTTCCTGTGCGTACAACTTCTTGCATAAGTTGCAGTGCGGTTAGCAAACCATCGCCAGTGTTGGCTAGTTGGCGCATGATGACGTGGCCGGATTGTTCACCACCTAGTGAATAATCATTGGCAATCATGTTTTCCAGAACATAACGATCGCCAACCGGTGTCGTGACAACATTAATTGCTGCATCTTTCATCGCGTGCATAAAACCTAGGTTGCTCATTACGGTGCCAACTACGGTGTCAGATTTGAGAACACCACGAGCTTTAAATCCCCGCGCCAAAATTGTAAGAATGTGATCGCCATCGATTTCATTTCCTTGGGCGTCAATTGCTAGGCAACGATCTGCATCACCATCGTGGGCGATTCCAAGATCTGCACCTTCTTTGAGAACTGCTGCACGTAGTTGGTGCAAATGCGTCGAACCGCAGTCATCATTGATGTTCCAACCATCGGGTTGGTTAAAGATTGCAATAACTTCTGCGCCAGCTCGGCGATAGACCTCGGGTGCAACGTAAGAAGATGCACCATTTGCACAATCAACGACAATCTTTAAACCCTTGAGTGGCGTCTCAACTGATGACAACAGGTGCTGTAGATATTTTTCAGTGACGGTATCATCGTTGATTACTCGGCCGACATTGCGACCAGTTGGACGTTCCCAGTCCTCACCCATTCGGGCTTCGATACGAGCTTCGATTGCATCATCTAATTTGCCGCCGCCACGAGCGAATAACTTGATTCCGTTGTCTGGCATTGGATTGTGTGATGCAGAAATCATGACACCTAGATCGCACTTCATTTCTGCAACAAGGTGGGCAATCGCAGGTGTTGGTAGGAC
>JACCDX011751063.1_pt1 | contig 13917 bp, 9 predicted proteins | sample 7449681 | NCBI WGS metagenome assembly JACCDX01 (sample SAMN15323450, study PRJNA562643) | freshwater metagenome | isolation source: river surface water | place: USA:Blue River Watershed | collected 2017-08-18
AATTTTCTTGTGCTTCCCTGTTTCCTTTTTCTATTTCAACATTTAACTTTTGGAGCCAAATTTGATATTCATAATAGGGAATTTTTTCTACCCATTCCGGATCCAATTTGTGTTCGAACCACAATCTAAATTTCAAATCAAAGAAGTTGTCTAAAGATATCTGAAATAACGAAAAGAGATCTGATCCCTTCGGGAAAGTAAATCGGAGCGGTGACCTCCTGGGCACCGCATTTTGGGCAAGGTACACTCACCTCTAGTTTTGTTCCAATTTTTAGGAGATCCGTAATTTGGAAAAAAAGTGAAAATTCTTCTTTCGACCAAGAATTTGAGGCCTCTTCCAATTCTGCTAATTTGTTTTCAGTCAAAGATCTCCAATCGTCATACAAATAAGGAGCTATTTTGATGAAACTTTCATCCACGTCTTTACCCTGTCTAATCCTGGTTCTGGCATAAGTAGAAATTGCTTCTACAACTCCGATCGATGGCACAGTCATTTTCACAGTCTTAGATAACTTTTGAATGTGTAAAACAAACTTTCTTTCCGTTTTAGAATAATAGGACATCAGTTTATCGTCGATGGAATATTTAGACAAAACTCCAGTTCTTAATTCGATGCCATATTCAAAGGGACAAGCTGAAGTCTCACATGAAGTTTTTGGTTTTAAGACAACCATGTTTTCTCCCCTCACGAAAGTTAAATCCCGAATTGTCATGATGATGAAAAAACGGTCTTCTTGTTTGATTTCCTTGTAAGAAACAACTCCATGCTGGGGGAATTTAATGACACAGCATCTTTCTAAAATTAAATTTAGTTTGGAATCTATGTCCAACATATCCGTTTCATCGATCGTTGAAAAGTGGCGAATCTCTTTTACCTCGGCAGGACGAATAGCAATTTGGACTCCTTCTGGGTAAAATAAACCACCAGAGGGCAAAAGGGCAGGAGGTAAATTTTTCCACCCTAAATCAGACGGACTAAATTGTTTCTGGATTGAATTTTCAAAATTAGATTTTTGATCTTGGTCAGATTTAATCTGTTGTGCCAATTTTGTTTCAGCCACAATTGGTGTTTTTTCTCGTGCTTGCTCGGCCAGAGCTTCTGCCTCTCTTTGTGCTCTTTCCTCCAAAGGGTTTATTGGATTTAAATCTGCGATTTTATCATCGAAAGATATTCCTCCCAGTTTTTCTTTTTCTTGTAAAATTTTTTCCGGGGACAAATTATTAGGATTCATGTTACTTCATTTAAGTCACACAAAAATGTGTTTCTTATATATGTATCAGGAAAAAAAAGTTCCGATTATAAAAACTGGTCTTGCCAGTAATCAGATTTCCACGTTGTATCTAAAACATAAATGGAGTCACCTGTGTCGTAACTCAAAGTCATAGGAGTCAAGGGTTCAATTAAAAAACAGTTGTTTAAAGTTATTCTACGGAAAACATCCCCCTGCTTATTGAAGATAGAAACCACAATTTGACCTACATAATCTCTTTTCAGACCCATTGCACCTGTTAAAGGATTATAAATTAAATCTGACCACTGACGCAAAATTTTGAAAATGGTCATGGAATTATTTTCATTTAGATTCACCTCAAAAGCAATTGAAAATTGAACATCCGAAGTTGAAGGCTCACCACCTGCATATCTTCTTTCGGCAAATTTATACTATTGTGTCACTGGAGCCGAAGGCTGAATATCCACAGCTAAAGATCCAGTCACGCTTTTGACCTGCTGTGTCATGATTGATTCTCCATTGAATCTCACATTTGCCAAAGTTACGCCCGCCGGGGGAGTAATTAAAACTTCAAACTGGTTCAGAAAAACTGGCTCGTAATTGTTGCGAGCTGCGAGTGAATTATTGAAATGAGGTAAACTTGCCATTTATTTTTTAATTTTTTAGGTGAAAAGGTCTTCCCAATAATCTACCGCCCATGTCATGGTAATTTCATACAAAGTAGTTCCATTTATATAGTCTAACTCCATGGGATCGATAGCTTTCATGGGGAAACAGTCACGACACGTTATTCTTCGAAAGACATCTCCATTTTTGTTAAAAATAGATATAATAATCGTTCCCGTATAGTCAGTTTTGATGCCCATAGCTCCGGTCAAAGGATTATAAATTAGATCTGACCATTGTCTAAGAGTTTTGAACGTGTACATAGAATTGTCGTCGTTCAAATTCACTGTAAATTTTACACTCAAATCTAAAGAGGTTTTATCCGGCTTACCTCCCGCATAGTTTCTTTTGGCAAACTTATATTTCTGGAACACGAAAGATGGGTTTTTATCCACATCTAAACCGTTTACATTTACAACCTGCTGTAACAAAATTTGACCACCTTGGACAGCAGCGGGTGGAATCACAGTCACCTCAAATTGATTGAGATAAACGGGTTCGTATTTATTAATCGAATATAACGAATTTTGGTAGTGTGGTAAACCGGCCATTAATTCTTTTTTCTTTTTTTATTTATCTCTTCTTTTAAAATTCATCCAATGTGTTATACGAAATTGATGAAACCTCCTGAAGCGATGCCTCCTGTGCGGGTTACGGTGATTCGATTGATGAACTTCTGTATGCCTCGAGCAGGCTCAATGATAACATCGATGATTCCCATATTCATGTCAATCACCGAAGGAGGATTGTTAGATGCATCCATGATAACTTGATAAGCATAAATTCCTCCTCCTGCTCTCACACCATCCAAATAAGTATCAACCAAAGTTTTAATTTCTAAGTGAATAGAATCTTCATTGAAATCAAACAGGTAATTAGACAAAATTTCTTCCACATCATTTTCAAGACTTATAAGAAGATCTCTAACGTGAAGCAAGCCAAACGCAGAATTCACAGTCTGATAAGCAGTTTGGTTACCAAAGATAACAACGCCAAATCCTCTCTTCTTAATAATGGGATTCAACCCGAATGGTTCTAACCAACCACGATCTTCATCAGTGAAGTCATACTCTAAACCTACAATATTGCCTCCTGAGATGGTACCTCTTTTCTGACCTGCAATAATGTTGTAGGGTTCCCCGTTGGCAAATTTTCTAACAAAATTGTTTGAAACATAAGCTGCGGGGGGTACGTTTGTGTTTCTGTTATTTTCCCTGATGGTAATGTAAGGGGTGAAATACCCAGCAAATGAAGCTCCTAAATCTTGTGTAGGAAGGCTAAAAGTATAGGAAGGATTCAAAGATAAGTTACCCCCTTCAGCTATGTACTGTGCTTCCAAAGGAGGGAATGGATCTACTGCAGTAGGAGCATTGGTAAATCTAGGGTCTGTACTAGCTCTGAACTGAGCCATTGAAGGAGCATTGATAAAAGCTAAAGCTTTTTGCCTCATCATGGCCAATTTTGAAAGCTGATACTTAGAATTTGGTTGAATTGTACCACTGAACGTATCTACAATATAACGGAAAGAAATAACATCTTTGGTTGCCAATGTTGCAGCCAAATTTGTGTCATAAAGTACATTCAAAATTTCGTCCACTCTCAGATCAGTGCCATTCGGCCTTTGAGCATCTCTCATGGTGTAACCACTTAGATAGATAAAATCGAACGATCTAGTAAACTGCGGGATTGATTTAAACTTTTGTACTTGGATTGGAGATCCGGCATAATAAAATATCGGTCTAGCACATGTTACTCTCACCACACCAGCAGTTGTGGTTTGAGCCACTGAAGTTACTCTTGTTAATCTGGACTGTCTATTGGCTCCAACAGTTTCACATAGCTCCAAATCAGTGGAAACTAAATAATCTCCAACTGAAATTACTTTGTTGTTAATTTGATCTGGGACGAAAGTGAAACTGGTTGAATCTATTTTTGTCAAAACGTCCAAAAATTGATTGATTGAGGCTACGTTAGATATAATATCAGTTCTTCCTGCAGAGACTGTAAACCCGATATTATCAGAAGCATAAACTGTTCCAAAAGCAGGATAATTTACCAAATCACCAGGGTTTTGCCTAGCCACATTATTGAATGCTCTGACATACGAAACATTGAATTGATCTCTGTCTACCGTCAATTGTGTGTCCACATAGTAAAGATTTGTTCCCGTTTGATTCAACCATATGACATCCCCATCCTCGACTTCGCGATAAAGGATATTTTGATACAAATTGGTTGTAAGCTGTCCTGTTAGTGAGTTAGAAGCTGTGCCCCCGGTAATTGATGCCACACTTACAATATCTAGATAATCTGAAGCCCCGAACTGTTGATAAAATTCAGAAATTATTCCAGAGGTTGTTCCCATTGTAAAGGAAGTAGGACTAACTTGAATTCCTTGAGAAGCATAAACAGGGGTATCTAGTGGATGTGTGAAAGTTATGGTTAAATTACCTGAAATTTCCCTGACCCCTGTTATTTTGAGTTTGACCAAGTCCCCTGTTGTAAATTGATTAATAACGTTTCCAGTAGCCCCTGAAGGAATTGTAACTGTACCAAGAATGAATGGGGTGTATGAAGGAGTGGGTGTAACAAAATCTTTTAATCTTAATTTTTCTGCTGAGGTTAAAGAAGGCTGAGTTAAAATTTCGGCGTAAGCCTGTGCTCCAGATCCTCCACCGCCAGTTAAACTAATTGTAGGAGCAGTAGTATATCCTGATCCACCGCTTGTCAAAACAATCGAAGTTACACTGCCTCCACTGCTTATTACAGCATAGGCTGAAGCTCCCGTTGCTCCTGTCGGATTAACAAAAGTAACTGTAGGAGCTGTAGTGTAACCAGAACCCCCGCTTGCCCCAACCCACACGTTAACTACTGCACCTCCAGTAACACCGGAATTGGTACGAAGATAATGAAGACCCCCAAATGTTAAACTTGGGTTGTAAGGTTCTAAAGCGGAAGCTGGTACACCAGCAGTAGGTCCAGTTGCCCCACCTAGGTTAAATAATGTTCCAACGTTCAATGAAGTGTAGTCAACACCTGCTGTTCCTCCAGTAACTCCTCCGCCAGTTATTCCAATTGAATTTTGGATGTAAAGATAATCCTGAATCAACTGTTGATCATAACTCAAGAAATTTAACTTGGGATCCGCTAGATCTCTATCTCCAGTTAATTCGTCAATTAAGAAGTTACCCACCAAATCAACCTTAAATCTATTTTGACATAAATATTCCAATCCTTCCGCATCAACTGCACAGAAAAGACCTGTTGATGGTGTGTTGTTGTTAACCAAGGTTTGAATAAATTGGTTATTACCATTCAAATCTACAAAGTCTAGAATCAAACATCCAGTTACCTGGGTAATGATATTTACGTTTTGTTGGCTCAAAAAATTGTTAATTTGACTTTTGATAAATCCGTTAGGGGTAAAGAAAGCAGACCATTCCGGATCTTCTGATAAAGCCTGGTAATTAGTCCAATCTCCAGAAACAGCAATTACATCGATAAACCAATCTGAAATATAATCATAGGGGTGAACATAACTGGGCACGTTATTCGCACCATACCAATCAATAGCAAATACATCGTATCCCTGCAGAGGAGGAGTTGCATCTGTGGATTTTCTAACAATAACAGACATAGACTGCTGTCCAAGATTCACCAAATTAAAAATTCTGCCCTGATCTACCACTGACATGGTAGCCAGAAAATAATCCACATCGGCAAACCAAAATCTTTCTTTGTTGTAGAAAGAAGAATATAAACGGGAGGTTAGAACCCCGTTAGGTTCATCAGTTGCAACCGAAAATCCAAAATAATCTACTTTATCTGCTGTGGGAGAATCTATGTCGTTGTTCAGTTTAAGTAAATTTAAAGCAAAAACTGGCCCAGTTGAAAGACATGTTAAAATTGATCTTTGGAAATATGAGCCTTGTGCTTCAAGATTTTTATCGATGTCGCCAAAAATAGCGACTGCGGTTGTTACATCTGGGATATAAACTGGAGCATTGAATGGACCTTTATTTGAAAAACCAACTACCAAACGAATTGTTTGTGAAGTTAAGATGATGTTTTCAGAGGCATCAAATTCCAGCGTGTACACACCAGAAGCTTTGAATTGTGATAAATCGAGTTTGATTTTCTTAGCCATTATCGTTTTGAAGATATTTTTTCCCTAGTATATATCGAAATGAATTATCACAAATGGGGATATTACTAGAGTTCCTCTTTATATATCTTCAGAACATCACGACATAAGTTTACTAAAAGAATTATAGAAGTTTCCTTCCTTGGTTTTTCCGTCGGTTTCCTTGTCGTCTAGTTTGGACTCGATCAAATCTCTATAACCTTCGTCCATTCTGTCATACAGATCTCCGATCAAATCATAGAAAGCAGAAGTTTCGAACAAAGCAGACAAATTAACCAGGGTCATAGCTACGTCATCGTGTCCAGATTGAGAAGAATATGTACCACTGTTATTCAAACCAAAGGAAAAAAGTTCGGGAATTGTCCAGGCCTTTTCATTGACCATGACTCTATTTTGTCTGAACAGAGACCTTAACATTTCACAATATTTCATTTTGTTTTTTTCGTTGTATTTGATCCCGGGTTTAGCGGAGCGAGCAGATTCAGTGTGTTTGGTGTGTAAAAACATGTCTAAAGAAATTTCATCATTAGAAATTAGTTTGTCTAAGAGAAGTTCTCCTCTGAAATTCATTTCTAAAATGATTGTGAGTCTATCTTTATCAAAAACATTTAGAATCAAAGCCTCCAACATTTTTTTAATATCTTCAATTTGAATGCCATTATCCCGGAAGACACCAACCTGCAGTAAACCAAAAAAATCCGCTTCGTCTTTGTAATCGGTGTTAGATTCAATCAACTTTTTAGGTAGAGGCACAACTCTAAAAATATTAATCACCGTAAAATCTCCTCTTCCCCCGCCGGCTAAATCTACAGAAAAAACAAAATTCTTGTCTTCCAAAAAAGCGTCATCCAAAGAAAATTTGGGATGCCATCTGAAGTTTTCATATACAATGCCCAAATCACCTAAAACATCTATTTCTCTCCACACATACTCGGATTCATTGGATTTGATTTTTTTTAACTCGTTAGAACCTAGAAGCAAAGAAGTGGAACTCAAAAATTGATTTCCGTACTCTTGATTGAAAAGTTCTTCGCTGCCTAAGTTGGCGATTTCCTCTCTTTTCCATTCTTCGTCTCTGCCTGGAACTTGCCACCAATCAACCCGAACCGGATTAAACGAATTATCCCCCGACAAGGCTCCTTGATAAATTTCATAGAATTTATTCATTCCATTGGGAGTCGAGGTAATAATAATTCTAGAAACTTTGGATGAAGATACGGTTGGATAGGTAGATCTGAAAAAAGATTCAATGAAGTTAGGATGAATGTGTGCAAACTCGTCCATGTACAAAAAGTGAATTGTAAAACCAATCGCGGTAGTTTTAGTCGTCGTTTTGGCTATGGCTCTACATCCATTGTCAAATTTCATCGACATAACGTTATTTACAATCATGCCGGGTTTTAGAAACCAGGGTAAACCCTTGACAATGGCTTTAATTTTATCCATTAATTCTTCGGCTGTGGATCCCACGTTGGCCAAAATCATGGCGTTTTTATCGTGGTTGAAGAGTAAATACCAAACTAAGATAATAGAAGAAGTAATGCTGTTATGGGAAAGAATGTCGTTTGTATAATATCTGTGATCTGGATTATCTATGGAAAGATCGACCATAGAAACTGGAATGCCTGTATTTTCCAAATATTTTACACGGTTGGGTCCTTCTGATGTCATAACCATATCGCCAACTTTCAAATCTTGAACTAAAATTTCTTTCAAATTTTGGTCGTAAAGAATGTGAGTGTCTGCGCAGTCTAAAAAACTTCCATTTTCCAACTCCAAAAACCAAACGTCATAGGGCTGGGTTTCTAGATATTTAAAGGCTCTCACAAATCCAGAATCAGATAAAACCTGAGTTTCTAAATCATATTCTGCTATGATTTTTTTAGACGGATCTTTTGGATCCAAATCAAGATGTCTGAATTCTATTCTCTCAAGGTAATAAATTAACTTAAGGAGAAATTTTTTAAGTGTTCTTTTCATCAGAAAAATATGTTGTTCGTTTACAATTGGTTAATTTAATCCAATATGTAATTTAGACACCTTTTTATTTCATTTGTTTTATTTTTTCTGTAGTCAGATTCCCATACATAAATTATAGTGTAACCATTATCTTCTGCAGCTTTCTTTTTTTCTAAATCATATTCCCATATTTCTTTAGCAGTCATATTTTTAGGCTTATTTAAATATCCAGATTCAAAAAGTATGGGGTTGCAGTGCCAAAAATCTCCATTAAATTCTATTATTTTTTTACTATTTTTAAATGTTAAATCAAACTTAAAAACCTTGCCTTCTTTATTTTTAATGAATTTCTCTTTCTTACCGTACAATATATCATCCAACGGATATTCCATTTTTTCTAGCACCTCTAAAATTAAATTAATGAATTCTTCACCTATCTTCGAGTACCCCCTTGATATATGCTGATTATCATTAAAAACCACACTTTTCCACTTGCTTTGTCTTTTTTTCCACACTTCAGTACCTTCAATTTCTCCATATTTAAAGATACATTTTTCTAAAGAAAAGGTGGATTGCTTCTTTGAAATAATCTTTTTTGATTCCTCTGGGGTAAAACCTTTTTTGGCCCAATATTCTTCTTTAACCCACGATACAATTACATTTTCAGAAAGTTTATTTTTGGCCATAGATTCGGCTTCTTCTGCAGAAAGATAAGGAAATTTTGTTAAATAAAAAGCAGAAGAAAACGGGGATATAGATTTTCTTTTTTCTTCAGTGGTTTTTGATTTATGCATTGGGTTGTTTTCCCCCTTGAATATCCCACTCAACCTTTGTCTGTGTTCGGTTTCTCTCATCCTTGCTCCCGCTTTTTTAGATCCTTCCGTAATTTTTTTAAGAGTGGTTTCAGCAATGGTTTGAAAATTTGGGAATTCTCTGTGGTATTTTTCTGGTGTCCAATCCGCGTGGTTTCTCAAATGTACCCCAGTTACATTTGCTGTTGCTCTATTACAAATCTGGCATATAACATAGTCTTTTAATATTTGCTTTCCGTCCTTTACCTTAAATTCTTTTCTGCATTCATCACAGCAAAATTTTGAAGCCATACAACTGGTCTCATAACGAGAATTGCAATTTCTACAAACAAACGATTTTTTGGTTCTTTTTTTCACTTCTTTATCTTTTAATATATATCTAGCCCCGTGGCAAAAAATTTAGATAAAACAGTATAATTTATAAAGGAAATTTTTCAAATAACTTAAAACTCTTTGATTTTTTTTATTTTTCAAATGCTTTATAAGAACTTTTTTTCCATTTTCTTTTCTAATATAAGAGGTAGGCAAGAGACATTTTCCAACCTGTCTCGGGGCAAGAAAAACGTTAAAACGATTGTTTTGGTATTCCCTTAAAACAGATTCCTGATAGTCCCGTAATTGAATGTATTGGAGTCCATCGTCAGTCATAACTTGGCAATGCTGAGCAAAATGCACCACGTCTTTAGCGCACCTCTGCATTTCTTGCAGTTCCTCTGGGGTATACTCCCACAACAAATTAGATTTTTTTAAATCAGGATCCCCATCATGAAATGGATTATCAACCGATTTGTAATCTAATCCTTCATCTTCTACTTTTCTTAATAAATCCTCAATTCTTTTAGTAGACCAGTAATTGGAATCAATTTGTTCCTCTTCGTGTTTACTCATTCGAATTCTTTTTATTGAAACAATTCATCGTCTATTTCAAAAGTCGATTCCCCGTTATCATAGACATTTTTTCTGGCGTCTTGACTTGCTTTTTGTCTGGCGTTTACCACTGCATTTTCGTTGACTTCCTCGACTTTTACGTCTTGAATCTCAGTGCCTAAAATGTCACGAAGACCCTCCATTAGATTTTTAGTTCCTCTAACTCTTAAAGACGAATTAGATCCTTGCTCTGGATTCTTAATCGTCTCGAAACTTCCGTCTTGACTTGGATTTTGTTGTAAAGGAACCGAGCCAGAAGAAACTTTTGTTTCCAGCTGTTTTCTCAAATTTTTATAACTAGCCTCTGTTTTGTCTAAATAGGCCTGATGATCTTTGGACATCTGCATAATTTGTGATTGAAGTTGGGCTAAAACTTCGAACATTCGCGGGGCAGTGTTCCCTAAATCAATTTCTTCTACGAGCTTAGTGATCGCATGTTGAGCTGTTTTCAATTGTAACATCATAGACGCAACATTCATCGCATCAATTTTTTTCTTGTAAACAATGAAATCTGATTCATCAATCAAATTTTCGTCCACGTAGAATTTCACCAGAGATTCTAAGAGATCTTTAGAGTCTGTGCCGGTAGATTGGATTTGGGTTTGAAAATCCAGAACTTCCGTAGTTTTCATCCGAGGTAGGTTATCAACAGTTAGGGATTCAATTTCTAAATTTTCTTCCAATAAAATGGAATCTAAATTTGCTTTGATTCTTTCTTGGACAACCTTCTCGGGCTTGGGTTTACGTCTAGGCATAAGTCGATTTTTTTAACCCTTTCTGGGGATTTTGGGGATGGCTAAAACTGGTTTGGCGTTATCGATGATGTGGGCAAGTTGAGCGTCCCTCACAACATTTTGATTCAACACAATAGATTGTTTATTAATATCTATCATCGATTTGAAAATTCTAATATTAGACAATAAAACTGGAGAGGTGTAAATTCGATAGGCATTGTTATCAGTTCCATATAAGGGGCTAGCCGGATCCGTCACGATGTCTTTCGGTAAGTCGAATGTATAGGTTTGAGATAAAGTTCTAAAATCTTCATGGACCGGGATCAGATTTGAACTCTGTTCTTGGGGGTTGTTGGCATCGTAACTCATCTTCCACATATTCACCCCCATTTGATGGTATTTATTGGAAATATTTACCACGATAGCGTACCATTCTCCGATCTCGGGTACGAACTGAAGTCTGGAATTAAACACAAAATCGTTCAAATTAATTTGGATACTTCCCTCTTGGAGAAAGTTTGTGTTGTTGGGTTCCTGGGAACCAGAATAAATTATATCTACTCGCAGACCTTGGGGTCCGGTGTTTGGATCCAGATAATCACCTGCTATCAAATTTCTGGCTTGAGCCTTTTGCATTTTGAGAGGAGGAGGATCTAGAGAAAAAGGTAAATTAGGGTTTGCGACCGAAAATTTGAATTGATCAATCACAGAGGTGACCTGAAATCCACCCGATTGGTTTTGGCCAGATTTAATGGCAACATAACCTTCCGGATTTTCAGCGTATCCCAACCACGGGGATAGTCCATGTTTATATGGCGAGGTGTTATAGACAATCCTGGTGGGGGTCACTGTTTCCTGGACCATCGGCACGGGAGCAAAGGGTTTTTTGGTCAGCGAATTTTCATTCACATAATTCTTAATAGAAAACCAGCAGGTGAAAGCTATTTCTCCCTCTGCATCCAATTTGGGAGTGGTCAAATATCTTACCCCACTGCGATATTTGTCTGGCTCAAAGACAAATTCGGGATTAGACTGAAAAGCATCATACAAATCATAATAGTTGTTGAAAACAATTGTCCAGTTGTTGTTTAAATCATAATTTACAATTGGGAGTTTCTCGTACACGTACGATCTTGTGGGATCGGTCCCTCGGTCGTTCGTAGTCGTGACATACTGTTGGGGTTTGGTGATTAATTCTTCCTGTGCTTCAGTTTCGGCTCCAAATAACTTTTGGGAGTTCAATGCGATTCCGTCCAGTTCTTCTTTGTAGGCCGGGTCTCTAAAGTAGGTGTTAGATTTAGGGTTGTATTTTTTCAATTCGATTTTAAAGTAAACTGGGGAATACATGAAATCCCTAAACAGGTAGGTTGAATTGATCTCATAAATTCTATTCGTGAGCGGGAAATACAAAATATCTCTTTTTCTGGGCTGGGATCCTCTGCCAAATAAACTTTCGAAATACACTTTATCGATGTGAACTTCGAAAGGCTCCTCGAAAGAAATCCCAAACGGGTCATAATTGGGCTTATTATCGGGAAATTGATTCTGTGGCACCATGACCTTCACACATCTTTCCTCAACCACATCATATAGAGTCCATTCTTTCAGGACCACATCTTTAGACCTAGATTGAGGTTGGACCGAATAATAATTAGTTTCAAATCCAAACATCTTGTTGACGATTAAACTCAAATCCCGATAGAGATTAATCGCCTTGTTGATGTTGTAGGGATTGAATGTGAAAGGCCCACATTCATTGAAAACGACAGGACGATTGGATTGTTCAGGTGAACATTGAGGAACAGGGTTGCGAATAACCAAATTATCAGGACCAGTTGCTATATCGTCATTGTAAGTAAGAGCCAATTCGAAATTCACAATAACCACACTTGGAGAAATTGGCTCGTCCCATCGATAGGCAATACTGCCGTCTGGATTAATAACCACAGAAGTAAATCGAAATTCGGGGTAGAAGGGCTTGCTGGGGTCTAGCTGAATCGAAAAAATTTCAGAACCTTCTCCAGAATCATATGAATTTTGTAAACCAGTCGTAGCAAAGCCCATATTAACCCAAAGAGACCAGGTTTCACCATCGATTGAATATCTGAAATCAATTGCTATGCCGTTAGGAATTTCAGAGTTGGCGACTGTGTTCAAATCCACATCATACCCCTCAAAAGAAGAAGCTGCATCTATAATCCAACCATTGAAAGAACTAACATAATAAAAAGGTTGATCGTAACTAAGAACTCTATAATTACCAATATAGGTAAAATTAAGGGCAGAGTCTAATTGGGTCAATCTTTCTATCAGCCATTCTTGAGATTGACAAGGGGCATAATAATAAGTTCCATTTGAAGCTAGGACGGTGTGATATCCATTACATCCAATTTGAATTGCTCTGGCCAAAGCAGCTCCGGTTGTCCCATAAAGATTATCCGTGCTTGTTTCTTGGACTTTGGCGGTGTTGGGTAAATCGTCTTGGTACTGGTATCTAGGATCTGACAAATTTCTCTGTTGACCATTCCCGTTATAAACAGGAAGTCCAGTAAAAATAGCTTTGTTAGGTGGAATGGCTGACATGAAAAGTGAATACTTCGAAAAGAAAGTCTTTTCGAGTATATATCACTTAACTTATTCTTGAGAAGCTAATTTTTGTTCTGCAATCAGCTGTTCGATTTTTGAAATGACTTGGGTAGGAGTAATTTGAGTTGTACACTCAAAAATACGCTCTGTGTTTTTCAACTTAGGGCACCAGTTCCAATCTCCTCTGTCAAAGGTGAATCTTGGATCGTTAAAACAACCGTGACACACTTGAGTGTTTATGACCCGATAATTCTGGGTGGAAAACTCGCAAAAGGGCAAGGAAAATCCAGAGATCATAACAACAGGAGTCCTAACCGCCCAGGACAACCAAGACAGGCCAGACCCAATCCCAATAAAAAAATCAGCATGGTGAAGCATAACCATTCTCTCCCAAAGATCGATTGGTCCAGTTCGATCTTCAACATTTTGCAAGGTGTTAGCTTGTTCATGGATCACCACCACTTTGTAGCCTAACTCGCCAAGATAATCAACTATTTCTTGCCAACCTCCTGGATAATGCCAATGCTTTGCGTTGGCTGTTGATTCGGTTGCTAGGCAAACATATTTTTCTTCGAAAGGTCGAGGCTGAGATTTTAACTGGGACGAGATATCCGGCATTAACATTTCGGAGGTCTCTTCTATGCCCAACAGATCCGAGGCCACACTCTGAAGAGAAATGACCCTGGGGTCTCGAGGATGTTTATATTTATCTCCCTCATCATACCACCCTACTCCAAAAATACTGTGAATAGAAGGGTGACGATAACCGGGATTTACGAATTGGATGTGTTTGAAAAAATTTGATAGCAAAGGGTTCCAAAAAGTACTAACCAACAATTGAGCTTCAAACTTTTGAC
>JACCDX011554658.1_pt1 | contig 13912 bp, 11 predicted proteins | sample 7449681 | NCBI WGS metagenome assembly JACCDX01 (sample SAMN15323450, study PRJNA562643) | freshwater metagenome | isolation source: river surface water | place: USA:Blue River Watershed | collected 2017-08-18
GATGAACTCAACTCCCTGAAGGGCTAACGCCGATTTCCGTCATGAGCCAAACACTACAAGCTTCCCAACTGCTGGCCGTGCCCCTGGCCCCCCTGGTGGGTTCGGCATTGGCCGGCGTCTTCGGTACCCAATTGGGTGGCAACCGAATCGGTCGCGCCTTCTGCCACAGCCTGACCATCCTGGGCGTGCTGGTTGCCTTTGTCATCTCGGCGCTGACGCTGCACAGCGTGGCGTTCGAGGGCGCACGCTTTAACGAGACCCTCTACACCTGGATGGTGGTCGGCAGCCTGAAGATGGAAATCGGCTTCCTGATCGACGGGCTGACCGCCATGATGATGTGCGTCGTCACCTTTGTGTCGCTGATGGTGCACATCTACACCATCGGATACATGGAAGAGGATGAAGGCTACAACCGTTTCTTTGCCTACATTTCTCTGTTCACCTTCTCCATGCTCATGCTGGTCATGAGCAACAACCTGCTGCAGCTTTTCTTCGGCTGGGAGGCGGTGGGTCTGGTGTCTTATTTGCTGATCGGCTTTTGGTTCAACAAGCCCTCGGCGGTGTTTGCCAACATGAAAGCCTTTTTGGTCAACCGTGTGGGTGACTTCGGCTTCATTTTGGGCATCGGATTGATTGCCGCCTACGCCGGCACGCTCAATTACACCGAGATTTTCAGCAAGGCCCCCGAATTGGCTCCGATTGGTTTTCCCGGCACCGACTGGATGCTGGTGACCGTCATTTGTCTGTGCCTGTTTGTCGGCGCCATGGGCAAGAGCGCACAGTTCCCCTTGCATGTATGGCTGCCCGATTCCATGGAAGGTCCCACGCCGATCTCGGCGTTGATCCACGCCGCGACCATGGTGACCGCCGGCATTTTCATGGTCGCTCGCATGTCGCCCCTGTACGAATTGTCCGATACCGCCCTGAATGTGGTTTTGGTCATCGGGGCGATCACGGCTTTGTTCATGGGCTTTTTGGGCATCATCCAAAACGATATCAAACGCGTGGTGGCTTATTCGACCTTGTCGCAGCTGGGTTACATGACGGTCGCTCTGGGTGCTTCGGCTTACTCGGTGGCGGTGTTCCACCTCATGACCCATGCTTTCTTTAAGGCGCTGTTGTTCCTGGGGGCTGGCTCGGTCATCATGGGCATGCACCACAACCAGGACATCCGCTACATGGGTGGCGTGCGCAAGTACATGCCCATCACCTGGCTGACCTCATTGCTCGGTTCGCTGGCGCTGATTGGCACGCCTTTCTTTTCGGGCTTTTACTCCAAGGACAGCATCATCGAGGCGGTCGCCGAGAGCCATCTGAGTGGCGCAGGGTTCGCTCATTTTGCAGTGCTGGCCGGGGTCTTCATTACCGCCTTCTATTCGTTTCGCATGTACTTCCTGGTCTTCCATGGCAAGGAGCGCTACGACCAGAACCCCGATGCGCACCACGACGATCACCACGATGACCATGGGCATCAGGGTGACGGCAAGCCGCACGAGTCGCCCTGGGTGGTGACCTTGCCGCTGGTTTTGTTGGCCATCCCGTCGGTCATCATCGGTTACTACACCATCGATCCGATGCTGTTTGGCGAGTTCTTTGCTGACGCCATCTTTGTCGACGGCGAGCGCCACCATGCCATGAAAGGCCTCGAGGCCATGTTCCATGGTCCGGTGGCCATGGCCATCCACGGTTTTTCGACCTGGCCGTGCTGGCTGGCGGTGGGTGGCGTGGGGGTGGCCTGGTACATGTACCTGATCAACCCCAGGGTGCCCGCTGCTTTTGCCCGTGCCTTGCGCCCGCTGATCGTGGTGTTGGAGAACAAATACTACATGGACTGGATCAACGAAAACATCCTCGCTCGCTCCGCCCGACTTTTGGGTTTGGGGCTTTGGAAAGGTGGCGATCAGGCCATCATCGATGGCGCCGTGGTCAACGGATCCTGGCGCTTGGTCGGCTGGATCTCCAGCGTGGCCCGCCAATTGCAATCGGGCTACCTCTACCACTATGCCTTGCTGATGATTCTGGGTGTCTTCATGCTGATGACCTGGTTCGTTTGGCTCAACCCCTGAGACAGAGAGAACAAACATGGGATTGCTAAGCCTTGCCATCTGGACGCCGATTGCCTTTGGCGCCTTGCTGCTGGCCCTGGGTCGTGAGGACCAGGCCAAAACTGTGCGCTGGTTCGCCCTGCTGGGTAGCCTGATCAGCTTGCTGGTGACTTTGCCGTTGTACACCGGTTTTCAGCTTGGCACCGCCGAGTTGCAGTTTGTCGAAAAATTCATGTGGATCGAGCGTTTCAACATCAACTACCACCTGGCCGTGGATGGCATTTCGTTGTGGTTTGTGTTGCTCACTGCCTTCATCACGGTCATCGTGGTGATCGCAGGCTGGGAGGTCATCACCGAGCGCGTCAACCAGTACATGGGTGCTTTCCTGATCTTGTCGGGTTTGATGATCGGTGTTTTCTGCGCCGTCGACGCCATGTTGTTTTATGTTTTCTTTGAGGCCACATTGATTCCGATGTACCTGATCATCGGCATCTGGGGCGGTCCGCGCAAGATTTACGCCGCGTTCAAATTTTTCCTCTATACCTTGCTCGGCTCTTTGCTGATGCTGATTGCCCTGATCTACCTGTATTTGGTCTCGGGCGGCAGCTTCGATTTGTTCGAATGGCATCAATTGCCGTTGCCCGGCACGGTACAGACTTTGCTGTTCTTCGCATTTTTTGCTGCCTTCGCCGTCAAGGTGCCGATGTGGCCGGTGCACACCTGGCTGCCCGATGTCCACGTAGAAGCCCCCACCGGTGGCTCGGCTGTGCTGGCGGCCATCATGCTCAAGTTGGGTGCTTACGGCTTTTTGCGCTTTTCGATGCCCATTGCGCCGGACGCATCGCATGAATGGGCCGGCTTGATCATTGGATTGTCACTGGTCGCGGTTCTTTATGTGGGGTTGGTGGCCATGGTGCAGCAAGACATGAAAAAGTTGGTGGCCTACTCTTCGGTGGCCCACATGGGCTTTGTGTCGCTGGGTTTTTTCTTGTTCAATGAACTCGGTGTGGCCGGGGGCCTGGTGCAGATGATTGCGCATGGTTTTGTGTCGGGTGCCATGTTCTTGTGCATTGGTGTGCTTTATGACCGCGTTCACTCGCGTGAAATTTCCAGCTATGGCGGGGTCGTCAACACCATGCCCAAGTTCACGGCCTTTGCCCTGTTTTTTGCCATGGCCAACTGCGGTTTGCCGGGCACAGCAGGCTTTGTAGGCGAGTGGATGGTGATTCTGGCTGCGGTCGAAGTCAATTTCTGGATTGGCATGGCGGCCGCCTCGGCCCTGATCTTTGGTGCGGCCTATACCTTGTGGATGGTCAAGCGCGTCTACCTGGGCCCGGTGACCAACGACGATGTGCGAGAACTTACCGACATCAATGCCCGTGAATACCTGATGCTGGCCTTGCTTGCCATTGCCGTGCTGGTGATGGGGGTCTATCCCAAGCCTTTCACCGATGTGATGGACGCTTCAGTGACCCAGTTGCTGAGTCATGTGGCCCAGTCGAAACTGCCCAACTGATGAGGATATAAATCATGGATTACGCAAGTTGGGTCGTCGCCACCCCTGAAATCTTCTTGTTGGTCATGACCTGTCTGATTGCCCTGATCGATCTGGGGGTGAAAAGCCGTGGTCGCACGCTGACTTATGTGTTGTCGCTTTTTACTTTGGCTGTGGTGGCTTATGTGCAAGCGCAATTTGCCTTGACCGAGGGCACGGCCTATGGTTTTGGCACCATGGTGGTGTCTGACCCCATGGGCAACTGGCTCAAGTGTTTCGCGGCCATTGCTGTGGGGGTGACTTTGGTCTATGGCCGGCCCTATGCCGGCGATCGCGACATGCTGCGCGGTGGCGAGTTGTTCACGCTGAGTTTGTTGGCCTTGCTGGGCATGTTCGTGATGATATCGGGCAATAACTTTCTGGTGCTTTATCTGGGCCTGGAGTTGCTGACCTTGTCCAGCTACGCCCTGGTGGCGTTGCGGCGCGATCACGCTGTGGCCACTGAGGCGGCCATGAAGTATTTTGTGTTGGGTGCTTTGGCCAGCGGTTTCTTGCTTTATGGCTTGTCGATGCTCTACGGTGCCACGGGTTCTCTCGATGTTTCTGAAGTGTTCGCCATCATCGCCAGTGGCCAGATCAAACATCAGGTGTTGGTACTGGGTGTGGTGTTCGTGGTCTGCGGCCTGGCTTTCAAGCTGGGCGTGGTCCCGTTTCACACTTGGGTTCCGGATGTGTATCAGGGCGCGCCCACGGCGGTGACGCTGATGATCGGTGGCGCTCCCAAATTGGCTGCTTTTGCGCTCGTGATGCGCTTGCTGGTCGACGGCTTGATGCCTTTGGCGATGGATTGGCAGCAAATGCTGGCGGTGCTGGCGGTGGCTTCTTTGTTGGTCGGTAACTTGGCCGCGATTGCCCAGACCAACCTCAAGCGCATGCTGGCTTTTTCGACCATCGCCCAAATGGGTTTTGTGCTCATCGGCCTGTTGTCAGGCGTGGTGGCTGGAGACAGCGCGCCGGCCGCCAATGCTTACAGCTCGGCGATGTTCTACATCATCACTTATGTGCTGACCACGCTGGCCACTTTCGGCATCATTTTGTTGCTGGCTCGTGAGGGGTTTGAGAGCGAAGAAATCACCGACTTGGCGGGTCTGAATCAGCGCAGCCCCTTGTATGCCGGTGTCATGGCGATTTGCTTGTTCTCGCTTGCAGGCGTGCCGCCGATGGTGGGTTTTTATGCCAAGTTGTCGGTGTTGCAGGCGCTGATGGCGTCGGGTCAGGTGGGTGGCATTGCCTTGGCGGTTTTTGCCGTCATCATGTCACTGATTGGCGCCTTTTATTACTTGCGCGTCATCAAAGTCATGTACTTTGACAACCCGATCACGGCCACCACGGTGACTGCCGGGACCGATGTCAAAGTGGTCCTCACTCTCAACGGGGCTTTGGTGCTGTTGCTGGGTCTGATGCCCGGCGGTTTGATGGCGCTGTGCGCATCGTCCATCGTGCAGTCGTTGGGCACCTGAGGGGACAAGTTTGGCCGATGACAGCCATCTGATCGAGCGGCGTCTGGCCAGCGCCACTTTGTTGCAGGGTGACTTTCTGCTTGCTGTGCGTGACACGGTGGCCTTGCCCAGCGGGGCCCAGGCCACCCGTGAGTACATCGTCCATCCGGGGGCCGTCATGATCATCCCCATGCTCGATGATGGCCGGTTGGTGATGGAGCGGCAGTACCGCCACCCGATGGGGCGGGTGATGGTTGAATTTCCGGCTGGCAAACTGGATGCTGAAGAAGACATCCTGGCCTGTGCCCGCCGCGAGTTGCTCGAAGAAACCGGTTACAGTGCCACGCAGTGGGCCAGGGCTGGTGTCATGCATCCCGTCATCAGCTACTCGACCGAGTTCATCGAGGTTTGGTTTGCGCGTGGCTTGTCCGCAGGGACGCGGCAATTGGATGCCGAAGAATTCCTCGACATCTTCACGGCCACGCCGCAACAGGTGCTGGACTGGTGTCGCGACGGCACCATCACCGACGCCAAGACCCTGACGGGGGCTTTGTGGTTGCAAAATGTGCTCAATGGCAGTTGGACGCTTGAGTGGCAACAGTTGTCGACTTGAAAAACCCCTTGATTCACCCCAGATCCCGAGTGTTTTCATTTGTCGGATAATGGCTCTATGAAAGTTCTGGATCTTCAGTGCAATCACCAGCATGAATTCGAAGGCTGGTTTGGCAGCGAGGATGATTTTCAGTCCCAGTTGTCGCGTCATCTGGTCGAGTGCCCGGTGTGCGCCAGCCACGACATTTCCAAACGCCTGAGTGCGCCTCGCCTGAACCTGTCGGGTGCGCGAGAGCCAGACGCTGCGCCGCCCCCAGCCGAGCCATCTGCGGTGACACAACCCGGCCCCGCAGAGATGCAGGCCGCCTGGCTGAAAATGGTGCGCCATGTCATGGCCAACACGGTCGATGTGGGGGACCGATTTGCCGAAGAGGCCCGCAAAATCCACTATGGCGAAACCGAAGAGCGTCAAATTCGTGGGCAGGTTTCGCCCCAAGAGACCCGTGAACTGATCGAAGAGGGCATCCCGGTCATGCCCTTGCCCATCCCCGAGGCTCTCAAAGGACCGTTGCAGTAACTGATCTGCCCCACCGGATGCCGGGTGCGCCACGACACCCGCCTGTACGGGTGCAAATCGCGGCACTCATGCGCCCCAACTGTCCTTCAGCCCCACGGCCCGATTGAACACTGGCCGCCCGATGTGATGATCGATGCGATCGGCGACAAAGTATCCATGTCGTTCAAACTGGAACTTCTGATCGGGCTGTGCCCGAGACAAAGAGGGTTCGACATACGCCTGAACCACTTTCAGGCTGTCGGGGTTCAGGGCTTGTAAAAAGTCTTTGCCGCCCGCGTCCGGATGGGCGTCAGCAAACAGGCGGTCGTACAGACGCACTTCAGCACGAACCCCATCGACCACGCCGACCCATGTGATGGCGGCCTTGGCTTTGACGCTGTCCGCGCCCGGTGTGCCGCTTTTGGTGTGGGGGATGACCTTGGCCTGCACTTCGGTCACTTGTCCATTGGCGTCACGCAGGCAACCGGTGCATTCGATCACATAGCCCCCTTTGAGGCGGACGATGTTGCCAGGAAAAAGGCGTTTGTAGCCTTTGGGCGGGACTTCTTCAAAATCTTCACGTTCGATCCAGACCTCGGCCCCGATTTTGAACACCCGATCGGGTGGCGGCGTTTGCCCTTGGGCCAGGGCGTTGTGGGGCAGGGCAGGCTGGCTGCAATCCTCGGTGTAGGCGGCGTCGCCGAAGACTTCGGCCCAATTGGTCAGCACGAGCTTGACCGGATCGAGCACGGCCATGCCTCGGTGGGCCTTGTGTTCCAGGTCTTCGCGCAGACAGCCCTCTAGCACGCTGTAGTCGATCCAGCTGTCGGCTTTGCTCACGCCGATGCGGTCGGTGAACAGGTGCAGGCTCTCGGGCGTATAACCACGTCGTCGCAGTCCCACGATGGTCGGCATGCGCGGGTCATCCCAGCCATTCACGCGTTGTTCGGCGACCAGCTGCGCCAGCTTGCGCTTGCTGGTGACGACATAGGTCAGATTCAGGCGTGCGAACTCGTACTGGCGCGGCGGCGGTGCGGCCAGCAAGCCGCCCTCGATCAGGCGCTGCAGCAGCCAGTCATAAAACGGACGCTGGTCTTCAAACTCCAGCGTGCAAATGCTGTGCGTGATTTGTTCCAGGGCGTCTTCGATCGGATGCGCAAAGGTGTACATGGGGTACACGCACCAACGCTTGCCGGTGTGGTGATGTTCTGCATGCCGAATGCGATAAATGGCCGGGTCTCGCATGTTGATGTTGGGGCTGGCCATGTCAATTTTGGCCCGCAGTACCATGGCGCCGTCCGGGTGGCGTCCATCGCGCATTTCGCGAAAGCGCGCCAGATGCTCAGACGGGCTGCGATCGCGAAACGGGCTGTTTTTGCCCGGGGTGGTGAAGTCGCCCCGGTTTTTTTTCATGTCTTCTGCACTTTGCTCATCGACATAGGCATGACCGGCTTCGATGAGGTGTTCGGCGGCACGGTACATGACATCGAAATAATCGCTGGCCTGATAGGGGGCCGCACTGCCCGGCGATTGACCGATTTGCGCCCAGTCGAAGCCCAGCCAGCGGACCGCGTCGATGATGCTGTTGACGAACTCGGTGTCTTCTTTTTCCGGGTTGGTGTCGTCAAAGCGCAAGTGGCATACCCCGCCGTAGTCGCGGGCCAGTCCAAAATTCAGGCAGATGCTTTTGGCGTGCCCCACATGCAGGTAGCCGTTGGGCTCGGGCGGAAAACGGGTTCGGATTTTGGCCGGGTCGGGCTGGCCGCTCGCGTGGTGTGCCGCATCACCGGGGCTGCCGGCCCAGCGCCGTTGGGCATAAGTGGCCTTTGCCAGGTCGTTTTCGATGATCTGGCGCAAAAAATTGCCGGGGGTGGCCAAGGGGGCGTGACCTGAGTCCGCTGGGGTGGGTGCACTTTGAGACATGTGGGTGATTTTAGAGCCTCAGGGGCACCGGCTGAGGCGATAATCGCTGCACCTTTTGGAGCCAACGTGGATTTCCTCATTTTGATCAAGGCCGCCGTGATGGGGGTGGTCGAGGGCTTGACCGAGTTTTTACCCATTTCGTCCACCGGCCACCTGATATTGGCAGGGAGCTTGATGGGGTTTCATGACGAAAAAGCCAAAGTGTTTGATATCGCCATCCAGACCGGCGCGATTTTTGCGGTCATCTGGGTGTACTGGCACAAAGTCTGGGGCACGCTGGTGGCCTTGCCCAGCCAGCGCGAAGCGCGGCGCTTTGCCCTGAATGTGCTGATCGGTTTTTTCCCGGCGGTGGTGCTTGGCCTGTTGTTGGGCAAATTCATCCAATCTCATTTGTTCACCCCGACGGTGGTCGCCACCACGTTCATCCTGGGCGGCTTCGTCATTTTGTGGGCCGAGGCTCGACATCGTCCCCGCTCTGAGCACGACCATCCGGACGATCGGGTGCGCATCCATCATGTTGAAAACATGACGCCACTCGATGCCCTGAAAGTGGGTTTGGTCCAGTGTCTGGCCATGGTGCCCGGCACCAGTCGCAGCGGTGCGACCATCATCGGGGGCATGTTGCTGGGGCTGAGCCGGCGTGCCGCCACCGACTACTCGTTTTATTTGGCCATGCCCACGCTGATCGGTGCCGGGGTCTACAGCCTTTACAAAGAGCGCGCCATCCTGAGCTGGAGCGATGCCCCGATGTTCGCTGTGGGTCTGGTCTTTGCGTTTGCCAGCGCCTGGCTGTGCGTGCGCTGGTTGCTGCGCTACATAGCCAGTCACAGTTTTGTGCCCTTTGCCTGGTACCGCATCGCATTTGGCGTGCTGATCTGGGTCAGTGTCCAACAGGGTTGGGTTCAGTGGACCTGAGGAAGCTCTGCGCTGAGTTTTCTTAAGTTGTGTTTGGTTTGGGCTCGGCCATCAAGTGGCGGGCAAACGAGGGCCATTGATTCCACATCACATGCAGTCCGGTCGAAAAACTGGCCACCTCAAGCCCGTGTTGATGGATCAGCTTTTTCAGACTGGTCGAACTGTACATGCTGATGTGCCCGTTTCTTGGGGAGCAATACCACCAGTTGATCCGTTGCCCAGGTCTTAAATGCCCATCGGAGAGCAGAGTGGAAAAAATCACCAGACCAGGATTTGCCATCAGTCTCTTGAGGTTTTGAATCAAGACATGCGGGTCAGGCACATGCTCAAAGACCTCGAAGGCTGTGATCAGGTTATATCCTTGTGCATGAAAGGTCGCCTCAGGCTTGTCAGGAAAAGGGTCGTAGCTGACCGATTGCCAACCTGATGCGCACAAGTTGGCAGACAAAACACCGTTGCCTCCCCCGTAGTCCAGATGCCGTATCGACGGCACCATCTGACCGAACGTAGACTTGAGCAGATTGGCGTTGGCCAACGGGCGAGCCTGGACATAGTCGGGATCGACCAGCACATAGTCCTTGTTGTAAACACGATCTAAAAATTCCTGTTCGGTCCAAGCGACCATGGACTCAGCCCAGGTGAATTGGCATTGACTGCAGATGGCGTAATAGACAGGGTGCCCACTGAGCGCATGCATCTGCCCATCTTCCTGATTGCAGGCTTTATGAAAGTCAACCACATCCAGCCAAGTCGACGAACCACCGCATACTCTACAGGGGGGGCTGGGTTGCGCGATGAATGTGTTCATCGGCAAGATGTTAACAGATGATTGAATATTAAATAATTAATTTAAATATTCATCTGAACATCAAAAAACTCAAATGAAAGCCCGGCCCCGCAAAACCCGAAGCGTCGTGGCATCCCCAGCCCGGGTGACGCTCATTGGGGCGTCATCCTGAGGGATCAAATCAGCTTATCGTCAGGGGTGTGGATTTTTTTCAACGCCCGAATCCTTGACGCCGGGTTCAAGAGAGGCACATCGGTCGGTTCGTTGTTCCACATCGGGTCCGCCAGCCCATCAAAGGCCTGGCGCAGTTTTTCACCCCACGATGAGCGCAACATGTGAAAGTAGGGGTTGTTTTCGTCGATGCACAACACCTGGTCGCTGGCGAACTGGTCGACCTGATAGACCACCATGTCCAGCGGCAGACCCACGGACAAATTGGATTTGAGCGTCGAGTCCATCGAAACCAGTGCACATTTGGCGGCTTCGTTCAGGGGCGTGTCAGGGGTCAGCACGCGGTCTAGCACGGGTTTGCCGTATTTGGACTCGCCAATCTGAAAGTAGGGCGTCTCGGCAGTGGCTTCGATGAAGTTTCCGGCCGAATACACCTGAAAAAGTCGCATGCCTTCGCCCTTGATTTGACCGCCAAAAATCAGCGATACATTGAATTCGACTCCGGCGGCCTTGAGCGCCGCACCGTCGCGCTCGTAGACGTGGCGCACCGCCTGGCCGAGGATGCGGGCGGCATCGAACATGCTCTTGGCGTTCCAGATCGTGATGGGTTCTTCTGTGGGGTCTTCTTGCAACTGTTCGACCTGCAAGATTTCGCGCACCGATTGTGAAATGCTCAGATTGCCCGCCGTCAACAGCACCATGAAGCGGTCACCTGGGTTTTCGTAGACGATGGTTTTGCGAAAGGTACTGATTTGATCCAGCCCGGCATTGGTGCGCGAGTCTGACAAAAAGACCAAGCCAGCTTTGAGTTTGATGCCAACGCAATACGTCATGACAGTTTTTTCAGTTGGTACAAGGCGTCCAGCGCCTCGCGGGGGGTGAGGGTATCGGGATCCAATTGTGCCAAGCGGGCTTGCAAGGGGGTGGGGCCGGCATCCATGGGTTCGGGCGGCGGCGCAAACAGGTCCACCTGAGTGCGGCTGCTCTCGGCCTGCGACTCCAGGGCTTGCAGGGCATGGCGAGCGTGTTGCAACACACCGGCGGGCATGCCCGCCAGGCGCGCCACCTGGATGCCGTAGCTTCGGCTGGCCGGTCCGGCCTGGATGGCGTGCAAAAAAACGATGTCGGTGCCGCTCTCGGTCGCACTCACATGCACATTGACGGCCGAGCGATGATTCGTCGGAAACTCGGTCAACTCAAAATAGTGGGTGGCAAACAAGGTGAACGACTGCGTTTTGTCATGCAGGTGCGCAGCAATCCCCGAGGCCAGCGCCAGCCCGTCAAAGGTCGAGGTGCCGCGCCCGATTTCGTCCATCAACACCAGGCTTTGCGGTGTGGCGGCACGCAAAATCTGGGCGCCCTCGGTCATCTCGAGCATGAAAGTCGACTGGGCATTGGCCAGGTCATCGGCTGCGCCGATGCGGGTGTGGATGGCGTCGATCGGTCCCAGCTTACAGGCGCTGGCGGGCACCGGGCTGCCGATGCTGGCCAGCAGCACAATCAGTGCCACCTGGCGCATGTAAGTGCTTTTACCGCCCATGTTGGGGCCTGTGATGATCTGCATGCGCGTCTGGGCGCTCAGCTCGGTATCGTTGGCGATGAATGCACCGCTCGAGTTCTCGGCCAGCCGGGCCTCGACCACCGGGTGGCGACCTTGGCGGATCGAGATGCAGGGCGTGCGCACAAACTCGGGCATGCACCACTTGCATGTCAGACCGCGCTCAGCCAAGGCCAGCAACGCATCGAGTGTGGCCAGCGTCTGCGCCAACCGCACCAGCTCGGGCACATGCGGCTGCAAGGCGTCAAGCAATTGATCGTAGAGCCATTTTTCTCGCGCCAGGGCACGCTCTTGAGCCGACAGCGCCTTGTCTTCAAAGGCTTTGAGTTCGGGGGTGATGTAGCGCTCGGCGTTTTTCAGCGTTTGGCGGCGACGGTAGTCGGCGGGCACCTTGTCGATCTGGCCTAGGGTGACTTCGATGTAAAAGCCATGCACCTTATTGAACTGCACGCGCAGGTTGGCAATGCCGGTGCGTTCGCGCTCTCGCGCTTCGAGGTCAAGCAAAAAACTGTCGCAGTTGTTTTGAATGGCGCGCAGCTCATCGAGTTCGGAGTCAAAGCCATGGTTGATGACACCGCCATCGCGCATCAGCGCGGCGGGCTCGGGCAGCAAGGCGCTGTGCAGCAACTGCGCCAGCCCGTCGGGCGTGGACAGACCTTGGCCCAGTGCTGACAGCGCCGGCTCTGTCCCGAGTAAAGGGCGCAGACCCTCGGCCCTTTGCATGGCCAGTCCCAGCGCCACCAACTCACGCGGTCGCACTTGGCGCAGGGCTGTTCGGGCACTGATACGCTGCACATCGCTCATGCCCTTGAGGGCATCGCGCAAGGCACGCCAAGGTCCGGCACCCGCTGAATCGCCTTGGCCTTGCAGGGCCAGGATCATGTCTTGTCGCTGTTGAGCCACGGAGCGGTCGCGCGGGGGTTCGAGCAGCCATTGTTTCAGCAGTCGGCTGCCCATGCTCGTCATGCAAGTATCTAGCAACGAAAACAGCGTCGGGCTGTCTTCACCCCGAAGGGTTTGGGTCAGCTCCAGGTTGCGTCGCGTGGCGGCGGGCAGGTCGATCAGGCGGTCATCGCGCTCGACTTGCAGGTGGCGCACGTGGGCCAGCGCACGCCCCTGGGTGTGCTCGGCATAGGCCAGCAGGGCACCGCTGGCAGCGTGGGCCTGGGTCAGGTCATCGGCTTGCCAGGCTTGCAGGCTTTGCGCTTGCAGTTGTTCGAGCAGCTTGCGTTGACCCAGCGTGGCATCAAATTGCCATTGGGGACGCTGTGAGCAAGGGCAGTTGAGGCGCAGCGCTGCAATTTGAGCTGCGCTCAGCTCTTGGCTGCAAATCACTTCGCTGGGAGCGATGCGGGCCACCCATTGCGCCAATTCATCACTGGCGCACTGCGCCAGCCGCACCACGCCTTGTGTCACACTCAGCCAGGCCAGACCGCACCCATCGGTGCGTGCAGCCCTTGGCCCGAAATGGATGGCCAGCAAATATGACTCGGTCTTGTCGGCCAGCAACTCAAAGTCGGTCAGTGTGCCGGGGGTCACCACCCGAACCACTTGTCGCTCAACCGGCCCTTTGGACGCACCGACTTCGCCGACTTGCTCGCAAATGGCCACCGATTCGCCGGCCTTGATCAGGCGCGCCAGGTAAGTCTCGACCGAATGAAAGGGCACCCCGGCCATGACCACCGGTTTGCCCGCCGACTGGCCACGCTGGGTCAGGGTGATGTCGAGCAGCCGCACCGCTTTCTCGGCATCGTCAAAAAACAGCTCATAAAAATCGCCCATCCGGTAAAAGACCAAGGTGTCCGGGTAATGCGACTTGATGGCCAGATACTGCGCCATCATGGGCGTGTGGCCGGCTTGGGCAAAATCGTCTGCGCTGGCGGCGGGATGGGCGTCTGACATGGGAATCTATCCTAATGCCTAAAAGGGCCGGATCACCACGGGGCGGCTGGCCGCAGCGCTCAGATCGGGGCCCCGTCTTCGGATGTCGGCGTACTCAGGGTCAATGTGGATTCGTGGGCAACGGCCAATTTGTCGGCGACGCCGGCAAACTTGCTGTATTTGCCCAGTACCTGCACCATTTGACCGTAGATGCGGGGATTGCCCGCCAGACATTCGCGTTGGTGCAAAAAGTCGGCGTCGCCGCTGAAATTGCCCACCAGGCCACCGGCTTCGGTCACCAGCAATGAGCCGGCGGCGACATCCCAGGGGGACAAGCCGGTTTCAAAGAAGCCATCGGTGAAGCCGGCGGCGACATAGGCCAGATCCAGCGCAGCCGATCCCGGGCGACGCATGGCGGCTGTGCAACGCATCATGTCGGCTATCAGCTTCAGGTATTGGTCCGTGTTGTCGCCGGGTCAGAACGGAAAGCCGGTCGAGATCAGGCACGCGTTCAGGCGAACGCGTTTGGC
>JACCDX011759276.1_pt1 | contig 13903 bp, 12 predicted proteins | sample 7449681 | NCBI WGS metagenome assembly JACCDX01 (sample SAMN15323450, study PRJNA562643) | freshwater metagenome | isolation source: river surface water | place: USA:Blue River Watershed | collected 2017-08-18
ATCCAAATATTACAAGTAATATTGTTTATGGTCCCAAACAGTTTTACCCTTATCAAAATTATTATTCAAATCAATCTCGTATTCCTTATAATATAATTCAAAATAAAGAAAAGGATCAAAAATCTAAATTGTCTTTTTATATTACAATTGAATTGGAATTGTTTCCTGGAACGTCGGCAAACATGTTAGAAAAAAGTGTAGTTAAATGTCAAAACACTTTTGAGCGTATTAGAGAAGCTTGGGCTGATATATTTGGATTTGAATATAGACCTGCACCAATGAATGAAACTTATGAATCTATTTTTTCAAAAAATAATTATAATGATAAATCAAAAACTGAAAAAAAACGCTCAAGTGAAAAAAAACCCTCGACTGAAAACAACAAAACTCGTAAACTTAGATAAAAAATTGAAAATAATATTATGTTTATTTTAAATATAATATTATAAACAGGAAAATGTCTCAAACAATTTTAATGAAAATTAATGGTCTTGTTGAAGGTCAAGTAATAAAAAGACCTTCAAAATATATAAAAACACCGTATGTAGCAGATATTATGTGTAATAATGAAGAAGTATTGGGACATACAGCTTCATTAGGTTGTTGTGGTCTTGCTGATGTAAATGCAAATGTTTTAATATCAGTTAGTCCTGAATCAAAATCAAAACCAAAAAATAAAGCAAATATGAAATGTACGCATACTGTATATTTATCCATATTGCGTCACAAAGATAATGAACAAATTATTGGAATACATCCTAAGTTGGCAGAAACATTAACTGAGGCGGCATTGAAATATAATCTGCTGAGTAAATTACAAAATATTAAAAAATATAGAAGAGAAACAGCAATATATATTGAAGATAAAATAGATTCTCGGTTTGATTTTACAGGAGTAGACAAAAATGGCGTTCCATTTATAATGGAAGTAAAAAATGTTCCACTAGCTGATTATGAAGACATTGTAATAAAAGAAAAATGCAAAATGGATTTTAGTGATAGAGAATTTAATACAAAAGTAGCATATTTTCCTGATGGTTATAGGAAAAAAAGTACGGACCCTGTTAGTCCTAGAGCATTGAAACATATAAGAGAGCTAACATTAATTAAACGAGAAACAAATACTCGGTGTATAATGTGTTATGTTATACAACGAACAGATGTAAATAGATTTCAACCATCTGTAATTGATCCAGAATATAGAAATGCGTTTAAAGAAGCAGTGGAATCTGGTGTAGAAATAATAACAATGGTTGTTGGTTGGAATAAAAATGGTGAAGCATATTTTGTAAGAGATGATTTACCAATTAGTGAAATTTAAAATTAGGTTAATAATTTATTAACCTGTTTATCAATTCCATTAATAATTGTTTCAAGTGATTTAACATTGGTTTCAGCGCTTTCATCACTTGATAAAAAGGTGGTTAAATTTAGAATAATTTTAATTTTTTCTTGTGTCCATATTTTTGACAGTTTTTCTAGAATTTCTGCTGTATAAAATGGAGAAATTCCATCTTTTTTAAACAATGTATCGTTGTGTTTTTCATCTAAATGATTTGATATTAAACTTAAATAATAATTAAGACATATTCTCATTACTGAACAAGATTTGTATGTCTCAATTAATCTCAATAATCCGTTTTGAGCACATTTAAATAAATCTTTAATTTTTTGATTTTGTTGAATAATCTGTTTAGTCAAATACATGTTACATGCAATTTCAATAGGATTATATAAATATTGTATATCTGTTTTATTGCTTTTTAAAACATAACGACATAATGATTGAAAAGGTCCTGGTTCTTGTAAATAAATAATATTATTATCAATTCTTAATTTGGTTCCAATTGGTTTATTGCTTATAATTGCCAGTTTTATTATTACAGATAATGGGTCTAATACAAATAAATGTAAATTTGTATTATTATCATCGGGTATTAAAGTTTGTAAGTTAGTAAAATAGCTCATTAGTATATATAATAAAAAATATTTATATGAGTTTAATATAAATTTACAAAATATACATTAAAATTTGCTAGCCATGAATTCTTCAACCAATTCTTGTGGTATATTATTAAAGTCAATCAATTTGCTATTAAGTTCATACATATTTTTATATATTTCCGATTCTTGTATTTTTTTTTCTAAAAGTTCTCGGTTTTCGAAATATTTTATAGCCGTTTTAGGACCGCATTTTGGGAATACAGATGGAATATTATCACTTATATCTCCTGTTAATATTTTACAAAATAGGTCACAATTTGCGTCTCCAGTGCAGGATTTTTGTTCTGTAAGCTTTTTAAATGCAAGATTATATAATTGTACCCTTTCTTGTGCCAATTGTAAGTAATCTTTATCAGATGTAATAATATAAATATTGCAAGTTGAATATGTATCTAATAAATGTTTTACGGTGATTGCGATACAATCGTCTGCTTCTAATTTGGGATGTTTTAAAATAGTTCGTGCTCCTCCTTGAATAAATAGTTGTTCTTCATAAGCCATTTTAAAGAATGGTCCTCCCATAAAAGCATCTTCAGAACCATTTGTGCGATTTGCTTTGTAATTGGGGAAATAACTATTTCTCCAAATATTTTCTCTTTTACAATCTTTTCCTACAATAATAATTGGGTTGATGGATTTGTGTATTTTAAGTTTCTTGGATATTTTTTGAATATTATCAATAAATGTTTTTTTAAATTTCTCTACAAATTTTTCATTTTGATAAGGATTTTGTAATACATTTATTTCTTCTGGATATGCATTTTTCCACCAAGTAAGTAAAGAGTGGTAGCGATAGAAACAATAATAGCTCCCATCAATGAATATAAAGGTTGGACTTGATGACATTTCTTTTAAACAATCAATATTCATAATTAATTAGATTGTATTAACTTTAATTACTTTCAATTTTAATTTATATATTGGGAAATTAAATACATTTATGTTTGAACTTAAAGACTTGAATTTTTATTAATTAAAATTATTACATCAATTATGGTAACAAAAGATTAATTAAAAAATTGGTGAAAATTTGTCGTAACAAATATTTTTTAAAAAGTACCATGGATTTTGAAAATGGACAAAAATAAATGTCCAAAATTGAAAAATCAAAGAAAGTTTTGAAAAATACACTCTTTTTCAAGCTTTATCAGGATTATGCACTGGGTCGCAGAAAAAATAACGCAAAAAACGTGACGATAAAAATTTTATATTTTTACGAAAAAACACTTAGAAGTTTTTTCTGTTGCTAATTTAAGAGTAAATGGCAACAAAAAAAACTCAAAAAAACTCATTAACATATTGTTGCGAAACATGTGACTTTAATTCGTCTAATAAAAACGATTACAATAGACATATTGAGACAAAAAAACATTTTAGCAACATTTCGCAACATTTATCAACAGAAAATACTCCAAAAAACCCCAAATTAATATGTGAAAATTGCAATAGAGAGTATAAAGAACGCACTGGATTATGGCGTCATAAAAAGAAATGCTTTATAGAGACAAATATTGATGTACCAGCTTATAAAGATGTAATCATGGAACTTATCAAAAATAACACTGAAGTCCAACACATGATGATGGAAGTAATTAAAAACGGGACTCATAATACAAATTGCAACAATAATACAACTAACAAAACATTTAATTTAAATTTATATTTGAACGAAACATGTAAAGATGCCATGAATTTTTCTGATTTTGTTAGTTCAATCAAGTTAAATCTTGAGGATTTAGAACATACTGGAAGAAATGGTTATGTAGAAGGAATATCTAACATATTTTTGAAAAACTTAAACAATATAGAACATCATATGAGACCGATACATTGTAGTGACCAAAAGAGAGAGATTTTATATATTAAAGATAATGACAAATGGGAAAAGGAATGTGAAGATAAACCTATTTTAACAAAGGCCATTAAAAATGTAGCAAATCAAAACATAAAACAAATACAAAACTGGAGAGATAAAAATCCTGATTGTACTAGTTCAGATTCAAGAAACAATGATAAATATTTAAAAATTGTTAGTAATTCAATGAATGGACTAACAGAGGAAGAAGGAAAGAAAAATATTAACAAAATAATAAGCAATGTTGCAAAAGAGGTGGTTATTGGTAAAATTTAATTTATAACCACCAGTTGTGGTGACAAAAGTATAATTATTTTTTTGGCGAAAATTTCAGTCATAAAAATTTTCCAAAAAGTATTTTAGGTTTTTGAAAATGGACAAAAATAAATGTCCAAAATTGAAAAATTAAAGAAAGTTTTGAAAAATGCATACTTTTTCAGAGTTTCTGAGCTGTATCGTCTTGTTTGAAAAAAAATTTAGGCGTTTTTTATTATCTTAGTTATGGGTAATATGGATAATTTTTTAACGCCGAAAAACGCCACAAATTTTAATTGTCAATATTGTGACTTTATTTGCTGTAAATTAAGTGGCTGGTATAGACATATAACGAGACCAAACCACAAAAATAATGAAAAATGGTAACAAATGATAAAAAAACGCCGAAAACGCAGGACGATGAATTTATCTGTGATTGCGGTAAAATATACCAGCATGCATACTGACTGTCAAGACATAAAAAATGTAAAGATAATAATATTCAAAACAATTTGAAAATTTAGTATAATGCTTCTCTATACATTTTTAAACATTTTTCTTTTTGTTCTGAATAATCACAAATTGGTTTAGGATATTTTATATCTTTGTAATTTTTCCATTCTAATGCCCAATTATGTATTATTTTTTCTTCAAATTCAGATAATTCTGGAACCCAAGTTTTTATATATTCACACGATTTATCATATTCTTCTTGTTGGTTCCATGGATTAAAAATTCTAAAAAATGGTTGACTATCTGCACCCGAAGAAGCGACCCACTGAATATTTCCGTTATTCGATGCAGGGTCATAGTCAGTTAATTTTGTAGCAAAATATTGTTCGCCTTTTTGCCAGTCAATTAATAACGTTTTTATCAAAAATGACATAACAATTAATCTAGCTCTATTATGACAGTATCCAGTGCTATTTAACTGACGCATTCCAGCATCTACTATTGGAAATCCAGTTTTTCCATCACACCAAGCTTTAAACCACCTTTCATTATGGTGCCATCTAATTTTATCATATTTTGGATTCATAGCGTGACCTAACACATCTGGAAAAGAATATAAAATATTTGCGTAAAAATCACGCCAGAATAACTGACGAATAAAGTCATGTTTTGACCTAAATACTTTGTAAACTTCTCTAATACTTATACACCCAAATTTAATAAAAGCACTTAATTCTGATGTTGATGCACTAAGTTCATTATGGGTTTTTGAATAGTTTTTAATATTTTTGGAAGCAATTTTCATTTGTTTAATTGCATTGGATCTCCCTCCATGAACTAATATATTCATATTTATTTTTGTAAAACGTTTTATAGCATTATTTAATGAAATACTGTTAGTAAGATGTTTGTTAGTTGTAGAAAAATGTATTTTTCTTAAAGTAACAGGAGCATCAACTTTCTTTTTTGAAGCAACATTATAAAATGGTGTAAATTTTTTATAAGTCTCATTTGTTCCATTTACAATTGTTCCAGGAGGATGTAAATAATAATCATGACCATATTCAACATGAACACCTAATTTATCACATATTTGAATTATTCCCATCTCTCGTTGAATAGCATATGGAGTATAATCAGCATTAAAACATACAATATTTATATCCAATTCTTTAATTAAATAACTAACAATTGTATTATTATTTCCATAAAAACACATTAAACGTCCACCCATTTTAGATATTTGAGATGATAAATCTTCAAGTGATTCAATCATAAATTGAATAGCGTTATCAGATTTATATTTATTCGAACCTGTAACTTGTTCGGGTGTAAAAATAAATATGGGATATATTCTTTTACATATGCTATTTGCTAAATTAAGACCTACATTATCAACAACTCTAAAATCTCTTCTAAAAATAAATAATCCATTTTCGTATTTACTTGTCATTATAATTATATATTATTTTATTTTACACCTTTGAACATTTCACAAAGAAATCAAAGGTGTAAAATAACAAGTTCTGTGTATTATGAGGTTATAAAGACAATTTAATAATATTTTTATTGTTTATTTATAAATATTATTTACGATATCTAGTTCTTGTTTTGCTGTTTTTATCATAACTTAATGAAGATATTTTTGTTGTTTTAACTTTTTTTCTACACTGATATTTTTCATTTCTTAAAAATCCCTCTTTACATTTTTTAACACATCTGTTAGTTCTAGGATTTAATTCTTTATCTGAAGAACATGATTTAATAGTCTTTGTCTTTGTAAAAGTATGGGAGCTTTCTGATTTTTTTCTTGTTCTGTTCACAATAACACGACATTTAAATTTTTCATTTCTTTTATACCCTTCTTTACATTTTTTAACACACCTTTTCGTAATTGGATTAAATTCTTTTCCTTCCGAACATTTAACTGAAATAATAAATGGGTCGTTGTTTGCAAATTCCTGTAAATCAGAAGATAAATATTGTGGTGGAGTTTTTTCATCAATTTTTGTTTCTGTTATGATTTTTTGTGGAGCGGGTGGTTTATTAACAAGTATGTTATTTTCAAAACTTTTACCTAGCCGTGTTAAAATTCCTATTTCGAGCAAAATATGTTCGTATTCGTTTAGTAAATTATCTATATTAATAACACGATTAATCGGATTAAAATCATACATTTTGTGAAAAAATGTTGATAATCTTACAAAATATTCTAAAGATAAAGCATTTAAACGTTTAAAACAATTGGCCATAAATTGTAATGTGAACCCTAAGCCAAATACATCAATAGAATCGGCAATATTGTTGAGAACACTATCGTAATCATTTTTTTCAATCATTTCATTAAACCCATCAAAAAAAGTATTTATATATCCATATTGGGTTGCAGCGGTTGGAACAGTCTTATCAGGATTTAAATATGTAAAAAGTATACTAAAAGAATCTGGATTATTTATTGGTAAATCTAACGAATTTGTTTTTGAATCGGCGACAATTAATTTACCGAGTGAATTTTTCCAAAATGTTCTTTCGTCAGAATTACTTTTTTTATATTTTGTATATTGACCTTTATTCATAAACCCACATTCAAAAGGATATGACCAATGAAAAATACCCAAAAAATTATCACTGTTTTTAGAAGAATCAATAATACTTTTTTTTGTTCTCATCAATCCAAAATCAATATATCTCATTTTTCCATTTGTTGAGTCAAATAAAATATTTTGCGGTTTAATATCATTGTGAATTATGCCATTTTTTTTAAAAAATTTAAGGCCTTTAATAAGATGGTGAACTTCAAGCCAAAATTTATCCGTGCGACTGTTTGTGTCTTTTTCTAAAAATTTTATTAGATATGTATTACACAAAGCTTTTAAATCAGGTCCTCCAAATTTAAGAACTAACAAACTATATTTATCCGGATTAGCTTCTACATCATCAATTTTAATGCGTTTACATTTTTTTATATTTTCTTTTACATGTGGATCATCTAAATCTGGTTTACATAAAATAGGCGTTCCTAAATGGTATTCATTTGTTGGGTCTATATTTCCTATTGTGACAAATTCGGCCAACTCTTCTTCAGCGTTTTTAGTTTTCATAATTTTTGATACATGTTTTGTATAATCAAAATCTGGTTTTGGAGTCGTCTTACAATGTATACTAGGTTTATGTACACATCCATATGAGCCTTCTCCTATTATTATTCTTTTCATATATTACGCAAATAATAAAATTGAAATTACTTAAAGTAATAAATACAATTGTAAAATAGAATAATGAATGCAGATGATATAAGTTGTGAACGAACTAAAACAAGTAATAGTCAACATCCAGATTTAGATAAAGTTAGAAATAAATGTTGTAGTAACTGGTATGACAGAGTTTATTTATGTTGGGAAGATACTGATTTCAAAAAACCTACAACTTATTTACCAATAAAGGGATTTAATTGTTGTCGTTATAGTTCTTTTGAAAACGCTGACTATGGATGGAATAAACATAGGGATACAGAGCAAAAATTAGAAGTAAGACATACAATGATTCCTATGTGTAAATGGGTTCCAACATTTTTAGATAAATACATATTAAATTGGAAGCTAATAAATATGTATTGGAAAGGTAAACATTCATTTGGATGTGGTTACAATAGATATACTAAAAAATAACTTTAGGAGCGATTCTAATACGAGAACCATTATCTCTAAATATCCAAACTAACAGTGTTTTTGTCTGATTTGGGTCTTCTACGTGTACGTTTAGGAATATTTCCTTCGTTTTGTATACTTTTCAAGTCATCAATACTAATTGTGCTATTATTGTTTAAATCTTCAATAACTGTATCACTCTTATGTTGCGTAGGTTGTGTAATTTCTATTGTTTTTGTCTTTAAACCTGATAAAATATCGGAAATATCACTGGGTCCTTTCATATCAGGTCGTCTTGAGCTTTTTTGTGATGGTTGAGGAGGTTCAAATCCATTTAAATTCCACTGGTTATTTTTTTCTTTAATACTAATTCCATCATCCGAAAATCCTCCGCGAGCCATAGATATATCTGCACGTCCTATATTCATTCCCCCAACATTATTTCCTGCTCTATTTGGTGGTGGTTGCATTCCATTGGGTCCTTGTGTTGTCATGGGAGGAGGGGGTCCTCTACCCTGAGGAACTTGTGGTTCTTGGTATGATGCAGATGGATTCATTAATCCACCCATAAATCCGGCAAATCCCGGATTAGAACCGGCCATAGAGTTTACCGCAGCATTTTGAAATTGTCGCATTAAATCAGGATTTTGTTTTAAAATATCATCCATACCAGGCATTGCGGATTTATACATTGTATTAGACATATGGACCATCATTGCACTTCCTCCTAATTGAAATAATAATTTAAGTTCTGGAGAAAGAGATGCTTTTGATTTGTATTTTTCATGCAATTCCCCAAAAATATCATCATAATCATTAATATTTTCATTAATTTGTTCGCTCCATCCATCAAGATTGACATCAAATGGATCAAATCTGTTATTTAAATATTCAATTCCATTAATTATAGTCATCATTATGTTTCCTTGAAATTTAACTGAATTTTGTTTGGATTTTTCCTCCATAATCATCTCATATTCACCCATCATCTCTTGTAAATTTGAATCCATATTATATTTTCTTGTTAGTTCAACTCCCTTCTTTTCGAGTGCTTCAAGTCTTCTTAAATATTTGAATTTTTCTCTTAACATTTCATCTTTCGACAATTTTGGCTCGGTATTTATCCTACTCTCAGGATTAATTGGTATATTATTAAATTTTCCATAACCATCCCATGTCTTAGCATCAGAAGAAGTATTGGCGGTAGAAGTACCTAAGTTAGACCTATAATCATCATCTAAAATACGTATAGATGGTTCTTCATTAAAAGAAACAGAATGTTTATCATCATAATTGGTCTTCATTCCAAATAATCCAGATTCAAAACTATTTGTCATAGGAGTAGAGGTTTCAGCCACCAAATCATCTAGTTCTTTTTCTAAATTATTTAAATCCTCAATATCAATATCACTTATTTGTCCATGAGATTCAGTTTTTTTATCATTCATGAGAAGCTCAATTCCACCACCAAAATTTGTTTTTCCACCATTAAATTTATGATCTAAATTATCAAAGTCCATAGAAATATCAATAATATTGTTATCCATTATGAATTAATTAGAACATTTAATTCTAAGTAATACGAATTAAAATATATATTGTAAAATTAAATTAAAACACATAAATAAATAAAATAAAATAAAATAAAATTAAAGTTTGTGATTAATAAACCATAAACCCTGCAAAAAACTATCAGATAAGTCGTCTTTTTTTGTATGCTTATTTATAAATGTTTCCCATTCTTTAAATCTAAAATCATTACTAACAATTTTTATACAAGTTTGTATTCCTAATTTTTTACGTTGTTTATAATCAATTTTTTCATCTGGTAAAAAATCTTTAAGTTTATTACAAGCACTAATAAATTCTATATGAATATTATTATTTCTCATGATAAAATATTGTGAAATCATTCCTTGAATGGTTTTCATTTTATTGGCAATAGGTCCAATTTGATTTTCAATAATGATAATGTCAATGCTCGATAAATGTTGAGACAAAATATTATCAAATTTATGTTGAATATTGCGACCAATTGTCACCAAATCTATTTTAGTTGCGTTTGTTTTTGTAATAGCAGTATAACAATTATTATTAGTAAATTCATTTATTATTTTTAATATATCCGATTTTTTAGAAGAAGTTTCATATTTTAATTTATATTTATCAGCAATAATCATTAAATTTTGAATTTTTTGTTTATTTAAATGTGATTGTTTAAATTCAGACAAAGGTTGTAAATAGTTGTGTTTTTTTGAATGTTTGAGACAATAATGATTGTCGTCCTTTGAAAATTTAGCTAGTTTATCACATAACCCATTTTTATCAATTTCAATACATCTTAGTTCCGTTTTTTCACTTAAATTCACATTATCCCATGAAATTACTTTTATATTATTTGATTTTTCACAAGGTGTTTGAATGTCGAATAGACAAAAAGATAAGTTTTTAATCCCAACATCAATACTTAATATTTTCATCTATAATATTAACTTATCAAAAATTAGTATTATATTCTTTTTTGTAAATATGTTCTGTAATTTATTGTTAAAAATTTGTGGGAATACTTGGTGCCACCATTCGAGATTTTCTTTGTATTTTGGTCATGTAATCGTGTTTAAGATCAGAATTTCTAAATCCGTAAGTTGGATTGTTAGTATCATGAATAGAATGATATAAATATGGTGTGCTTTCGATTGATTGTGTGTTTAAAAGAGTATATGGGTTATTCCCAGATGTATTAATACTTTGCATTGTGTTGTATTTCATAATTTCATTCGCATTTTTTTGCATATATTGTCTATATTTCCAGTTTGAATTAATACCACTATTAATCTGGATTTTTCTATTAGAAAATCCTTCGGGTTGCCACATGCCATGTGAAATACCTTGTAAATCTTGTGTTGGATCTATGGTATAATAATTATTATTCATATTATACTAAAGTTAGATAAAATAATTACTCGTCACCAAGCATTTTAAGAATTTCGTTTTTTTTTAATTTTGATGCATCCGCTACAACTCCCTTAATAACAGCAACTTCTCTAAGTTTGGTGAGTGACATTTTTTTATATTCAGTTTTAGATGCGTTCAAATCTTCGTCGTCTCCTAAATCAGTTATTGATATATTTTTTAAAGAACAGTTGTCATTTGGCATAAACACAATATTGTGATTTAATATATTTACATCCATTATTTCAGAATTTGATTCTAAAATTGGTATATTTTCAGAATCTTCAAAAGCAATAGATGTTTCTAGACAAATTGTCTTAATATCTTGGTTATGTTCATCTTCAGCCTTTAATTCAGTATAAAAATCACAATTAAGATTTTCAATAGGAGAATCATTTTCAATGTCTTCATTTGCTAAAGTTAAGTTAAGAACCTTGATTTGTTCTTGTGAATCTAGCAATTCTGTGTCGTATTCTTCGGTCTCATCTTCGGATGAATCATATTCACTTGGTGGAATTGTATCGTCTTCATCATCAATATCATTGTCAATTGTATCCTCGTCATCGTCGTCGTCATTGTCATCAGACACACTAATAAGTTCTGGTTGTTCTCTTCCCCCCATCATTTGTGATGAATATTCAATATTGGAATTATCTACCAACACTATCTTATTTTTAACCATTTGTAAATCTTGTGCTAATATTGAAACTAAATTAACCATAGATGTGAGTTTGTGGTCTTGCTCTGTCATTCTATAACTAACAAATGCAAATATTCCACCAATTAATATAACGATAATTGCAATGCTAAACAAAAATGATGAACTGAGTAAATCGGAAATAGACATTCTTAAACATGAGTAATATATTTTAATTATTTTTAAAACGAATTAAATTATGTTATTTGCTAAATCCAAAATTTCTTGCGGGTACTTCATATCATGTAAGACTTTTAATCCTCCTTTTGTTTTTGAAATACCTTCTTCTAATTTGTACGTATATTCAAAACTATTGTTAGTTTTTTCAGTTTTCATGTTGCAATTCTTTATCATATTATTTTTCGATAATTTTTTACATAATTTTATATAATGAGTTGTTAGCATACATGTGACATTTTTATTTTTAACAATATAATCCATAAAAGCGTTAGCACTTACAACAGCTTCTTCTGGATTTGTCCCTGAATATAATTCGTCAAAAATGCAAAAATGTGTTTTAGGCTTATCATTCTTAAATGTGTTCTCATCAATACAATCAATGATTTCTTTACATCGACGCGCTTCTGCTTGAAATAAACTATCTCTTCCAGATGTGTCTGGTATATTTAAATAACAATGTATTTTATCATATGGACAAAGTTTTAACTTCTCAAAACAACCAAAACCAATTTGCTGTGATAAAAGAATATTAATAATTGCTGATTTAAGCATTGTAGTTTTTCCTGACGCATTTGGACCAGTAATAATAATATTTTTATTTAAATTACAGTCATTTTTAACAATTGTAGATGGTTCGCCATCAACAAATTTAGGATAATACATTTTCTTAAATAACGGTTTGCCTTTTTTAGTAAATGTAGTTTTAACAAGTTTGGAATCACATATTGTACCAACGTGAGAAATCATGTTAAAATATCCGTTAAACCCAAATGAATATAATATTGAGTTGCTATAAGTTGGATTGTCATATATTTGGTAAAAATTATGCATTATATGTCCTATTTCAGTAATTTTTGAGAATGAAAATGTAAACGGAGTTATCTTAGATAAATCATTACATAAACAAACCAATATGCGTTTATGATAATCCATGTTTGAAACAAATTGTTTATATTTTGTTAATTTAATAGCTTTAACACGATAATAATCCATAATATCCAAACTATATGCTAAATAATTGCAAAATTTAAATAAATAACTGTGAATTTTTTGCATATTTGAGTAAAAACGAATACATACTAATATGTTTTGATATATCGAAAATAAATAAAATGCGGATGATATTAGAAGATATATTTTTTGTCCATTATCAACTTCATGAAACTGTGTAAATATTTTAAAAAGAGAGTGTTTTGCAATAAGTTTTTTAAGAATTTCAATATACTGAGCAACTCCAAGTTCTGCTCCTTTAAATTTAATTATAAAAAATGGAATTATTAGAATAAATATTGGGAGACATAGTGATAAAACGGGTGATGTAATGTTATATAAGCTCATTAATTGTAAAAAAAGAGGGTTATAGTTAAGATGTTTAGCAAAAGACCAGTTAATATATAGATATTTTTCACAAAATCCAGTATCTTCTTTAATTTCATTCCATAAAGAAATAATGTCGTTAATTTCAAAATCGCTAAATCCATAATTGTGACGAATTGTATTCAATTGTTTTGAATTTATTTCTTTTGTTAGTTTTTGAGTTTGTTTTAAATAATTAATATCTGTTGTATAATGTTGAGCTATTTGTTTAATAACTTGAGATGACGCTTTATTTGATGGTTTAAAAATATTATTATAAATAGGTATTTCATCTTTATCAATATTTTCAACTAATTCAAGTTGAGTTATAACATCGTTATCAAGTTTTCGTACATTTTTATTATAACAAATAGGAATAACAAATTTAGTATTTATATTATCATTGTTTGTATTGTCTATATGAAATTCTTTTTCGACTTCTTTCATTAATTAAAATAATATATTATTTAATATTTTATTTTACGAATCATGTAAATATTTTAC
>JACCDX010708448.1_pt1 | contig 13902 bp, 14 predicted proteins | sample 7449681 | NCBI WGS metagenome assembly JACCDX01 (sample SAMN15323450, study PRJNA562643) | freshwater metagenome | isolation source: river surface water | place: USA:Blue River Watershed | collected 2017-08-18
AATAGGATGGCACATGAATAACCGTCGATTTTATTACAAGGTTCTAGCTCCTTTCGCATCGTTGATGGTAGCTGGCGCGACTCAAGCAGCTGAGGTTGATACGAGCATCATCGATCAGGCCTTGAATATCATAGATCAGCAGAACCAGGCAGCGGCTGCGTCCCAGGAAAACGTCACCAGACTTTCCAACTCCGCCAGCACTCTCTTCGAAGAGTTCAAACTGGAGAACGACAATCTGGAAGCCATGCTTGTTCTGAATGCCGGTCTGCGCAAGCAGATTTCCGTGCAGGAAGAGAACATTGCCACCCTGCAGCAGTCCATCACAGACGTCGCGGTCGTGACTCAGGAGATGCCGCTGCTGATGACCAAGATGCTGACCAGCATCGAACAGTTCATCGAACTTGACATGCCCTTCCAGCAGGAAGAGCGACGCGCCCGTCTGCAGTTCGCTCGCGACGCGATCGACAGCCCGGACGTGTCCGTAGCTGAAAAATTCCGTCAGATCCTGGTGCTGTACCAGACTGAAAACAACTACGGCCGTACACACGAAACTTATCCGACAACTCTGAATATCGAAGGCGTTGATCGTGATGTGGACATTCTTCGTGTAGGCCGCATCGCCCTGTTGTATCAAACCAAGGACCGTACCCTGACTGGTGCCTGGGACAAGGCAGCGGGCGCATGGGTGACCCTTGACCCGATCGAATACAGAACAGCAGTTCAGCGAGCTATCAGCGTATCCAGCGGGCTTGTGTCGCCTGCCATCATGGATCTTCCAATCGTTGCACCGGAGTCAGCACAGTGAAAAAAATAATCAAATTTGCAGGCATTTCCGTGACCGGCCTTTTCCTGGCCATTTCGTCACAGTCATACGCTCAGCAGCCAGCGTCCACTTTGGCGGAGCTGCTGACCAATGTTGAGCAGGACCGAGTTACACAGTCCGCAGAGCACCGTGAACGCGAACAGCGCTTCCAGCAACAGGCAAACCAGCAGCAGCAGATTCTTGACGAAACCAAAGCAAGAATCGAGCAGGAGAATGCAACTAACACTGAGTTGACTGCCCAGTTCGACGCGAATCAACTGGTGATTGCAGAGCGAAGAGAAGCATTGCGTACAGCACGTGCAGACCTCAACGAGCTGCTCGGTACAATTCAGGGCGTTGCCGGTGACTTCCGCAGCATCTTCGAAAACTCCCTGATCAGTGCTCAGTACGACGGGCGTGAAGAGTTCCTTGACGACTTCATTGCACGTGTAGCGAGCGACACCGAACAGGTTCGTATCGACGAGATCGAGCGCTTCTGGTTCTTCATGCAGCAGGAATTGGTGGAATCAGGCAAGGTTGTGAAGTATGACGCGATGGTCAGCCTTCCGTCAGGCGAGCAGTCTTCACGCACTGTCACACGCATTGGCGCCTTCAATGCGATCTCCAATGGTGATTACCTCAGCTACTCAGGTGCAATCGGTCACCTCCAGGTGCTGCCGCGTCAACCGGCTCCTGATGTCGTGAGCCGTGCATCCGCCCTCGAGAATGCCACCAGCGGCATGCACCGCGTCGGTATCGACCCGACAGGTGCGCTCGGCGGCAGCATGATGGCCAACCTGATCAACTTCCCGACTGCTGCCGAGCAGGTACGTGATAACTCCGGCATTATCGGCTTCATGATTCTCGGCGTAGGTGCGATTGCGGTGATCATCGCTCTGATCCGCTCCTTCATGCTGACCATCATTGCTGCACGCGTGAAGGCTCAGATCAAGAACGCCGACAAGCCCAACAAGAACAACCCGCTGGGCCGTGTTCTGCTGGTTGCGGAAGCCAACCCGAATGTCGACACTGAAACCCTGGAACTGAAACTCGGCGAAGCCATTCTGCAGGAAACACCTGCGCTGGAGCGCTTCCTGACGTTGATCAAGATCTGTTCCACCATCGCTCCGCTGATGGGTCTGCTGGGTACGGTTACCGGTATGATCCAAGTGTTCCAGCAAATTACCGTATACGGTGCTGGTGACCCGACAATCATGGCGGGCGGTATCTCCATGGCCTTGATGACCACGGTGGAAGGTATCGTTGCGGCGATCCCCGCGATCCTCATGCACGCATGGGTGAAAGGTAAGTCCGACAACATCATCCATATCATGGAAGAACAGGCCACAGGCATCATTGCCCGCAAGGCTGAAGCCTCCCAGAAGTAAGGCGCGAGCTTTAACGAGGATTTCATTATGTTTTTCGCTCTGATGGATGCCTACGACGCGATCATGGCGTTTATGGATAGAGGAGGCAGTGTCCTCTGGGTCATCGCCATATTGCTGTTGATCAAGTTCTCACTGGTGTTCGAGCGCTTGTGGTACCTGCATTCCGCGCATGCCAAGAAGGTCAAGCAGACCTTGGCTACATGGAATGCAAGGACCGACAAGAGCTCCTGGCGTGCCAGACAGATCCGCATGATGATGCTCTCCGAGATTTCGCTTGATCTTAAGTCAACCATGCCATTGATCGAATCACTGGTCGTCATTTGCCCGTTGCTCGGCCTACTCGGCACAGTTACGGGCATGATCGAAGTGTTCTTCGTGATGGCACTGACTGGTGGCGGCGACGCCAAGTCAATGGCGGGTGGTGTCTCCAAGGCCACCATCCCGACCATGGCAGGCATGGTTGGCGCTCTCTCCGGAATCTTTGCGTCGAATATGCTCAAGCACAAGATGGAGAATGATCTGGAACTTCTCGAAGACCACCTGGCTCTAAGCAATTAAACACAGTAGAAGGCAAAAAAATGAAAAGTGGTTTAATGAAGAAAAGAGATGACGAGGGCCCCGGTGAGATCGACCTTACACCGATGCTCGACGTCGTGTTCATTCTGCTGATTTTCTTCATCGTGACTTCTGTTTTCGTGACAGAGGCCGGTATAGAAGTCAGCAAGCCCGAAGCGTCTACTGCAGAACCTAAATCGAAGGATTTGATCCTTATCGCGGTCTCTCCAGCTGGGGATATCTGGATTGACGGTGAGCAGGTAGACCCGCGTTTCATCCGATCGCGCTTTGAATTGCGTCTGGCGGAAGCACCAAATTCCTCAGTTGTCATTCAGGGAGATCGGGCTGCAACGAACGAGCATGTAATGTCGATTCTGCGTGCGGCACGTGAAGCTCAAATAGCAAACGTTTCAATTTCAACGGAGGCATAACAATGATTGCGATCAGATGGTTTGTTTCGATGATTCTGGCGTTGCTTATCACCCTCGGCTTGTTCTTTGTGATGCAGGCGTTGATTGCCACAGGCGCTCAGCTGGAGCAGAACGTCAACGTTGTAAAGATCGTTGACGCGACAATGCCCGAAATCGAAATGGAGGTTGTGCGCGAGATCGAGAAGCCACAACCCCTTGAGCAACTCGATACACCGCCGCCCGAAGTCCCGGACCGTCAGGTTTCCATGGACTCCGGTCCCAGTCTGGCCATCCAGCGTGCTGCTGTGCAGATTGATACTGATTTGTCGATCGGCGGTGCCAGTATCTCCATCACAGATGGTGAGATGCTTCCGCTGGTGAACGTGACGCCAACCTATCCGACCCGTGCTGCGTCACGCGGAATCGAAGGCTGGTGTCAGGTCAGTTTCACAGTCACAGAGACTGGCGGTGTTCGCGACGTAGTAGTTGTCGACGCAGAGCCGCCGGGAATTTTCGACACGTCCTCCATCCGCGCTGCTGAGAAGTTCAAGTTCCAGCCGAAAGTGGTCGATGGCAAGGGTGTTGAAGTTCCAAACGTGCAGTACGTTTTCCGTTATCAGCTTGAAGGTGAACAGTGATGTCGAAAGTATTTCTGCAGAGGAAGCTTTCACGCGAGATTCTGACTGCCATTTCCATGGCAGGGGTGCTGGCGTCAGCTTCGCTTTACTCCTTCAATGCAATGGCAGCAGAGGAAGAGGATGGGCCGCGTGCTCCTCCTCCCACTCGGTCGTCCGACGTATTGACCGAACGCGTGTTCAACCAGGTCTCGGAAATTCAGGAATTGATGAGCCCGGAAGAAGAGGGCGTAGAGCCCGACTACGAGCGCGCTAAGGTTATCCTCGATGAGCTCAACGAACGTTACGATCGTCTGAATGACTTCGAGAAGTCGACAGTACTGAACTTCTACACCAACTATTATCTGAATACCGATAATATTCCGATGGCCTTGGAGACGTTCGAAAAGATCCTCACCATCGAGAACCTGCGTCCTGAATCACGTTTGCGTGCACTGATGGCGCTGGGACAGCTTTACATGGGAGAAGAGAAGTTCGCTGAGTCGATTGATGCCTTCACTCGCTGGCGTGACCTTTCTGAAGAGGAAAACGAGAACGTCTATCTTGGTCTCGCCAACTCTCATTACAACCTTGCACAGTACAATGAAGCCATTCCATTCCTGATAAATCATATGGAAATGCTTTCAGCAGCGGGAAGAGACATTGCCAAGAATGTCTATGGCCTTCTGAACCTGATGTACATCGAACTGGAAGACTATGTGAACGCCGAGCGCGTCACAAAGCAAATGGTCACCCTGTTTGATGAGCCCAGTGACTGGCGCAACCTCTCCGCCATTTACGGCTATCTCGATGACGACAAGAAGCGAATCGAGACCTTGTCCGTAACTTTTGCAAAGGGTTACATGTCCAGCGAGTCCGAGTATCTCAATCTTGCACAGTCTCTTGCTGGTATTGATGCTCCTTACAAAGGAGCAAAGGTGCTGGAGAAAGGCATTCAGGATGGAGTGGTCGAAGAGACCGAAGAGAACCTCCAGCGACTTGTACAACTTTACCTGTTGTCCAACGAGTACGAGATGGCTCTCGCTCCTGCAATTAAGGCAGCCGAGATGGGTGAAACCGGTGCTTCCTACGATCAGCTTGGTTACATCTACTACATGATGCATGACTACGAGAACACCGTCGCGGCAATGCGTGAAGCATTGAATCGCGGTGGCCTCGAAAACATGGGTGATGCACAGTTGTTCCTCGCGCGAGCCTTGGTAGAACTTGATCAGTTTGACGAAGCCGCAGTAGCAGCACGTCGTGCCCAGGAACTGGGTGAAGCGTCCGCTACTTCATTCCTGAACTACATCGAGAACAGCAAGGCACGCTTTGAAAATCTGCGTATGCGCAAGGAAGATGCAATCGACTTCTATCAATCCTGAGTCGATTTCTTCTTGAATTGCGGGGTGAGAGCCCCAATTGAGAGCCCGGTCCCTCTTTGAGTGACCGGGCTTTTTCATTACGGAAGAACATGAGGTTGTACTGAATGTCGATTGATACCAGAAAAGAAACTCGCGGATTTGAAACCGAGGCGAAGCAACTTCTGCACCTGATGATTCATTCGCTTTACAGCAACAAGGAAGTGTTTCTGCGTGAGCTTATTTCGAATGCATCTGACGCTGCCGACAAGTTGCGGTTTGAGGCGCTATCCAGGCCGGAGCTTTATGAGTCTGATTCCAATCTGAAGGTGATGATCGAGTTCGACAAGGACGCTGGTACCCTCACCATCTCTGACAATGGGATCGGCATGAGCAGGGACGAAGTGATTGCCAATCTTGGAACGATTGCAAAATCGGGGACCGCGCAGTTTCTCGCGGGGCTTAGCGGAGACCAGAAAAAGGACGCTCAACTGATCGGCCAGTTTGGCGTTGGCTTCTATTCAGCCTTCATAGTTGCCTCGAAAGTTGAAGTTCTGACTCGTCGCGCCGGGTCACCTGCAGGAGAGGCAGTACATTGGGTGTCAACAGGTGAGGCCGACTATTCGGTAGCAACGGTAGAGAAGACTGAACGTGGAACGTCGGTCATTCTCCACTTGCGACCTGAAGACCTGGATTTTGCGGATGACTATCGCATACGCCATATCGTCAAGAAGTACGCGGACCACATTTCCATACCCGTCATGATGCGAAAACCTGCAGGAAAGACAGACTCGGAAACAGAGACAGTTTCAGAGTTCGAATCCGTCAACTCCGCCAAAGCCTTATGGACAAGATCTCGGACTGAAATCAAGGATGAAGAGTACAAGGAATTCTACAAGTTGATCTCGCACGATTTCGAGGAGCCTCTGACCTGGAGTCACAACAAGGTCGAGGGAAAGCTGGAGTACACTGGCCTTCTCTACATTCCTGGGCGGGCGCCGTTTGATCTCTGGAATCGAGATGCAGCTAGAGGCCTGAAACTTTACGTGCAGCGGGTGTTCATCATGGATGATGCTGAGCAATTCATGCCGCTTTACCTTAGATTCATGCGCGGAGTCGTTGATTCCAATGATATTTCATTGAATGTTTCGCGAGAAATACTGCAAAAGGATCCCATTGTGGATTCCATGCGCAGCGCTTTGACCAAGAAGGCATTGGACATGCTGTCCAAGCTGAAGAAGGATGATTCAGAGAAGTACGCCAGATTCTGGAAGGAATTTGGACAGGTACTCAAGGAAGGGCCCGGAGAAGACTACGCAAACCGAGACAAGATCGCCGATCTGTTGCTGTTTGCCTCAACGCACTCCGGAGGCACTACCCAGGATCAAGGCCTTGCGGACTATGTTGCTCGAATGAAGCCTGATCAGGACAAGATTTACTACCTCATTGCTGAGACTCCCGCTGCCGCACGCAACAGTCCACACCTGGAGATATTCAAGAAGAAGGGAGTGGAAGTCCTATTGCTGTCCGATCGCATCGACGAATGGTTGATGAGTCACCTCAACGACTACCAAGGCAAGCCTATGCAGGACGTCGCCAGAGGAGAGCTCGACCTAGGAAAGCTGGAAGATGCTGCAGAAAAGGAACAACAGCAGGAAACCGAGAAGAAATTTGAAGCTCTGATCAAACGCGTCATGGCTCTTTTGGAAAGCCAGGTCAAGGAAGTCCGAGTGTCACACAGACTTACCGATTCTCCATCGTGCCTGGTCGTGGACGAACACGACATGGGCGCACAAATGCGTCGCATCATGGAGGCTGCGGGACAAAGCCTGCCTGAAAGCAAGCCAATATTTGAGCTAAACCCTGATCATCCGCTGGTTCAAAAATTGGATCTTGAGGCTGACGAAGAACGCTTTGCAGACTTCGTGTCGGTTCTGTTTGATCAGGCTTGCCTCGCAGAAGGGCGACAGTTGGAAAATCCAGGCAACTTCACGCGACTTCTCAACAAGTTGTTGCTGCAGTTGTGTGACTAATCGGAATGTCATTCTTTGTGGAACCACAAGGCCCGCGGAAATCGTGCGGGCCTTGTTTCTCACATGCTTTCCAGTGTTTGAAGCCCGAGCAGCCCCAGACCTGTCTTCAATAGTTCAGCTGTCAACTCAACCAGAGCGAGTCGAGAATCACGAATATCGGCGTCTGCTTTCAATACAGGGCAAGCCTCATAGAAGCGCATGAACGTTCCGGCAAGTTCGTACAGGTAAGTGCACAGATGACTCGGCATGCACTCCGCCGCAACAACATGCAAAGTCTCTGGATACTGCAACAGTTTGAGAATCAACGCCCTTTCTTCTGAGGTGCCACTGACGATTTGGGCTGTTACGCCTGATCCGCCTGATTCCTTCTGCTTGCGCAAGATGCTGCAGATTCGCGCATAGGCATAAAGCATGTAGGGCGCAGTATTTCCCTCCATCGACAGCATGGTGTCCCAATCGAACACATAATCACTCGTCCTGTTCTTCGACAAATCGGCGTACTTGACTGCAGCGATGCCGACGACATTGCCAATGCGACCTCTAGCTTCCTGGCTGAGGTCGGGATTTTTGTCAGTGACGATACTGAGTGCTCTTCGCACAGCTTCGTCCAGCAGTTCTTGCAGCTTTACAGTATCACCACTTCGTGTCTTGAATGGCTTGCCGTCGTTGCCCATCATGGTGCCATAGGCGATATGCTCCAATTGGCATTCCTGCGACACAAATCCAGCCTTGCGCGCGATGGCGAAGACTTGTTGAAAATGCAGGCTCTGTCTGGCGTCTACCACATAGAGAATACGCTCAGCGAGCAATTTGCGGCATCGAAAGCGCAGAGCAGCAAGATCGGTTGTCGCATAGAGATAGCCGCCATCTGACTTCTGCACTATCGCTGGCAGTGGAGCGCCTTCCTTGCCTTTGAACTCATCAAGAAAGACACAACGTGCGCCGTCTGAAATGCTGAGCATTCCTTGAGCGTCCAATTCATCGATAACCAATGGGAGGTCAGGATTGTAAAAGCTTTCCGCACGCAGGTCGGCTCGTGTCAATGTGACTCCGAGCTTGTCATAGATATTCTCGCAATGCTCAAGTGAGTGCTCTATGAAATGCTTCCAGGCGCGCAAGCAATCTGTGTCGCCCTGCTGTAGACGCACGACATACTGCCGCGCCAACTCCGCGAAGGCTGGATCGCTGTCAAAGCGTTCCTTGGCGCTGCGATAAAACAGTTCGAGGTCTGCCAACTGCAACGTTGCGCTCTCCGGTTCGGACTGCAGGGAGTCCATGTAAGCAATCAGCATTCCGAACTGTGTACCCCAATCACCGACATGATTCTGGCGAATCACCGTGTGTCCCAATGCCTCCAAGACCCTTGCAAGACAATCACCAATGATCGTCCCGCGGAGATGACCCACATGCATTTCCTTGGCGAGGTTGGGCCCGGAGTAGTCAACCACGACGCGTCGAGACTCCTCCGCTTGCGGTATGAAATCTTTGGCGATAAGAGTCTGTGTGGCTGATTTGGCAAGAATCGTGTCATTCAGCTGAATATTGATGAATCCGGGGCCCGCGACACTCATCGCTGCAATCAACGGATTATCCTTGACACGAGCGACCGTTTCTTCGGCTAGTTCCCTTGGATTCTTTCGCAATTGCTTTGCCGCGCTCATGATGCCATTGGCCTGATAATCTCCGAACTCAGGTCGCGAGGCATTGATCACATTGGCCCGAACTCCCTGGATTCCGGAAGCCTGGCTCAGGGCATCGCTTAAAGCAGCTTCCAGTGCCAGCTTGATGTTTTCCATGATTCATCGCTCCAGAATAAAAACGCTCGGCATTGTACACCATCAGTCCCGGCCAGTTGGGGCGCTCCTGTGCCCTTGCTATACTCTTCAGCCCATCATTGGCACCAAGCCCAGACATATGAACAGCGAACAAGGCTCATCTGACAGCGGGTGGAACTCTACAGTTGAACTTTTGACCATAGACAGACACCACGACGCACAGCGAATCGATAATTTCCTGATCTCACACTGGAAGGGTGTCCCCAAGTCGCATATTTATCGTTTGCTCCGCAAAGGTGAGATCCGGGTCAACAAGAAGCGAGTTAAGCCGGAAACTCGGCTGCAGTGTGGCGATTTACTAAGACTTCCACCTGTACGCAGAAGCCAGAAGTCCTCGGAGCAAGCACCAGACTTGCATTTATTGTCATTGGTGCAGAACGCCGTTCTATATGAAGACCATGAATTTCTGATCGTGAACAAACCGCAGGGAATCGCTGTCCACGCAGGCACCGGCAATTCGCTCGGGTTCGTTGAAGCGCTGCGCTGGCACTACAGGACGAAAGACGACCAAGATGTCTACCTTGAACTGGCTCATCGCATCGACAAGGAAACCTCTGGATGCCTTGTTTTGGCAAAGAGCGCAGCGGCACTGAAGTATATTCAAGGCGAGTTCAAATCACGAAGAGTCAGCAAGATCTATCTGGCTCTCGTTCATGGGCACTGGTCAGAGGCAATAAATTCGATTGACGCTCCGCTGCTGAAAGTCGAGGTGAATTCCCAGGAAAAAGTGGTGAAGGTCAGCTCTGAAGGCAAGCAAAGTTTGACTCGGTTCCGCATCATCAAAATGTTCAATGACGCGACACTTATCGAAGCTCGTCCCGAAACCGGCCGCATGCATCAAATTCGCGTGCATTGTCAGTATGCGGGCCACCCAATCGTGGGAGACCCCAAATACACGACGAGGCGGGGAACCAATTCGGAACACAAACATCGACTATGCTTGCACGCCGCCTCCATTTGCTTTGAGTTACCCTCGGAAAGGGGACCTCTTCAAGTGGAGGCACCAATCAGTTCTGCAATGGCATCGAGTCTCGAGCACTTTTCCCGGATCACCTCGAGATTGCGGTAATTCCAGATAAATCATGCCGTTGTAGCTATTTCATTTTGACACAGGCGCGCCGGACGCCTATTATTGCGCGCCTATGGTTGAGACCCCGGTACCAGACTACGTTGATGCAAGAAAAATCTTTGCACAACACGCACATATACGCGGGACAGTTGAACTTTCCCGATTCAAGCGATTCTGCGAATTGCTCGCTAATCCAGCGGGGCAAGTCTACGTTTCCTTGGAGTTTGGTCTCGATGACAGGCATCGCAGGGTAGTGCAGGGCAGCATAGAGACTTGCGTTGCAGTTCAATGCCAGCGTTGTCTGGAGCAGACAAGTGTAGAGCTTAAGGAATCGTTCAAGCTTGGCGTTGTCGAGACTGAAGCGCAGATCGAGAGCCTTCCCGATGATGTCGATCCGTGGTTGAACACAGATGTCAGGCTGTCTCTGATCGATATTCTGGAAGAGCAGCTTATATTGGCTATGCCTATCGTGAGTTACCACCCGCAAGCATGCGCTTCATTGCTTGTCGTGACAAACACAGGCGGAGCAAATGACGAGACTGGCAATGCCCTTCAGCGTCAGGACAATCCATTTGCGGTCCTGAAGAAGCTGAAAGAGCCACAGAAATTGAATTAAATTCAAGACGGGCCGCAACGTTGCGGCAACATACTCAGGAGTCAGAAAATGGCAGTTCAACAGGTTAAAGTTTCCCGCTCACGTCGCAATATGCGTCGCGCACACCACGCGCTGACAGGTCCCACACTGTCAACTGACCAGACCACTGGTGAAGTGCATCGTCGTCATCACGTCACTGCTGATGGCTTCTACAAGGGCAAGAAAGTCCTGGACCTTGGTGACAAATAAGCTTGTCAGGCACCGCACGACTTGCAATTGACGTCATGGGAGGGGACTTCGGCCCCTCTGTGACACTGCCCGCTGCAATCGACTTTCTTAAAGTCCAAACTGACGCAGTGCTGCTTCTGGTAGGTGACAGTGCGGTTATGAAGCCTTATTTGGGCGAGTTGGATGAAAAGATCCGCAGCCGGATGCGGATAATTCATACCGCTGTCCAGATACCGAATGAATCCAGCCCGGCCGAAGCTCTTCGCAGTGCCAAAAATTCATCCATGTACATTGCTGTTAACCTGGTCAAGCAGGGTGAGGCAGATGCCTGCGTCAGTGGTGGTAACACTGGCGCGCTGTTGATGATCGGGCGACATCTACTCAAGACCATTCCGGGCATCGCCAAACCTGCCATCGTTGCCAACATTCCCTTTCCAGTGTCAGGCCGCAGTGGTCTTATGCTCGACGTTGGGGCCAATGTAAGCTGCGACGCGCGCAATTTGCAGGAATTCGCCATAATGGGCGCGGCCTTGTGGGGAGTGGAACATGCTGAGGGCCGCCCCAGAGTTGCCTTGCTGAACATCGGGGCAGAGGAGCACAAGGGCACTGAGGAAGTAAGGCAAGCGGCACGCTTGTTGGCAAATGCCTCTGTGCTCGATTTTGTCGGCTATATCGAGGGAAACGAACTGTATTCCGACAAGGCCGACGTTGTGGTGTGCGATGGATTTAGCGGCAATCTCGCAATCAAGACCAGCGAAGGTGTCGTTAATGTCATGACATCAGTGATCCAAGGCGCCCTTTCCGCAAACTTGATCTCCCGTCTTCTGGGAAAAATGTTCACCTCCATGATCAAGGCCCTTAATGCAAAAGTGGACCCATCCAAGTACAACGGCGCAAGTGTATTGGGTCTGCAAGGTATCATCGTCAAGAGCCACGGCAACGCCAACGCGAACGGTTTCCATCGCGCAATAGCGCAAGCGTTGCAGGAAGTGCGCTCGAACGTTCCTAACGTCATTCAACAGTACATGGCAGCCGTCGATGCCATTTCGCCTGCCACTAATCCTTCCAGCTGAAACTGCAGGATCATCCTATGCAAAAAACCGCCTTTGTATTTCCGGGGCAGGGCTCTCAGAAGCCCGGCATGCTGTCATCTCTTGGTGAAGTTCATCCTGAGATTTCCCAGACTTTTGAAGAAGCATCCGATGTACTCTCGATGGATCTATGGAGCATCGTTTCCGGCAATCCTCCGGGATTGCTGGACCAGACCCATATCACGCAGCCAGCGCTATTGGCTGCATCGGTCGCAGTCTGGCGCGCGTGGACATCACGTGGCTTTCCCACGCCCGGAATTCTGGCGGGTCATAGCCTGGGTGAATATTCTGCCCTTGCCTGCGCTGGTGTGATGTCGTTCCGCGATGCCGTGAAGATTGTTCATCAGAGGGGCCTGTACATGCAGGAAGCTGTTCCTGCTGGCACAGGAGCGATGGCCGCCATACTCGGACTTGACGATGATTTGATTGCAGATATCTGCAAAAAGGTCGCAGAGGATACGGTAGTCGCACCGGCTAACTACAATTCACTGGGGCAGACTGTAATCGCTGGAGAAAAAGCAGCAGTCGAGCGTGCCATGAACGCCTGCAAAGAGGCAGGCGCCAAGCGTGCCTTGCCACTCAATGTCAGCGTGCCTTCGCATTGTGCCTTGATGCGCAGTGCCGCAGACAGGCTTGCCGAAGATCTACGAGAAATCGAGTTCAACCCCGCACAAATTCCAGTAGTACAGAACGTCGACGGCAAGGTAGCAATGACCACCGATGACATTAGAGAGAATCTGTTGAAGCAGCTTTATTTGCCGGTTCAGTGGGTGAGGTGCGTGCGCACAATCTGCGACCAGGGCTACCACCTCCTCGTGGAATGTGGTCCCGGTAAGGTGCTTGGAGGACTCTCCAAACGCATTGATGCGCAGCTTCAAGTCTATGCCACCGAGGATGTGGATAGTTTTGCTGAAGCTGCAAAGATGACATCGTGATGAACTGATCCATACCGGATCGTGAGTACGTGGCCAACTGGAGGCTGACAACTTAAATGACAACAAACACGAATAGAATTGCGCTGGTCACTGGTGCCAGCCGCGGCATCGGCAAGGCCATTGCCTTGGAATTGGGTCGTCAGGGCTGCGTTGTTCTTGGCACTGCCACATCTGAAAAAGGCGCCGAAGATATTACCTGCTACCTGAAAGAGAACGGCATTGCTGGTCGTGGGTACGCGCTCAATGTTGCCTCTGCAGATTCAGTGGCAGCTGTGCTGGAGCAAGCCGAGAATGAATTCGGCCTGCCATTGATACTGGTGAACAACGCAGGAATCACGCGCGACAATCTGCTGATGCGCATGAAATCGGAAGAATGGGACGAGGTCATCAGCACCAACCTTAGTTCGCTGTACAGAGTCTGCAAGGTGGCTCTCAAGGGAATGACAAAGGCTCGCTGGGGGCGAATCATCAACATCAGCTCAGTAGTGGCCTCCAGCGGTAATCCGGGACAAACCAACTACGCAGCGTCCAAGGCTGCCATTGAGGGATTCTCAAGGTCACTGGCAAGAGAAATCGGCTCACGTGGCATTACCGTCAACTGTATTGCGCCCGGCTTCATCGACACCGACATGACGCGCGCGTTGCAGGAAAAGCAGATTGAGACCCTCATGTCACAGATACCACTTGCGCGCTTCGGCAAACCAGAAGAAATTGCTGCTGCTGTAGGCTTCCTGGCGTCCGATTCAGGGGCCTATATCACTGGCGAGACGCTGCATATCAATGGTGGCATGTACATGCCTTGAAGGCTTAAGACATTCACGTAACTATTTGTATTAAAAGATTTTTAATTTCGAATCTCGAATTATTTCAGAGTTTCAGATTACAACCCGCGGAAAATAGATGTAAACTTGCGCTTTGAATTGTCCAGGTTGATCCAAAAGCAACCAGCTATAATCGAAGAGCAGTATCAAAAATCAGTTTTTAGG
>JACCDX010812127.1_pt1 | contig 13899 bp, 17 predicted proteins | sample 7449681 | NCBI WGS metagenome assembly JACCDX01 (sample SAMN15323450, study PRJNA562643) | freshwater metagenome | isolation source: river surface water | place: USA:Blue River Watershed | collected 2017-08-18
ATTTGGTGGGATGGCATTGCCAGTAAATTGACCCGTGCTCGCAACTTGCAAGTGATTTCTATTCCGGCCGAACAGGCTGAAGATCTCAATAAATTAGTTGAGCGCAGTATGGTCATCCATGTCAATATTCAAGATGGCGAAGCATATGTTTCATCTGACCAAGGTCAAGTGACCATTACCCCAGAGATTTGGCGCAACAATCAATAGGCCTCAGATATGAAGGTAGTGGTTTTTGATACCAATGTCTTGTTAGATCTATTTATCTTTAATGACTTTAGAGCGCTGCACTTAAAGCAAGCGCTCATTGAAGGCAAAATAGATGCTCTGGCAACACCAGCGACCTTAGAAGAATTTGCAGACGTCATTGCGCGCCCATTATTTTCATTAGACCAAGCACAGCAAGAGCAGATCTTTCTTCAATGGCAAGGTTTAGCAAGAGCACTAGACGACAAGGATCTAATGAAGTCGCCCTGGGCATGCCAAGACTCTGATGATCAGGTCTTTTTAGATCTTGCTTTTACCGCAAAGCCCTGCACCCTTATCAGCAAAGACAATGAAGTGCTTCGATTTGCAAATAAAGCAGTTTTAGAGCAGATCCTGATTACCGCAGACTACACAGCAATCACTCTATAGGCCTTGCGCTGCCTGAGCGGCGATCTCAAACGATCTGAGGCGAGCCTGATGATCAAATATTTGCCCCGTACAAATGATTTCATCTGCACCAGTGGTATCCAACCAATGACGCATTCCCTTCTTCACAGTTTCTAGCGACCCTACTACCGATACCTGCAAGGCTTGGTCTGCGGCAGCCCTCTCATGAGGCTCGCAAAATTCGTTCATGTCTGCAATTGGGGGTGGCAACTGACCCCTGGTGTTTCTGCGCATCCTCACAACATTTTGTTGCAAAGTAGTAAACAGATGACGAGCTTCTTCATCAGTATCGGCCGCTACTACATTCATTACAAAGGCGCTATAGGGCTTAGCTTGCTGAGTCGATGGTTTAAAAAGCTCACGATAAATCTTCATTGCCTCCAGTAGCTGCTCAGGCGCAAAATGAGATGCAAAGGCATAGGGCAAGCCGAAGTGAGCGGCCAATTGGGCGCCGTACAGACTGGATCCCAAAATCCAAATGGGTACGTTGGTATTCATACCTGGGATCGCTTTAACCGATTGGCCCTCTTGCAGCGGGCCAAAGTAATACTGAAGCTCTCGAACGTCTTGCGGAAAGCGATCATCGCTGCCCAATAAATCTCGTCTCAATGCTCTAGCAGTCATTTGGTCGGTTCCAGGCGCCCTACCCAAGCCAAGTTCAATCCTTCCTGGATACAAAGACTCAAGCGTGCCAAATTGCTCAGCAATTACTAGCGGGGCATGATTAGGCAGCATCACCCCACCAGAACCCACACGAATGTGCTTAGTGCCACCAGCGATATAGCCAACGAGAACCGCAGTTGCTGAACTCGCATTACCAGTCATGTTGTGATGTTCTGCAACCCAGTAGCGGGTATAACCCCATTTTTCAGCGTGTTGTGCCACATCCAGCGAGTTTCGAAGCGCGTCAGCGGCAGTAAAGCCCTGCGGAATCGGAGATATATCTAGAATGGAGTATGGGATGGAATTTGCCATCGCTAGATCATACCGAGAAAGTGCATTATTTACATGAGCAAACCAAAAATGGCTGATCCCGATGATGGCCTATTTAAACCAGGTAGCAAACTCAGGCATATCAAGACCGGTGGCTTTTATAGAGTTGTCTTTCTTGCAAATGTAGAGGCTACCCTCGAGCCTGCTTATGTTTATGAATCAATGCAATCTCATGATTTCTGGATTAGACCTAAAACAGAAATGGAAGATGGTCGCTTTGAACTCATCTCCGAATAAGAAAGTCACATACACATGTCTGAAGAACGCATTACCAATCTCGAAATCAAACTGAGCTTTACCGAAGATCTCATCGAGAAACTCAATGAGACAGTTTATAAACAACAGCAGCAAATTGAATTTCTGTATCGCGAACTCAAAGCCATCAAAGAGCAGGCTAGCAGTGGTAGTGGCGGAGGTGGTAGCTTGAAAGATGAAATTCCTCCGCACTATTAATCAACTGCTAATATAGCTATTAGGCACAAACACCCATACAACATCAACAAAGGAATCCTCCGTGAGCAACTTAACGCTATTTTTAGTCCAGTGGGGCTTAACTTCTTTATCCCTTTGGGTTGCTAGCTACATTTTTAGTGGCTTACGCTTTGCAGATGGTGGCTCTTTAATCATTGCCGCTCTGCTTCTGGGTTTTGCGAACGCAATTGTTAAGCCATTGTTGATTCTTTTCACACTTCCGCTAACCGTAGTCACGATGGGCCTCTTCCTGCTCGTGATTAATGCTTTAGTGTTGATGCTTGTCTCTGCAGTAGTGAGCGGCTTTACGATTTCCAGCTTCTGGACTGCGTTTTTTGCCAGCATCTTTATTTCTTTATTCAGCCTCTTTGTTAGTGGCTTAGTTTTCTAAGAAATATCCCGAGCTTCGTTTCTCTTACTTGCTCGCTGAATAGATATCCGACCAAGAATGCAGCGCCGTTTTACAAGGCTGCGACTTGGTCGCCAAAGATTTAGCATTCTCGGCAGCAATACTAATACCGCCAGTCAAAAAGCCTAGTCCAATCGAGACGGCACTATTTACTACCCCTTCTTTGTTGACCCCCGCTTTTGGATTTTGCAGAGTGCCTTCAATCTTTACCAAGCCCCCAAGATCCAAGCCAGTTGTAAGGCCAGATTTTTCTCTTGGATTAATGCTGATATTCAACGCTTCATTAGCGAGGTTAACTGATCCTGATAGCGTAATGTCCAAGCGGTCTGTTTCCGCGCCAACTGAATCTCGAATATTAATCATGCCGTTATTTATGGGCAAATAAGCAACGGCACATTCCAAAATAGTTTGATTCGTTTTTTTTCGCATTGGATTGATTGCATCAAAAACTGAAACAACAAAGTCTCCGCCCTTATTAATAAACTTCGAATCTAATTTTCCCTGCCCAACTGAAATTTGGATTGCGCCATTAGCGCGACTGGCCAATTGATGTGGACTTACTCCGCTACCTTGAAGGTTCCAAGCTATGTGAGTGGCGCCCCCAGAAACTTTAGCGCTTGAATCAGCACTTGCAACTATCTGCTCCAAGCTAAAGTTTTTAGCAAGCCCCTTGATAGCTACTTTTGGAGCTGGCCCATCAAAACCAGCAACAGAAATTTGTGCCTGCGCACTTCCCTTGCCAATATTGAAACTTAAATCATTTGCATCAATATTGTTTTTCTTAAATTGCAGCGTTGTTTTAAAGTTTGTGAATGGAGCTTGCCCTGGAATACCCAGCTCAGCAATATTGATGTTGATTGCTCCATCTGCCAAAGGCAGCAAATCGAAAGGCAATTTCTCGTCTGAGAAGAAATAATTACCTTGAGGTTTATGGGGAGTTGCAGGTGAAGCGTTTCCAGCCTTGCCAGCAATGGCGGCAGACCCAGCCAATGGAGCCAAATCAAAGGATTTGGAATTTAACTGAATATTGAATGTCGGCAAAACCTGAGGCTTCTTGTCAATGTCACCCTTAATAGCAAGCGTTTTCCCATTTAAGGTGAGATCCAAATCCAGATCCATACTTACCGGAGACTGATCCCAAGCAAAGTAAGCATTACGCAAGGAACCTGTTGAACCTTTTAGATTCAAGCTATATTTTTCGTACTGAACATCCAACAGAATCGTCGATCTTCCATCTCTACTACCCAAAGTTAGCCGCGGGAGACGAATGACTTTTGCAGCCTGACTGCCGCCTTGATACCGGATGATGGCATCAGCAATGTCCAGCGTCTTAATAGAAACAAATGTGCTATCTGCAGAATCGTTGCTTGCTGTATCGCTTGGGGTTTGGGTTGATGTACCACTGGTAGTCAAGACTGGCGGGGTGAAATTCCAGTTACCCTCTCCACTCTTATTAGTTTGTAGGTTAGCCTCTAAACCTGTAACGCCTATTCTGCTAATTTCAACACTACCCTTGAGTAATGGGAATAACCTAATATCCAACTCAATTTGCTTGAGTGTCAACATGTTGGGGTTGCTTGCCCATGAGGTATTACTCAAAGAAACCTGTTCGGCCTTCACGCTAATGGATGGGAAAAGATTGAGGCTAACTGGTCCAGCAATCTTGAGCTCTCGACCCGTAGCATCCTTCACCGATGAACTGAGAAGCTTAGTTAATTGCGTCGGATTAATAAAAGAAGCTGCATACCAAGCGCCCAACCCCGCTATAGCAAGGAAAGCTATAAAAGCAATTAAGGAAATCTTCAGGACTTTGTTCACCCAACCATTCTAAAGCGATACAGGCAATCAACTGCCTCAACTGCCCCCAACCACCCCTGGACTAAAATACGCCTATGAGTACAGATAATTTGCCTAAGTGCCCTGCCTGCCAGGAAGATATGACCTACCCCGATGGGGAGAATTACGTTTGCGCCCAGTGCGGCCATGAATGGCCTGTGGCTGCTGCCGCAGAAGAAATAGAAGCGGGATTGATCGTTAAAGACGCAAATGGCAATCTATTGGCAGATGGCGATACGGTAACCCTCATTAAAGACTTAAAGGTTAAGGGCTCATCTACAACCCTCAAGGTGGGCACCAAAATCAAAGGTATTCGCTTAGTCTCCGGCGACCACGAGGTGGATTGCAAAACAGAAGCCGGCAATATGCTCCTCAAAGCCTGCTTCTTGAAGAAAGCCTAGATCCAGCTTCAATATAGGCTTTTTCAGCAGAAATGACTTAAGCGCTCGCTTTTTTAAGGACTGCGTAAATCTGATCTTTTAACAAAAGCTTTTCCTTCTTCAAAATCTCAATCTCTTCTTGGGTGCTTGGCTCTGTATGAGCCTCCATTCTTTGGATCTTCTGGTCCAAATTATTGTGCTTATCAAATAAATGCAGGAAGTGACGATCTGACGTTTTCAACTTGGTAATGAGTTCGCGATATTCAGGAAACATAGATCCTCTTGATATAAGGGTTGTAGAAAACTACTTGAGATTAGTTTAGCAATCCTACATTCCAAGAACAATGCTTATTGCCATCTTTTTACTTTACCCCCTCTCCTTGTAATTTGGAGGAAAAACCCCATATAGGAAAGGCGAATTCCCTATGGAAATTGCAGTAATATCAGCTAGTGCATTAAGCACAATAACTACCAAAAGAAGGGTAATAGACCATGGCTACAAAGAAGTCTCCAGTAAAAAAGAAAGTAGCTACCAAGGTGGTAACAAAAGCCCCTGCAAAAAAAGCTGTCAAGAAAGTTGCCGCTAAAAAAGTAGCAGCCAAAAAGACAGTGAAAAAGGTAGTGAAAAAACCAGCAGCGAAGAAAGTCGCTGCAAAGAAGCCTGCCACTAAAAAAGTAGCGGCTAAGAAAACAACGGCTAAGAAACCTGCAGCTAAAAAGTCAGCAGCAAAAAAAGTTGCCAAGAAAGTAGTAAAACAAGCTTCATCTAAAGCACCCAAGGTAGATCAATACGGTCTAGAGCAAGATGATGAGTTTTACGGCTTGTATTTTGCGAAGTCTACGAAAAAGGGTTTGGTTGAAGTCAAACCTTGCACCTTCTCATTGATGTACTGGTGGAAAGGCTTGCTTGGCTATCCTGACATGATTGAGATCTCCAAAGGAAGCAATACTGCAATGCTGCAGTTTGAGTCTACTTTTGGCGGTGGCGACTCTGGTGAGACTGAATTAACTGAAAAAGATGTATTGGATATTGATCACATCATCGAAGTAGACGAAGAAGAAATGATGATCTCCCTCTACTCTTATGTGCCTATTCCGGTTCCCGAGAAATTGGTCGGCGCTGTAAGCCTAGCTATTCTGAATATCAACCCAGAAACTCGCTATGGCAGCCTAGAGCTCTGCTCTACCGAGAACGAGGAAGGCGAAACAGAGCATTTCTTGCGCTATCGTGCTGCAACCTATTTGCGCGGCATTAAGTCAGGCAAAGTAGAAGCAATCGAAAGCATGGTCACCAATGGTTCTGAGTTCTTTGGTCTTGCTTTAGATGCTATGTGTGTGAATAAGTCGATTAAGAAGTGGCTTCTTAGCTAATTGATCGACTGCTAATGGCGGACTAACTATCCGCCACTATCTGCAGAGGTAGATATAAGTTATGGGAAAACGGTCATTGACCGTTTTTCTGCTTTCTAGAATAGTCACCGTTCTTTTGCCCTGCTTCTTGCACTCTACAAGTGCAGCTTCCTGTGCCTCGGTCTCTTTGGCAGTCTTGGGTGCATGCACTCCAATCGTTCCATCGGATTGTTGATAGACGCCGAATTCACTATGAGGGGTGGAGCAAGCTGACAATAGGAGGCCAAGAAGGAAGGCTATGTAGTGACGTTTCATTTTAAAGAATGCCTAAAGATTTAAAAGTAACCCTATTCTAGGGCACGCTAAAGTAAAGATTAGAGAACTGTCATAAAACTGTCATATTTGCTTGAAATTGATAGATTTAAAACGTAGGATGAACCTAATAGTGAAGATTTACTAATAAGTCCATAAATAATTACAGGAAAAATATGAGCCAAAAGAAACTAGTGAAGCAACTTTTAAAAAAGCTCGATAAACTAGAGTCCGATAGAGAAAAACTCATCGATAAGCTAGCAAAAGCTTTGGATAAGTTGGAGAAAAAGGTGGCTGATAAAAAGACTCCTGTCAAGAAATCAGCGGCAGCAAAAAAGGTGCCTACTAAAAAGACCCCGGCTAAGAAGGTTGCCGCAAAGAAGACTCCTACTAAAAAGGCGCCAGCTAAAAGAACTGCTGCTAAAAAGCCAGCAGTCAATAGCGAAGCAAGTTAATGGGTCACAAAAATAAAGTGAAGCTAGAGGAATCTAGTTACGACTCTGAACTTCGCAAATTGCAAATTGAGTTGGTTAAGCTGCAAAACAGCCTTATCAAAAATGGTGATCAGATCCTAGTCATATTAGAGGGTCGAGATACAGCAGGCAAAGATGGAACCATTAAAGCCATCACAGAACATCTGAGCCCACGTGAAACGCGTATTGTTGCGCTTGGCAAACCATCAGATATTGAATCTACGGAGTGGTACTTTCAGAGGTATGTGGCGCAACTACCCAAACAAGGTGAGTTCGTGCTATTTAACCGCAGTTGGTATAACCGTGCCGGCGTTGAACGCGTCATGAATTTCTGCACCAAAGCTCAATACGTTAATTTCATGGAAACCGTAAATGACTTTGAATCTATCCTAGCTAGCTCAGGAATCAATATCCTGAAATACTATTTAGATATCTCCAAGAAAGAGCAGGCTTTGCGTCTTAAAGATAGGGAAAGTGATCCTTTAAAGCAGTGGAAGATCAGCCCTATTGATCAGCAAGCGCAGAAAAATTGGAATGCTTACAGTAAGTGTAGAAATGAAATGCTGGAAAGAACCAGCTCTAAAGATGCGCCTTGGACGATAGTTAAAGCTAACGACAAGAAGCTGGCTCACTTAAATTTAATTCGAGATTTACTCTCTAGAGTCTCTTACCCTGGAAAAGAAAAGTCACTACTGAAGACAGATAAAGATATTGCCTTTAAGTGGGATGGCAAACTATCTAAACTCGAGAAATAAAATCTTTAGAAGACTTCAGGCACGTACATCTTTTGCGGCACCGGACCACGAAGATAGTCTGGGTTATGCACCCGCTTAGGTAATGTAATGACAGGATGGTCAATTTCCTGATACGGGATTTGACTGAGTAAATGGGTGATGCAGTTGAGACGAGCTTTTTTCTTATCATTGGCGGCAACCACCCACCATGGCGCCTCTGGAATATGCGTACGCTCAAGCATTGTTTCTTTGGCCTTGGTATAGGCCTCCCATAGCCTTCTTGCCTCTAAATCCATTGGGCTTAATTTCCACTGCTTCAGCGGATCGTGGATACGCATCATAAAGCGGTTGTACTGCTCATCATCAGAGATGGAGAACCAATACTTAATTAAGATAATGCCCGAGCTAATCATCATCCGCTCAAGATCTGGAACTGTTCTTAAGAACTCTTCGTATTCTTCATCATTACAAAACCCCATCACCCTCTCCACACCAGCACGGTTGTACCAGCTTCGATCGAATAGAGCGATTTCACCACCAGCAGGCAAATGAGAAATATATCTTTGAAAGTACCACTGCGTCTTTTCGCGTTCGTTGGGTGCCGGTAAGGCGACTACCTTGCAGACACGGGGATTAAGGCGCTGGGTAATACGCTTAATAGCACCGCCCTTGCCTGCTGAATCACGACCTTCAAATAGGACTGCAACCTTGAGCTTATTGGCCACCACCCAGTCTTGTAGCTTTACTAGCTCGCCCTGCAGCCTAAATAATTCGCGGAAGTATACGTTGCGTGGAATCTGGGATTTGCTATCGCCATCAGGAGAAAGACGATCATCATCAAGCTCCATCTCAAGCTCTTCATCCATGCTATCAAGAATTTCTTCTTGTGCACGTCGATACCACTCGGCCATCTCTTTATGCTTCGATGTCATTTTCATTCCACTCCTAGAATACCTTTATAGCCAGGAAAAATGACACTTTTATTACATCAAAGGCTGATGGCCGTTTAAATAGTTGGAAATAGCCTCCTGGCTATGCAAGGCTAGCCACTTGCGATCTCTAGATGCTTCTGGATGCCCTCCAGAAGGAGGCAAAAAGGTTAATTCAACGATTAATTGACGATCATTTAATATCTTAGCCATAGACTCTAGCAGCCCCATTTCACCAACGAAGGCAGTAGCTTCACTTCTCTCACCAGTCGCCGACGAAAAATAGGCAATCGCCAAGGAATAGACGGGTGCATTAACAATCACTGCCGATTCAAATAGATTCGGCTTAAATGGCAAAACACTCACCCCTATTGTGGAAGTGCCCTCCGGAAAGATGCAGACAGACTGGGTTTTAAGAGCCTTAGCAACCTCTCCCGCAATATGCTTGCCATGTCGGGAATTGTCTCGCTTGATAAATACCGTACCCAATTGCTTTGCCATCCATCCAAATATAGGCCAACCTTCTACATCAGATTTTGCTACGAACCGGATAGGCTTAAAGGCATTAATTGCATGGATATCCATCCATGAGATGTGATTTGACGCTAATAAAAATGGTGTATCAGGAAGAATGGATTGATTCTTTAGTCTTAGCTCGATGCCAAAGATAATGAGCAATCTTTTTGACCAAGCCTGGATCAGTTGATTTTTCCTTTTTTGATCTGCAAAAGGAAACTGAAAAGATAAAGTAATCAAGCCAGCGATCACGTGAGCCCATACTAGAAACCAACGCCAAGCTACTGACGTATTTCGCGATGGATTTGAGGAATGTATCTTGCTCATATGGATTAGCAATATAAATCAAATTCAAAAAATAATTGCATCGTCACAAAACTGCCTCAGAACTGTCATGCTGCTTTCACACTTCATTGGCTTAATACTGTTTCATGATGTATTACAAAGCTATCTGGATTTCAGATGTACACCTGGGAACATCAGGGTGTCAGGCAAATTACCTTCTAGATTTCTTAAAACACAATGAAGCAGAAAAATTCTATCTAGTAGGCGACATTATTGATGGCTGGAGACTTAAGAAGTCATTCTACTGGCCCCAATCACACAATGACGTAGTACAAAAACTCCTGCGTAAGGCTCGTAAAGGCAGTGAAGTTATCTATGTCCCCGGCAATCATGATGAAAGTGCCAGACAATTTTTTGGGCTTTCGTTTGGTGATGTCAAGGTAGTGGAGGAGGTAATCCATACAACGGTCGATGGCAGAAAACTATGGGTAACTCATGGTGATCAATTTGATGGAGTGATGCAATACGCCAAGTGGCTCGCCTATGTTGGCGACACCATGTATTCGTTCATTCTTTATATCAACCGCTACTTCAATATGCTCCGCGCCAAGATGGGCTTGCAGTATTGGTCTCTATCTCAATACCTCAAGCACCAGGTAAAAAACGCAGTTAGCTATATCGCAGATTTTGAGCACATTATGGCCAGAGAAGCACGCCTGAGAGGCTGTGATGGCGTTGTTTGCGGACATATTCACAAGGCAGAAATCCGTGAGATCGATGGCCTGTTGTATTGCAACGATGGTGATTGGGTCGAAAGCCTCACCGCCCTGGTTGAAACACAAACTGGTGAACTCAAAATCATTCACTGGACACATATCAAGGGTGAGCCCGTTGAAGCTTCACTAGCCTCCCTTCCACCTGCTATTGAATCACTTATTAAAGAGGTTGCGCTATGAAAATTATGATCATTACCGATGCATGGGATCCGCAAGTGAACGGCGTTGTCCGCACTCTTAAGCAAACCCGCTCAGAATTAGTTGCCATGGGTCACGAAGTGGAAATGATTACCCCTACTGGTTTTAAATCGATCCCATGCCCAACCTATCCTGATATCGCCTTATCCCTCTTCCCAGGAAAAGAGGTGGCGCGTCGAATTAAAGAATTTGCACCTGATGCCATGCATATCGCTACCGAGGGTCCATTAGGGCTATCTGCTCGTGCCTATGCAGTAAAAAATCGCCTGCCCTTTTCTACCGCATATCACACCCGCTTCCCTGAATACGTCAAGGCACGTACCGGAATCCCTTTAAGCATTACCTATGCATTTATTCGTTGGTTTCATGGTCCATCTATGGCAGTCATGGCGCCAACCATTGTGGTTAAGGACGATCTAGAAAAATTTGGCCTCAAGAATGTCGTCCTGTGGTCAAGGGGTGTAGATCTCGACATTTTTAAGATGCAGGATTCAAAGGCACTTAATACTGCTCACCCTATCTTCTTATATGTAGGGCGTGTAGCTGTTGAAAAAAATATCAATGCATTTTTAGAAATTGATTTGCCAGGTTCAAAGTGGGTGGTAGGAGACGGTCCAGCTCTTGCTGGAATAAAAGAAAAATATCCAGAAGTGAACTATCTGGGCGTATTACAACAACATGAGCTGGCAAAAGTGTATGCAGCTGCAGATGTATTTGTATTTCCAAGTAAGACCGACACGTTTGGTCTAGTTTTATTAGAAGCAATGGCATGCGGTACGCCTGTGGCAGCGTATCCAGTCACGGGTCCTATTGATGTACTAGGAAATTCAAATTCAGGTGCAATGAATGAAGATCTACGAGAGGCTTGCATGCAGGCACTCAAGATTCCACGTGAGGTAGCACGTGCCCATGCTGAGAAATTTTCATGGCGTGCGGCTTCCGAACAATTTGCACAGCATCTGAAGCCTGTACCAACGCCAGAAGTTCACGTCACTGCATTAGCTTAAAGAAAGTTATTTGTGAACTTCCCTTACCACGTTGACCAAAATCCACACAAAGGCAACCGAGGTCTTGCTAGAGCATGGCATGCTGCTAAGAACTCATGGTGCGGATTGGTATACGCCTTCCGAGAGGAAAGCGCCTTTCGACAAGAGCTTACCCTGCTTGTATTACTGACGCCTATTGCATTTGCATTACCAATATCGCTTTTAGAAAAGTCACTTCTAGTCTCTTCTCTTGTAATGGTGCTCGTCATTGAACTACTGAATTCCAGCGTAGAGGCGGCGATAGATCGAATTTCTTTTGAGCACCATGATCTTTCCAAGCGCGCAAAAGATTTTGGTAGTGCCGCTGTCATGCTTGCCCTTGTTGTGGCAACGCTACTTTGGGCCGCAGTCTGCACCCCTTTGATTCTAAGTCTCTAAATGAGCTATCTACCCAACTATTTAATTATTAAGGCCATCCATGTCTGATATCCCCAATCCAATCGGCTCATTTGAAATTTTTGCCCCAAAGAAAGTCAAAGCGCTCAGGAAGAAAAAGACAAATACCCTTCAAAAGCTCTCTAAAAAATTAGCCAAGAAGCTTTTTGGGAAAAAGTTTGTTACTAAAACAAGGGCTGAGCTTAGGGAAGTAGAAATAACTCCTGCTACTCAAATTGATAAACCCAAAAAACCGGCTTTTCAGGTCATTTGGGCAAGCACCCCTGGTGAAATTAAAGAAGCCCAGAGATTGCGATATAAAGTTTTTGCCGAAGAGATGGGAGCGATGCTACCGATGAATGCAGAAGGTCTCGATGTTGATGAATTCGATGCCTATTGCGACCATCTATTAATTCGTGATCAGGACAGCCTGAAGGTCGTAGGTACCTACCGCGTGCTACCTCCACATAAAGCCCAAGAAATTGGTCGCCTCTACTCTGATTCTGAATTTGACTTGTCTCGCCTTTACCATCTGCGCCCAAAATTAGTTGAATTAGGCAGATCTTGCGTTCATCAAGACTATCGCTCAGGCGCAGTGATCATGGCTCTTTGGAGTGGCCTGGCACAGTACATGCAAAAGAATGGCTATGAAATCATGCTGGGTTGCGCCAGCATCCCCATGGCTGATGGCGGACACTTTGCAGCGAGCCTTTATAACTCACTCGGCAATGATCAAATGGCGCCGACAGAGTTCCACGCCTTCCCACGCTTGCCATTGCCTTTGGATAAGCTTAATGGTGGCTTGGATGTACAGCCTCCACCCTTGATTAAGGGTTACCTCAAGCTCGGAGCCAAAATTTGTAGTGCCCCTGCTTGGGATCCAGACTTTAATACTGCTGATCTATTAACAATGCTGAGACTGTCTGAAATTAATCCGCGTTACGCAAAGCATTTCTTAGGTCTCTAGCTTTAAGGAATGAATTTCTTAGTAAAAAGCCACTTCTGAATGAGGTGGCTTTTTGTATTTAGCTTGAGTTACTTAAAGCTGACTTGATAAGAGCGACCAACTCTTTCCCACTCTGCAGCCTCTTTTAAAAGACTAAATTCTGTCAAAGGGTGTTCGGCAGCCCATTCTTTAGATAGACTCACTAAATAAGAGCCGTCATGCTCCGATACCTTTACCTTTGGAATGCTAGTGTCATTTCGGCCGCGACAAAGAACTTGAGCAAGCCTCAAACAAAAGAGCATGCGCCAGTCTTCAAAGCCGTGATTATTGGCTAACTTACCAAGTTTACCGGTATGGCCAATCAATAAAGCAGCAAGTCTTGCCTGGTCATTCTTGGAAAATCCGGGCATATCAGCGTTTCCAGCAATATAAGCCGAATGCTTGTGATAGCCATTATGGGAAATAGATAAACCAATTTCATGAAGGTTAGCAGCCCACTGCAATAATGCGACGTTATCTGCCCTACTCTCTGATTCAGGCTTGGGCAGTTGTTGTAAAAAATCTGCTGCCAATTTACCCACCCTATCAGCCTGCTCACGATCCACGGCATAACGTTGCATGAATTGCTCTACGGTGACATAGCGCATATCGTGATGCTGAGATCGACCAAGTAAGTCATAAAGAACGCCGCTACGCAATGCGGCGTCAGTCACTTCCATTTCTTCAATACCCAATTCATCGAATGCTGCCAGCATAATTGCTAAGCCTCCAGGCCATACGGCCCTTCTATCATCTTTGAGACCAATCAATTCAACCTGATTAACATGCTCGTACTTGAGCAGTTGCTTTTTGAGGTTCTTTAAGCCCTCACGGGTAATGAGGCCACTTGCCCCGTTGACGCGCCCCATCGTTAATCCATCGCCATGCCCATTGAAATTATTGCTAGCAATCAATTCAGCCAGCGCTCTAGCAGTGCCAGAGGAGCCGATGACTTGTTTCCACCCACTTTTTAAATAAGCTCCGGAGATCACCTGTATTTCACGGCGGGCAGCTAGCTCAGCCTCTTTAAAAGCATGAGCATCAATATTTCCTTTAGGGAAAAAACGCAAACTATGTGATACGCAGCCTATATAAAGACTTTCCATCAACTTTGGCTCGTAACCTTTGCCAATAATGAATTCAGTAGAACCGCCACCAATATCAATGACGAGCCTATTGC
>JACCDX010684168.1_pt1 | contig 13898 bp, 22 predicted proteins | sample 7449681 | NCBI WGS metagenome assembly JACCDX01 (sample SAMN15323450, study PRJNA562643) | freshwater metagenome | isolation source: river surface water | place: USA:Blue River Watershed | collected 2017-08-18
AAATGTCTGGGAATCTACCAGAAAAGAAGCTCACAAACGACTGATCAGAGGATGGGTAAAAGCATGATTGAAGCAATGAAACAGGCGCTGGAGGGGATGGAGTTAGTCACATGCGGTGACAGCACAAGCATAGCCGTTCTGGAAGTCGCCAAGCAATACGCCCGACAAGCCATCGCAGAAGCAGAGAAGCAGGAACTGGTAAGCATCAAGAAAGTGGCTGAGGAGCACGGCATAAATTTGCCGACCGAGTTTGTGCCAAAACGCGATGAATCCAAAGCCGCCATAAAGTCTCTCGCCAACCAATGCGCCGCGCTGGTTTGGGAGCGAGATGAACTGCAAAAACAGGTGTGGCGATATGAGAAGCAGAAGCCCGCCACCCACCCACCCAAACGTGAATGGGTTGGGCTGACGGATGAGGAGATGCACGAATGTTGGGATTCGCCTTTGACTCCGTTAGGGATGAAACATGTCCGAATGATTGAAGCAAAACTCAAGGAGAAGAACACATGAATCCTGAAATATTGATGATCACCCTAATGTGTCTATATGTTCCATTAGGTCTAGTAATGTCATTCTTTGCTTTTGTTCAAATACTGGGGTGGTTAAATGACTGATAAAGATATGGAATTGATTGCAGAGTACTTTCACGCCAAATTTTTTGCGGCATCTTGGTACGCCAATGCAATAGAACAACAAAACAACTTAGGAAAAAGTCTATATGCTTTGATTGAGTGGCAATTTCAAGTTGATCAACAGTTAAGAATCTGGAACCAAATGAAAGACACAAAAAGGATTGAAGGAATCATGATTGCATCGGGGTTTACTGGATGAGCGAAAGACTGAAGTGCCCAGAATGCGGGAAGTGGTCAGATGTGTTGGAAACCAGGCCGATCAGAGGAAAAAACATCATCTATCGGCGCAGAGAGTGCGGGAATGGCCACAGATTCTTCTCACATGAAGTTGTCATGGGATTGGTAAAGAAACGAAATGAAAAAACCACACACACCGAAGATCAGAGAGATTCTAAGAAGCAGTCCTAATGGCAGAACTGCAAAGCAGATTCACAAAGAACTGCCAGAAATTAACAGAACACAGACCATCAAAAGTTCACTAAAAAAGATGCCTGATGTTTACATTGACAGATGGATACTAGAACCAGGATGCAGGGGTCAGTATCAAGCTGTTTACATGGCAGTCATTCCACCGATGGACTGCCCCCACCCTAAAGATCGGTTTCCAGAGGTTTGTAAGACAAGATGGGTAGACAGAGGAGCACAAGCATGAGCATTGAAGCAATGAAACGGGCTAAGGGAATCATGGCTAACGCAAGAGATTGGTTTGGCAACGACCCACAAGACCGATGGGATGAAGACGAGGTTTATCACGAACTTGTTGACGCCGTGGTAGACCTAAATAAATCCATAGCAGAAGCAGAGAAACAAGAACGATTTTTCTGCGAACGATGTGGAAAGCGTTTGTCTGGTGGCATCCATACCTGCACACCACCAGCAGAAGCAGAGAAGCAAGAGCCTGTGGCGTGGCGAGTCCACCCGTTTGATTATGGTATTGGACACGAAGGTGTTTACGCAAAAACTGACAGCCCAGAACAAGTAGAAGCATGGAAACGCAAAGGCTGGAATGTGCAACCCCTCTACACCCACCCACCCAAGCGTGAGCCGCTGACGGATGATGAGTTCACCGCCTGCATTGAAACGGCTGGCATACCTGTTGAAGATGTTGAACTTGTTTGGGCTATCAAAGATTTGGTCGAAGCCGCACACGGAATCACAGGAGAATGAAATGGAAGATCAAGGCACAGTAAAAATCAAATTTCCACGAGAGATGGATACAAAGTCTGGATGGACTATTGATGCGTCTTTTCTTACTCGGGTTCGCCATTCAATCCCGCCAGATGAAGATGAGTGGATTCCAAGCCACGAAGAAGTGCAAGCGGTTTTACTTGCGATTGAGTGCATACCTGCGGGAATCTTTACTCATCCAAAACAACAAGTGACAAGTGAAATAACAAAATTGCGAGGAGTTATTGGAGTGCTTGTTAGTTTATTGGGTGCCGCATTGCAGGTAATTGAGACTGTTGATGGTGAAGATTCGGCAGAGTGCGTAATGCTCATGGAATTGCAAAACAAGATTACCTACGCCATTAAAGCCGCCCACGGCATCAAGGGGGAAGCATGAGCAAGCAACAAGAAGTCTGCTGGATCGACAAGACTCGTTTTAAAGAGTTGATGGAAGGCAACTCCGTTACCACTACGCTTACCTCGCACAGGCCGTTCTTGGATGATGTGCCGCTATATGCAAAGCGTGAATGGGTTGGGCTGACGGATGAGGAAATTGCTTTGGTGTGCGCTGAATGCGCGGCATCTGCCCACAATTGGAATGACATTAGTTTTGCCCGCGCCATCGAAGCCAAACTCAAGGAGAAGAATCATGTATCGTGATCAAGATCTCCTTGACTTGGCAAAAGGGATGCCTTGTCTTTTGAGGGTGACCCAAAAATGTTTGGGGGAAGGGGGGGATACAACAGTAGCGGCTCACTCCAACATGGGCATCCACGGGAAAGGTAAATCCCTTAAAGCAGAGGACTGCTATAGCGTATGGGCCTGTGCTTATTGCCATAGGTGGTTGGACCAGGGTAAAGCCCCCCAGGAAGAGCGGGAAACGGCCTGGATGATTGGTTACCAGCGTCAAATAGACCAATGGCAGGAAATCGCCGATAATCCGCTTATGCGCCCGTGGAAGGTGGAGGCCTGCCGCAGGGTACTTAAACACTTGGAGAGCCTAAATGGGTGAACTAATCCTTGTACTGCTCCACTCGGCAACCAATGCCCACATCCATCACTGGAAAACCAGCAGTTTCAGCCAACATGAGGCCCTGGGTGACTTCTATGAAAAGATGCCCGACCTGGTTGATGCCTTGGTGGAGGCTTGCATTGGGGTTACTGGAGAAAAACCAGACTTCCCTAATCTGTATGTCCAACCCACAGAAGATCCAGTAGAAGAGATGGAATCCCTCAAAGACTACTTTGATGAGAACCGTAGCGAACTGCCAAACAAAAGTGAAATCCAAAACCTTGCTGACGCTATTGGTGATTTGATTGACTCTACAATCTACAAACTGAAATTTCTCCAATAGGGCGTAGCAAAGCAAAGACATTACTCTCCTGATGTACTCACTGGGCGGCTTAGAAATAGGTCGCCCATTTTTTTGGCCCCAGCGCAAAACACATTGCCCTGCTGAAAAAAAGAGGGTCCTAAAATTTTTAGGGGGGGGAGGGGGTCAATAAATATTTACTATCGACTCAGACCTGCCGATAGCCCCCTCAAACAGCGAAACGATAGCGTATACTCACTTCGCAAACGGAAATGGCAGGGGGGTCAAAAGGGCAGTTTAAGGGAAAAAATCACCCGCAAATATGGGCCTGAAACGCATCAGAATGCGTCAGAATCGCCCGTTTTTGGATAGCCTATGGGTGACGTGTCATCAAAAAAATAATCGCTCAAAACGGCGATTTTCAGAGGGTTAGAAAAGGGCGAAAAAAAGCCCGGCGAACCGGGCAAACCCTTGGAGAGCTAAAACCTAAACCCAGAAAAGGCCAAAATCAGTAGGTGTTATCGGGAATGGGTTGATTCTGGGGTTATCCAATATTTCAACGATTAGGGCAGATTGACCTATCTGCAGAACCCGCACGATATCGCCATGGTAAAAACCGATTGATCCAATTTTCATGTTTATCCCCTTAATGCAATTCATAAGAAATGGTTTGCTGTGTCCAGCATGCGCGACAGTCACCACATGACCCGCCATTGTCTGGTGCGCCACATCTGACGCCATGCCATGTTTTGCCCTTAGAGTGCACATTAGATGTGGTGACATTGCCAATCCCAGAGAGTGACAAGGGCATTTTTACTGGGACATCTGGATACATGGCAGACAGACGCACGATTAGGTTTTTCGGCAGAAACCCATGTTTTTCAATGTATTGTCTGACAATGGAATACTCTCTAGTGGGGAGCCAATGCATGGTTTTAGGGGTTTTTTCGGCCACCAATGCGATTTTTTCTAAATGGTCAAGCCCTTGTAAATCGCCACTATCGTGCCAACGAAAATAGAGATCATTGCCGATTAGGTTAACCATTGCATCAACCCACAGGGGATCGTTTAAGCTATCCCAGCGCGCCCATTGTGACGGCTTTACGGTATTTTCATAAGCTCGATAAAAACCCTTATTTGCGTAGCATGAATGACAAATTGAGCCTTTAATCTGGGCCATTTTGTAACCCGTTTTGCATGTCTCTGTAGGCAAACTGTAGGATTTGCAGGGCATTTTTGATGTACTGGTCAATGTGCCGCATATGCTTTGCGCTTCATGCTTACGCATAAAAATAGCTTTGCTTTCCATGGTTCTAAATCCTTTGCAAGGCCGGGTGAAATTACCCGCATATAGGGGCTTTTCAACCCCTATAAACTGACAATTTAACCCCTAAGAGCTAACAAAACACCAATGTAAGCAAAGCTCACAATGGTCACAATGCAATAGAAAGCTTCTTTTTTATCCATGGTTTTCCCCTTTGTTAACGACTGGCCAAAACACCCAATTTATGGGCTTTGGTGATGGCAATTTGAGCGGCCCGATACGTTTTAAACGATCTGCCCAAAAACGTCCCAAAATCATCCGTCACATAGCATTCTGTTTTGTTACATGAACCATTGATGTACATACCCTTATAACGATGTGTAAACATGATTAACCCCTTAAATGTCAGTCTGTTGATAATCGGCCTTGGCCATGGCCGTGCAGAATTCATCAGATATTTGGAAAAAGATATCCGCGCACGTTTTGTAATCGCCCTTACGATAGGCCAACAAAAACAAGTGGCAATCTGACACTAAGCGCTTCTGGTCAACATCCCCAAGGGCATCGGCCATGTTGTCGGCATCATATGGGGACCAAGGGCCGTCAAAATCCGTGACTCTTTCCATGTAGTCCTCAAAATCGTGTTTAGCGTCAAGATCTGCAAAGCCGCGATTGTCATAAGCAATTGGATCGTATGTCATGGTTCGTTTCCTGATGTCACCCTGATATAAGGGCATGACTAGATTAGATCATACATTGTCGCCACTGACAATAGGCAGACTGTGGAAAACACTAGGAAAAACCCTACAAAACAGCACAATTATTTCAATGAAAAAAGCCCGTTTAATAGGGCAAATTTATGGGGCAAAACCCGCTAAAAATAGGCTTTCTTAATGGCCTTTTGATGCTCAATAGATAGGGCAAATGATAGGCAAAATGGGCTGTTTAGGGGTTTGATCACATGGCCACTTGATTGATCAGACATTAAATCAAGTACGCACAGAAAAGAAAAGAAAAACCCAAAACCATAGGGTCACCAGATAGACAGACAGATAGATCAGATAGGACAAAACAGATAGGTCAACAGACAGACATGGCCACTGGGTGTCGCAAAACAGTAAAGGTCCCAGATTGTGCTAAGTCCTTGAAAACAAAGGAAACCCCAATCCCTGATGTGCTAAATGTAAGAGAGAGAGATAAAGGAAAGCATAAGACAGTCAAGGCCACATGGCCACACATGGCCACTCAGCATCAAACCTAAAAAACATCAAAACGATCGGGCCCCCACAATCGCCTAATTAATTAACCGACCGGTCGGACGGGAAACACCCCCCTAGAGTTTCACGTGAAACAAATGGGGAGGGGGGTAGGGCTGGAGCTGGGAGGAAAAGGGGAGGCCCAATGACTCGTTCCCGAAATTTTTTACAAAAACTTTCTTCTCCACAGTGACAATAGCGTAAAAAACTGATACGATGTACCCATCTAGCAAAGGAATTGATATGGAATGGACACTAGCGCACCCCTTGCATGATGTTGAGGACATTGTGGAGCTTGCTGACTCTGTGTATGGGGCAGAGGCTGATGGGATTGTTAAGAAGGATAGAAACATCTTCCGCAAGAATGTGACCCTGGCGGCTACTTACCAGTTGTTTGACAGGGCGCGGGAGTTCCTTGCTGTTTGCCGTAAGGTTGAGGCTAAGGGTGAAATTGTTCAGGATGAACTGCTGGGGTTTTGTTGGTTTGATAGAGGTGGGTATACGACCTACTCTAATGAAGAGATTTCTAATGCGAAGTTCCATCATGTGAGGTTGGATCTTCCTGCCAAGACCAGGGTCAGGATCATTAATGAGATGATTGACCAACACATCTTGTGGGCGCATACTAATGGCATTCCTGTGGTGTGCTCTACTTCTGTGAGGGTGGAGCATGATGCTTTTATGCGAATCCATGCCAAGAGGGGGTTTAAGGTGACTGGATCTTATGCTTGGGTTCGGACTGAGGACGCTATCAAATGGATGAAGTAAAGGGTCGCAAAGCCAAGGCGGCTGAACGCAAGGCCATGAGATTGGCCAGGGGCGAGATTGTTCCTAATGGCAGGCCTAAGTCTCCTGTTAACCAAATCACGGAGTATGGGGCGCTATTCCATCGGATGAATACCGAGCGGGTGGAAATGGGTATGCCTCCTTTGAAGACGGCTATGGAAGTCCTCATTGATGCCATGCAATCGGACTTGTTGGATTTGAAGGAAAAGGCTAAGATTGCGGAAAAGCTGGCTACTTTTGAGAGTTCTCGAGCACCCATCATCAGCATTGAACACGTTCAAAATATGATGAAGGAAGAAGATGAGGACCCTCAAGAGGCGCTTGATGACTTCCTACAAGCCCTGAGAAAGGTCTAAAATGCCACTGTCCTACGGAAAGTCGGATAAGAGTTTCAGTAAGAATGTCAAGGCTGAAATGAAAGCGGGTAAGCCGCAGAAACAAGCCGTGGCCATTGCCTACCAAGTCAAGCGTGATGCGGAGGCTAAACGCAAACCGAAAGGGAAAAAATGAGCGCCTATACCTCTGGTAACAAAGCCCCCACTCTGATGGCGCAAGCGCCCAATCGGACTGGCAACATCTCTAAACACACCCCTGGTCCTGGTGGCGTGACTACTGTCACCCGTCCCCAAGGATCTACTGCCTACTCTGGCCCCCACCAAGGTGCGGCTAAGACTGGCGCAGACCCCACCAAAGGTCGTGGTCAAAAAGTCATGGTTAATAAACCCATGTGCTATGACAAGACCCCGAACAACTCGGGCTACATGAACAAGTCAGTCAAAAACTATCTGGGGTAAATCATGTCCTACGGAAAAGTAATCTCTGGTGGCGCTCAGATGCGTAAAGGTCTGACCAAGAACATCAACTCCAAACTTGAAGGCTTTGCCAAAGAAAACGAGCGCCGTGCCATGGTGGCTGGTGCTGTTCAAAAAGCCTACAAGGTTGATACCCTGTCGCAACAGCACACTAACAATGTGCGTGGTGGCAAATTCACCCCTGGCACTCGTCCCTCCAAAGTTTAATTAAAGGAAGTAAAGCAATGTATGACATTGAAGCCCTTCGGGCAGACCTACCCACAGCCAAAGAACTAGCGCAGTTTGTCTACGATAAGACAGGCATTGCGCTAGATCTTGTTGGTAAACCCAAAGAAGAGCAATACTTGGTGGCTAAAAATGCTCTTGAGGGCAAGAAGATTCCTTCCGACTATGTGTCGAATGAGAATCCTTATGTGGACCGCCGTGAATTGATCCCTGAAGATCCAATTCCTGCCCTGCCCCCGCGCTCTCCTGACTTGCCTCCTGAAGAAGCCATGGTGCATTTCTTCGGGGCCACCAACATGCCTCACCCTCTTGATCCGCAGTCTGACCGCAAGGTTCAGATCAACTTCAAGAAGTATGAGAATGGCGTGATTACCTACCAGGTGATGGGTCCTTTGGAGAAGGTCGCCGAAGGTGAGAGGATCAACAAGTATGGCCAGAAACAGCCCGAGAAATTCACTTGGTTGGACCCTCGCACTCCTGAGCTTGTTGTGCGTAATGCCGATGGCACTTTTACCGCGCAAGGTCGAGGTCTGTACGCCTACTGTGTGGGCGAAAAGGGCGCTGGTATTTGGACGCTGATTGACCGTGAAAACGTCAGCATCAACTCTCGCAACATCGCAAACCCGTGGGCATAAATGGAAGATTACTCTCTTATCTTCCGCAAAAAACTTGCTGGACAAGTAGAGGTATGTGCCCGTAAAGCCCTGGAGAATCTGCAAAAAGACCTCCAGGGTCCTCAAAAGTTATCTGCTGAAGAGGTCTACTACTTGTCTAGGGCGGCTCAAATCCTTTTGAGTATGCGAGACTTGTATGGCAAAGAGTGAAGCCAGTAACTATGTAGCCCCGATTTTCAAAGATCGGGCGCTCAAACACCTCGTCATGTTGGCTGGCGGCAAGAAAAAAATTGCCGGACTAATGCCCGACCAGTACAAAAAGATGATGAGGGCCAGGGACAAGATTGCATATGACATGCAATTCAACCAACTCAAATGGTTCCGTCCTTTTAAGTACCAACAAGATTTTTTTGAACTGGGCAAAACCTTTTCCCGTCGAGGCATGATTGCCGCCAACCGTGCCGGGAAAACCATCGCATCCACCTTTGAAGCCGCTTACCACCTTACTGGGGAATACCCTAAGGACTGGAAAGGCAAGGTCTGGGATCGCCCCATCATTGCCATGGCCAGCGGTGAATCCTGGGAACAAGTTGCTAAAACGCTACAGTCCAAACTTCTTGGCTGTGACGATATTAAACAGTCCTATAAGCTGGGAACTGGATCTATCCCCAAAACCCAAATTGACGAAAAAAGCATCCGTTCTGACGGCGCTAACGTCTTGGCCATCGAGATTTGGCACAAAACCGGGGGCAAGTCTAAGCTTTACTTCTCCAACTACACCCAGCAAGTAAGACATCTGCAAGGTTTCGAGTTGGACCTTGTTTTGCTGGACGAACAACCCCCAGACGAGACTTTTTCCGAACTGGTGGTCCGTACTGCCGCCCGAAATGGCCAGGTTATCTGCTCTTTTACCCCGCTAAAAGGTATGACGGGCCTGGTCAGGAAGTTCTGGGACCAGATTGAGGGGTACGCCCATGTCCGAGTGACCTGGGATGACATTCCTTTTGTCAATGAATGGGGCGAGGCATTCTTTCCCAAAGAAGAACGGGATCAACTGGCTCGAGACTTTATGCCCTGGGAGCGGGAAGCCCGTATGAAGGGCATTCCGTTGATCGGCAAAGGCGTGGTCTTTCCCTTGCTCGAGTGGCCTATCTATACCGGGCTGGATTTGCGGAACAATCCTGCTTTAGAGCGCCTGATTTCCTTTGACCTGGGACAAAAAAATGACCCAACGGTCATCAGCTTTTTCTTCCGAGATTCGGTGGAAGACATCATTTATTTGCATCGTCAGGTGACGGTCCCAAGCGGGGAAACGACCGACGAATATGTCCATTACCTGCTGGACAGAGAAAGCAAAGGAGTTCCGATTGCCTTACCCCATGATGCTGGCCAACAAGGTCGGTACACATTGACGGAGCAGTCGGTCAGGGAAGCATTTGAGGACAGCTATGGACTAAATGTTATCCCTGGTGCTATATTAAACCCGCCCAACGATCAAGGCAAAGTTACTAACCACAAATCATATGGAATTAATATAATGCGGTTATACATGGAGCGTGGGCAACTCAAAATCCATGAATCGTGTAAAGAGTTTTTGGAAGAAGCCAGAAACTATGCCATTGATGAACACGGTAAATTCAGTGATCCTGACGATCACATTGACTCTGCTCGTATTGGCGTACTGGCGTTAATCCAAGGACATGGCGAAACACAAGTAAGCAGGGCAAACATTCTCCAGACACGGCGCATCCAGCCAGTCGAGGGGAAGTACCAAAGGATTTAACATGCTGGACAAACAGAACTTGGTCGTAGAGAGCATGGAAACGCCTCCCCAAAACAAGGGGATGGAATATCAAATTGCCCACGAAGTTTACTTGAAGATGGTCGATTATCTTCGACTGACTCAAGCCAAAAACACCCTTAATCGTTTCTCTGATTATCACTACCTCAATGTCCAGGTTGCTAACTCAACCGAAGCCATCCGAGGCATTGATTACATCCACCCCGTAGTAGCCCCTGGCATTGATTACGCCACCGCCGTCATCACCAAGTGTTTGATGCCCAACGGCAAGATCAACTTTGAGTTTGAGCGTTTTGCCGAAAATGACGATGAGCAATCTCGTCAGGCTACGGAGATGGTCAAGTACATGCTCAACAGCAAAAACGATCCTTACCAGATCGTTCGTGACTGGGCTCAAGACTCTTTGCTTCACAAAAACGGCATTGTGATGGTCATGCCCATTCGGGAACCCATTGTCCAATACAAAGAAGTAGAGGGAACTCGAGATCAATTGCGTACCTTTGAGATCATGGCCGCTGAAAAAGGCCTTGAAACCAAACGTCAGAACATGCGAAAGATTGACGTTGACCTTGAAGGCGTGATGCAAGAAACCATGGTTGACGGCATGGAGCCGACCCCTGAAGAAATGGCTGATGCCATGAAGGCGGCAACCATTTACCGCGCTAAGTACAAGATGACCGGGTACAGCACGACGATCCGCATCAAGCATGTGGCTCAACACTATTTCGTGTGTAACCCCACTATCCCTCAGATTCAGTACCAGGACTTCTGCGGGTTCTATGACCCGATGACTATCCATGAAGCTAAATCCCAATATCCCTTCATTGATGTCGAAAAGTTTGCAGAACACGCCGCCTACGGACCAGCAGGAGCGTACCAAGCAGGCGCTCTTGAGAACGACCTGGCTCTCCATGCTCGGGACTCTACCCCCGTACCAGGCCAAGGCGTTATTGCCTCCCAAGGAGCAGACCGATTCAGCCGAGTAGTGATGATCACCACCGCTTGGATTCGCAAAGACATCGACAATGATGGCGAAGAAGAGATCGTGGAAGTCTGTTTCTCTGGCTCGTACATCATCTACGAAAAAGAAGTGGACTTCATCCCTCTGGCCAACATGTGTCCCAAACCCATCGTTGGTAACTTCTTTGGTTACAGCATGGGTGAACGTCTGGTTCCCATGCAAGAATACGCCACTGCGATTGCCCGTGCTGAGATGGCTTTTGCCATGCAGTCAAGTACCCCTCGGATTGGCGTGAACCCAGAATTTGTGGATGCAGAAGAGATCCAACGTGGCGTGTCTGCCATGTTTGTGCTGGACCGCAAGTTTGATCCGACCAAGCACGTGTTTGAGTTCCAGCCTTTGCAGGGTAACTTGGCTTATGTCCAGTCTGCCATGCAACGATTTGAGCAAGACCGTATGGCCATGATCGGCATGACCAGCCCTGGTGATGTGCTCAATCCTGAAGTGATGAAGGACGGCAACAGCGGCTTCAAGCTCCAGTTGGCCATGGGTCCGAATCAACTGATTCAGGACGAGATGGTCAAGAACTGCGCCATTGCGTTGAAAGATGTCATTTATCTGACCTGGAAGACTTTGATCCAGTACTCGGATGACTACAACATCCAACAGTTGGCGGCTGTGTGCTCTAAAGGCAAGCCCTTCATGGATGCCATTTCCATGCAAAACTTTGAGTTCATTGACCGCAAGATGATCAACATTGACTTGGCTCTTGGTTTCTTGTCGGATGAAAACCGACTCACCCGCCAGCAATTGATCACCCAAACCCAGGCTCAGTTTGTCCAAATGGTTGGCCAACTTGATCCTAGTGCGCCTGAATTGTTCTTTAAGGCTCGTCGCCCGTTTGAAGACACCTTGCGTGTGTTGGGAGTCAAAGATGTGGACGCTTACTTACCTACTTTGGAAGAAGCGGCAAAGATGGTCCAGGCCAAACAGGCTCAAGGGCCTGATGCTGAAACGCAAGAGCGTCAGTCGAAAGCTAAATTGAACGAAGCCAAGACAATGTTGACGATCAAACAAGCCGAAGACATTGATGCTGACAACATGTTTGAAATGATGGCGGCTAAAGCTGGAAAGTTGAGAGCCGTCCAAGTTGATTAAGGAAATGTAAATGAATAGTAAAGAAAAGAGTCTGATTGATCAAATCCGGGGGTTCTTTAACAAAAGGACCAGTTCACATGACACATTGAAGGAGGCCAACACAGAAAGAAGGAGTCTAGCCATAGAAAACGGCGAGGCCGCAAGTCGTTTGTTGAAAAACAATGATTTTGCCCTGCTGTTTAATTTGTACAGATTTGACATGCTGAGTCAGTTGGAGGATTCCACTGAGGATGCCGAAAGAATACGCAACGCACACTATGTTGCTGGGGTCCGTGATTTCGTTGGCTTCATCGAAAAAACGGAGTATTTTGGAAAAGTGGCGCTGAAAAATGTGCCAAAAAACAACGAAATGGGTTAATATATGTCAGACGTAAGTGCAACTGCACCCGCCACTGAGCAAACTGGTAGTCCTGAGGATGCCATCGCCGCAATGATTGCCGCCAATCGGCGTAACAGTCAGCAGGTAGAAGGTAGTTCCCCGCCACCAGCAGGACAAGAAGAGGTGAAAACCGAATCCCCTGAGGCGGCTCCCCTAGAGGATGCTGAACCTGAAGATAGCAATGAAATTGTTCAGGAATCCGAGAATTCGGAAGATGAAGGTGAAGCCACCGATGGTGTAACAGATCCTGTCAACTTCCTCGAGTTTGCGGAAGCCAACCCTGACATGCTGTGGCGAATTCCCAACAAGGACGCTCCTGGCGGCTTTGTGGAGATCCCGGTATCAAAGGCGGCGGCGATTCTTGGCCAAGGCAGTGCTATCCATGAAAACGCTCGCAAATTGAAAGCCGAGAAGGCCGAATTTGAAGAGGAAGTTGTAAAGCGCCGAACTGAACTTGATGGTTTGCAGATCGGCTTGGAAATGACAGTAGTCCCCCAGCTTCAACAAGCGGCTGACGAACTCATTACCTTGCAGGGCTACAACCAGAAGTGGATGCAAATCCGAGATCAGGCGACTGATGAGGTTAAACGGGCAGAGGCTGAAGCCGCTATCCGAGCCAACTCAGAGTTGATCGAGGAAAAGTCCCAGTTCATTAAGGTGAACCGTCCGAAAGTTGAGCAGTTCTATCAAGCCCGGTCCCAAATGGTCCAGGCTGAACTTGACAGGGCACGACAGTCCTTCCAAGACAAAGAACTGGCCAACAAAGCAGTTTTTACCGAACTTCGGGAAAAGCTGGAAAAGGACTGGAAAGGAGCAAAGCAGGCATTGGTCCCTGGTGTGCCAAACATTGATTTGGTGAGCAGTGACGAATATCTGTTGGGGTTGATTCGTGACGGGATGAAGTTCCGTGAAGGGCCTAAAGTGCGTAATGCTGGTGGGTCGTTGGCGGCAACTGCAAAACCTGTGTCTCGAGCCAAAACCACTCCTGAGGACAAAGCAACTGAACTCGAAAAGAAGGCTAAATCGGGTGATAAAAATGCGGCCCGTGATCTTTTAGCAACCATGCTTGCGGCAAACCGACAACGCCGTAAGTAATCTTTAAGGAGTTTTCCAGATGGCAACCATCACCTCTGCAAACCTCGGTAACGGCGCTGGTGCGTACACTACCGACATCGTGGTCAAGGACTTGGACCTGACCGTTTCTAACTATGTGACGGATCGCACCCCGATCACGAACATGGCTATGAGCAAGAAGCGCAAGATCAACTCGACCTTGCACATTTGGCCCAACGACTACTTCCGTACCCCCAGCCTGAATGCCAAGCTGGAAGGTGCCGCTGTTTCGTCTTCGGATGCCGCTTCCAACACCCGTTCTAACCTGGGCAACTACACCCAGATCTTCACGACCGTGATTGGTGCTACTGGCACTGCTCGCGCCGTGGAACAGGCTGGTGGCGATCCCCAGGCCTACCAAGAGGTCAAGCAGTTGACCGAAATCATGTTCGATGTCGAACTGCAAATGGTTCGTGC
>JACCDX011494709.1_pt1 | contig 13896 bp, 9 predicted proteins | sample 7449681 | NCBI WGS metagenome assembly JACCDX01 (sample SAMN15323450, study PRJNA562643) | freshwater metagenome | isolation source: river surface water | place: USA:Blue River Watershed | collected 2017-08-18
CTGGCATAGGTGCCCGCCTCCGGATGCACGCTGAAGGCGCGCGACGTGCCGATGCCGTGCGAGGCCACGCCGAGCGCGAAGCCGCGCTGCCACCATTGCCGCATCTTCAGCGCATCCATCACATAGCGACCGAGGATTGCGCCGAGCACGCCGGTCGACAGCGCATAGACGGCCGTCAGCGTCGGCGATACCTGAATGCGCTCGGCGATGCCCATTGCGATCGGCGCCGTCACTGACTTCGCGTACAGTCCGCCGACCAGTGCCGCGTCCAGTCCGAACAGGTGCGCCGCCGCCAGCGCGCTGGCGACCGACGTCACGCCGCCGGCCAGCAGCACGCCGAGCAGCAAGGCGAAGCGGCCGCGTAGCGACGCCCAGCTCTTGTAGATCGGTATTGCCAGCGACACGGTCGCGGTGCCCAGCATGAAGTGCACGAACTGTGCGCCTTCGAAATACTTTTTGTAGGGGATGTCGAGCAGGCCGACCACGGACGCGACGATCAGCACGGCGATCAGCACCGGGTTCGCGATCGGGTTGCGCTGGCTGCGCTCGTACAGCGTATGGCCGAACCAGTAGGCCGACAGCGTCAGCACCAGCGCGAACAGCGGGTTGCCGGACAGGTAGACCCAGATCTCGGCGATCTGCGGCAGGTCAGGCTTCATTCTTCTCTCCCGCGATCAGTTTCAGCAGGCCGCCGGTGACGGCGATGGTGGCGACCACGCTGATGACGAGCGTGCCGATCACGGCCCATGCATTCGCCTTCAGGATCGGCAGGTACAGCAGCACGCCGACCGAGGCCGGGATGAACAGCAGCCCGAGGTGCTGCAGGATGCCGCTGCCGACGCTGTCGATGTCGGCCGGCAGTCGGCGCGCGAGCAGCAGGAAGGCCAGCAGCAGCACCAGCCCGATCACGGGGCCAGGGATGAAGGGAATCAGAAAGTTGGAGACCAACTCGCCGAGCGCCTGGAACAGGAAGAGTTTGACTAGGCCGGAGATCAAGATCGAATGCGCGAACGCTGACAAAAATGAGAGCGTCAACGATAGCAGAGATTTGCCGGGCTACGGAGTGGTGGCGATGGATACGGCGCAGGGCAGCCTTTCCCGATACCGTCGTCCCGGCGGATGCCGGTATCCATTGTCGCTTCGCCCATGGCGCCATTCCGGGATAACGCGACGCTGGATCCCGGCCTTCGCCGGGATGACGGTTCAAAGTGCGTCGGCTTCAGCACCGTCGTCCCACCTCAGGCCGGAATGAAGATTTTCAAGCCGACAACCGCCAAAACGTCGTCCCGGCGCCAGCCGTGACCCGGTGTCTTTCCGCGTCACGGACCTGACTGACTGGCATTGGCCTGGCGCCTTGCGCCTCCCCTCACCCGCCAATAAACGCCAGGATCTCCTGCGCCACCTTGTCGCCCGCCTCGCGCTGCGGGAAATGGCCGACGCCGTCCAGCACCACGCGGTGGTAGCCGCCGCTGAACCACGCCTCCTTGTTGGCCGACGTGCCGACCGGATTCACGAAGTCGTCCTTGCCGTGAATGACCAGCGTCGGCGTCGCGAGCACCGGCAGCGGCTTCAGCGCTGCGGTGTCGGCCGCATACGCCGGGTCGCCGGGCACGAAGCCCCAGCGATGGCGGTACGAATGCAGCGTCACGTCAATCCAGTCCGGATTGTCGAACGCGGCGGCGGTCGCATTGAACTCGGCATCGTCGTACCAGCCCTGCGGCGACCAGGTCGCCCACATCGTGCGGGCGAATGCCTTCGGGTCTTCGCGCACGGTGCGCTCGCCCAGCGGCGTGGCCATGAACCAGTGATACCAGTAGCAGCGCGCCTGCTCCAGCGCCATCGGCTGCGACGGATCGTTGGTGCCGTAGCCGACCGATACCGACACGAGGTGCGAGGCCAGGTCCGGCGCCAGTCCGGCGCCATGCAGCACCGCACGCGCGCCCCAGTCGTGGCCGACCAGCGCCGGCTTTTCGAGCGCCAGCGCCTGCGCGAACTCGATCAGGTCACGGCCCAGCCCGACCAGCTCGCCGCTGCGCGGGGTGGCCGCGTCAAGGAAGCGGGTGCCGCCGAAGCCGCGCAGCGACGGCGCCAGCACGCGAAAGCCCGCCGCGGCCAGCAGCGGCGCGACCGCCGACCAGCTGCGCGAAGAATCCGGCCAGCCATGCACCAGCACGACGCTGCGCCGGCCGGCAGGATTCCATTCGAGGTATTCGACATCGAGGCGTGCAGTGCGCACGGATTTTTTTTCAAACTGGGTCATGTCTGTCCGGCCTTGTGAGCCGCTCCTGGGTTGCTTGCATGCGGGTGGACGGATTCTGGAAGAAATTGCCGCAGCCGTCATTCCAAATTCGGAAAGCGTCGGTTTCCCCCTTCGCTGCCGGCCGCGGCAGGCGGTCCGTCGCTCGGGTACAGTAGACCTGCCGCCAACCCGAACGGACATGGAGGAAACGATGGAATCGCACCGCCCGCAGATCGCATCCCCGCGCGCATTCGCGCTGGCCGCCGCCCTGCTTTGCGCCGCCGCGCCCGAAGCGCCCGCCGAGGAAGCCGAACAACTGGCGCGCCAGCACGCCTGCCTCGGCTGCCACAGCATCGACAAGCACACGCCGGTCGCGCCATCGCTGCAGAAAATCGCGGAAAGGTATCGCGACCGCAAGGATGCGGTCGCCTACCTGGCCGACCGCATCGGGTCCGGCAGCAAGGGCGCGTGGAGCGACAGCGCCAAGAGCATGCCCGCCTATCCGGCGCTGACGCCGCCGCAGCTGCGCAGCCTCTCGCAGTGGATCATGACGATGCAGTAAGGCCGGCCCGCCGGCGCCGCCAGGTCAGAGCGAATTGACGAACGCGACCAGCGCGTCGCGGTCCTCGCGGCGCAGCCGCGCGAACGCATCGCGCGAACGCTGCGCCTCGCCGCCATGCCACAGGATCGCCTCGGTCACGTTGCGTGCGCGGCCGTCATGCAGCAGGTCGGTGCTGCCGTTGACGCGCGCCGACACGCCGACGCCCCACAGCGGCGCCGTGCGCCAGTCGCGGCCGCCGGCGCGGAAGTCCGGCCGTCCGTCGGCCAGCGCCTCGCCCATGTCATGCAGCAGCAGGTCGGTGTACGCATGGAAGCTGCGCCCCTCGAGCGCCGGCAGCGGCTCATAGCGGCCCGCCTTCATTTCCGGGACATGGCAGACCGCGCAGGATGACTCGCGGAACAATTGCGCGCCACGACGAAGCTGGACCTCATCGCCGCGGCGCGCGCGCGGCGCGTCGGTCGCGGCCATGAAATGGTTCACCGCGCGCCACGCGGCGTCGGTCAGCTCGGGCTTGCCCTTCTTGTAGCCGAAGTTCAGGCACTGCACCTCGACGCCGGTGCAGTCATCGTCCGGATACAGCGAACTCGTGATGCCCATGTCGCCGAGGTGGGCGGCCGCCACCTGCTGGCTGATCGACGGCTGGTTGGCCTTCCAGCCGAAACGCCCGAGCCGTTTGCGGCCGGTGCTGTCGTCATTCACGTAATTCGGCCGGCCGTTGTAGCCCAGCGCCTTCTGCGCTTTGGCCAGTGCAAGGATGTCGGCTTCCGATACGGCGTCGAGGTAGCCGAGGCCGAGCAGCGCCGGCGTGTTGCGCAGCGAGGTCAGCACCTGCGAACCGACCTCGCCGAATTTGGCATTGCGCAGCGTTACCTTCGGCCGCCGCAGCGACAGCTCGGTGCCGTCGGCCAGCACGACCTTTTCCGGCAGCCATTCAATATGCACATCCGCCTCGCCTGACACCGGATCGGTGGTCGGGCCGAAGATGCTGAAGGGCTGCAATTGCGCGTCATAGGCCGGATGCGGCTCCGTGTCGCCGGCGCGCTGACGATGCGGCACGGACAGCCGCAGCAGCTGCTGGAACACCGGCCGCGCGGATTGCTCGTCCACCTGACCGCGGCCGACGTTCACATGACAGCCGGTGCAGGCGTTCGCATGAAAGAAGGGACCGAGCCCCCATTCGCCGTCGGCGCGCGGGAACATCGTCCAGGGCGCGCGGAATTGCTTCAGTCCGTCGTCAAACAACCGGACCTGCGCCGCGTCGAGACCGGCGACCGGCTGCGCGTACAACATCTCGTCGGGCGCGCACTGCCGCGTCACCGGATTCCAGAAACACCCGCCATCCCCGTCCGGCGCGGCGCCGACCGCCGGCCGTGCCAGCAGCACGGCGCAGACAGCGGCGCGCAACAGCCAGGAACCCGGCTTGACCTTCTTCATGCTTTCATTCCTTCCTGCCGCACCGAACGATTACTTCCACAGTGCGCACTTCGACTCCGCCTTCGTGATGAAGGCCTGCTCGCCCGGGATCACCTGCACCACTTTGTAGTAGTCCCACGGGTACTTCGATTCGGCCGGCGATTTTACCTGCATCAGCGTGAAGTCATGGACCATGCGGCCGTCCGGTCGGACTTCGCCATTCTTCGCGAACATGTCGTTGACCCGGGTCGACTTCATCTTGGCCATCACCTTGTCGCCATCGTCGGTGCCGATCGCCTTGACCGCATTCAGGTAAAAGGCCGCGGCCGAGTAATCGCCGGCGTGCAGCATCGACGGTGCCTTCTTGTTACGCGCCATGAATTTCTTCGCCCAGGCGCGCGACTCGTCGTTCGTGTCCCAGTACCAGCCGTCGGTCAGGTACATGCCCTGCGTCAGGTTCAGGCCGACCGCATGCACGTCATTGATGTACATCAGCAAGCCGGCCAGCTTCATCTTCTTGGTGATGCCGAACTCGTTGGCCGCCTTGATCGCATTCACCGTATCGCCGCCGCCGTTCGCCAGCCCCAGCACCTGCGCCTTCGAGCTCTGCGCCTGCAGCAGGAACGACGAAAAGTCCGACGCAGCCAGCGGATGGCGCACCGAACCGAGCACGCGGCCGCCCTGCTGCTTCACCACCAGCGACGCATCGTTTTCCAGCGACAGGCCGAACACATAGTCGGCGGTCAGGAAGTACCAGTCCTTGTAGCCCTGCTTGACCATCGCATTGGCCAGCGTGCGCGCGACGGCCGCGGTATCGTATGCGTAGTGAATCGTGTACGGCGTGCATTCCTCGTTGGTCAGGCGGGTCGTGCCCGGGCCGATCGCGATGAACGGCTTCTTCTTTTCAGCCGCGATCTTCGACATCGCGAGGTTGGCCGATGAATTGGTGCCGCCGATCAGCAGGTCGAGGCCTTGCTGGTCGAACCACTCGCGGGACTTGCTGGCGGCGATGTCGGCCTTGTTCTGGTGGTCGGCGGTCACGAACTCGATCTTCCTGCCGTTGATGCTGCCGCCGAACTCGGCGATCGCCATCTTGATCGCATCCGCGCCGGCCGGGCCGTCAACGTCCGCATACACGCCGGACATGTCGGTCATGAAGCCGATCTTGATCGTGTCGCCGCTGTACTGCGCATGCGCGAACTGCGCTGCCGCCAGTGCCAGCGTGCCGGCGCCCAGGCGCATCCATTGCTGCCGTTTCATCGGGAAGTCTCCTCGTCTTTGTTATAGTTTCGGGCGTCCGGCCTGACGGCCGCGCAATGCCCGCGTCATACCGCAGCTTCGCCTGTCGATTGTGCGCCATCCCCTGCCCCCAGCGGAATTGGAATTTTGAAAGGGATGTTTTTCAATTTTGAATCCCGCAGTGCAGCATGCGTGGCAGACTCCGTGCAGCCAACCGAGGCGGACAGCCGCAGCAGCACATAAGGCTGGTGCAGCCCGGTCCCGGACTCCGTATTTTTTAAAAAAGGAAATCAAATGGCAGCTAACAGAGAGGTCGTGGTCGTCGGCGCAGCCCGAACCGCAATCGGCACCTTCGGCGGATCGCTGAAGGACCTTCCGGCATCCGACCTGGCGACCATCGCCATCAAGGCGGCGGTCGCGCGCGCCGGCATCGAGGCCAGCGCAGCCCAGCAGATCGTGCTGGGCAACGTGATCCAGTGCGAACCGCGCGACTTGTACGTGTCCCGCGTGGCCGGCGTCCAGGCCGGCATGGCGAAGGAATCCGCCGCGCTGACGCTGAACCGCCTGTGCGGCTCGGGCCTGCAGGCGATCGTCACCGCGGCCAACGCGATCCAGCTGGGTGACGCCGACGTGGCCATCGGCGGCGGCGTCGAGACCATGAGCCGTGCGCCGTACAACGCCGCGATGACGCGCTGGGGCGCGCGCATGGGCGACGCCGCGATGATCGACATGATGCTGGGCGCACTGAACGATCCGTTCGGCGCCGGCCACATGGGCGTCACCGCAGAGAACGTCGCCAAGCTGTACGGCATCACCCGCGAAGAGCAGGATGCGTTCGCCGCCGACAGCCAGCGCAAGGCGCTGGCCGCGATCGAGGCCGGCTATTTCAAGTCGCAGATCGTCCCGGTCGAGCTGAAGTCGCGCAAGGGCGTCACCCTGTTCGACACCGACGAACATCCGAAGGCCGGCACCACGGTCGAATCGCTGTCGGCGCTGCGCCCGGCCTTCCAGAAAGAGAACGGCACCGTCACCGCCGGCAATGCGTCCGGCCTGAACGACGGCGCGGCGGCCTGCGTGCTGATGGAAGCCGAAGCTGCCGCACGCGCGAACCTCGTGCCGCTGGCCCGTCTGGTGTCGTACGCCGTGGCCGGCGTCGATCCGTCGATCATGGGCACCGGCCCGATCCCGGCGGTCAAGCTCGCGCTCAAGCGCGCGAACCTGACGCTGGACCAGATGGACGTGATCGAGTCGAACGAGGCGTTTGCCGCCCAGTCGATCGGCGTCTGCCGCGGCCTCGACCTCGATCCGGCGCGCACCAACCCGAACGGCGGCGCGATCGCCCTCGGCCACCCGCTGGGCGCGAGCGGCGCGATCATTACGGTGAAGTGCCTGTACGAACTGATCCGCACCGAGAAGCGTTACGGCCTCGTGACGATGTGCATCGGCGGCGGCCAGGGCATCGCCGCGATTTTCGAGCGCCTGTAATCGCCGGCGTTTCAGGAAAAAGCTGCACGCGCAAGCGTGCAGCTTTTTTTTCGCCACGGCCGGCCGCACAGCAGCCGGAGCGTGCATCAGGCGGTCAGGTCCGACAGGTCAAAGTTCGTCAGATGATTCACGCCGACCAGCTGGATCGCATAGTCGCCCGATGCCTGATAGCCGGCTTGCCCGTTGGCGTCGACGAACAGGTAGGTGCCCACGCCCACGCCGCTGGTCACGTTCATCAGCACCGCGTCGCCCGAGGACATGAAGCTCAGCGTGTTCTGCAGCGCGACCAGGGTATTCATCGCATTCGTCGACACGTTGTTCAGCAAGGTCGCGCGGGTGATCGCCAGTCCGTCGAAATGGAAGCTGTCGGCCACGGTCGCGGCATCGGCGCCGCCGAAGTCGATGTTGTTGATCCGGTCCGTCGATGCCCGGTCCGACTGCGTGGACGCGCCGTAGGCAAACACGTCATTGCCGAGGCCGCCGTCGAGTACGTCAGCCCCCGCACCGCCGCAGATCCAGTCATTGCCTGCGTTACCGCTGATCAGGTTGGCGGCTGCGTTGCCGATCAGGCTGTTGTTCGCCGCATTGCCGGTCAGGTTCAGCGCGCTGCTGCCGGTGGCGCTGGCATCGAGGTTTTCCAGTGCGCCGGCCAGCGTCAGGGTCACTGCGCCGGCATTCGTCGACATGCCGCGCAGCACCAGCGAGTCCGACGCATCCGCGCCGCCTTCCGACACGCTGTCCTGCAATGCGCCGGCCGCTGTCAGGTCGACGACATAGGTATCGTTGCCCGCACCGCCGATCAGGGTGTCCACGCCGGCGCCGCCGTCGAGGGTGTCGGCGAAGGCGGTGCCGGTCAGCGCGTTGGTGCCCGCGTTGCCGCTCAGGCTGAGGCCATTCTTGACGGCTGCGGCATTGATGCTGATCGCGGTGGTGGCGCTGGTCACGGCGATCGCGCCGGTGCCGGTGCCGATCACCACGCGCTCGATGCCGGTGTCGCCTGCAAACAGCGTCAGGGTGTCCTTCAGGGTCGCCGCAAAGCGGAGCTCGTCCACGCCTGAAATGCCGCTGTCGGCAATTTCCGCCGCCGCGTGATCCGCGGATTTCTCTATCAGGTACCGGTCGCTGCCATCGCCGCCGTTCATCTTGTCGGTGCCGGCGCCGCCATTCAGCAGGTCGCTGCCGTCGCCGCCGTTCAGCACGTCGTTGCCGCCGAGGCCGTTGAGCACGTCATCGCCGGCGGTGCCAGTCAGCGTATTGGCCTTCGAGCTTCCGTTGAGGGTCTTGCCGGCCAGCGCGGCAACGAGGGCGGTGGCCGCGCTGGTCACGTTTTCCGCGGTGCCGAAGCCATCGACATAACTGGCCCGGACCGTGATGGCCTTGCCGACTTCGCCGGCGGTCAGCACATAGCTGCTGCCGTTGGCGCCGACAATCTCGGCGCCGTTGGCCAGCCACTGGTAGCCGAGGGTGCCCATGCCATCAAGATCATCGACCGTGGAGGACGCGCTCAGCGTCTGGCCTTGCTGTGCCGTGCCGCTGATGCCGATGCCGCCGCCGGGCGCATCGTTGACGTTGGCCACTGCCAGCGTCGCCAGGCTGCTGCTGCTCTCGGCATGGCCAAAGCCGTCGGTATAGCTGGCCGTCACGGAAATCGTCTTGTTCACCTCGGCCTGGGACAGCGTGAAGGACTCTGCAGTCGCGCCGCCGATCGCGACATCGTCGGCATACCACTGGTAGACGACGCTGCCGAGACCATCGGCATCGGCCAGCGTGTTGGACGCCGTCAGCATCTGGTTCTGTTCGGCGCTGCCCGTCACCGTCACCTCGCCCGTGGCCGCATGGTTCACATGCATCACCGCTGCGGTGCTGCCGCTGGCGACCGCTTCGGCATGGCCGGCGCCGTCGGTATAACTGGCTTGCACGGTGATCGACTTGCCGACTTCCGCCGCAGTCAGCGTGAAGGTATCCGCCACTGCGCCGCCGATGGCCGCTCCGTCGGCATACCACTGGTACGCGACGCTGCCCATGCCGTCGGCATCATCGAGCGTGTTGGTCGCGGCGAGCGTCTGGTCTTCCTGCGCGAGGCCGCTGATGCTCACCGCGCCGGTCGGTGCGCTGTTGGCCGGGGTCGCGCCGGCGCCCACGATCAGCAGCGCGGTCGCGGTGACCGACGCCAGCCCGTCGGACACCAGATAGCTCAGCTCCACCGGGCCGCTGAAACCGGCGGCCGGCGTAAAGGTCCATGAACCGTCCGGGTTCGGCGTGAAAGCCCCGCCCTGGTCGGCCTGCACGTCCACGGCCGACAGCGCATCGCCATCCGGGTCGGCAAAACCGGCAATCAGTTCGTCATTGCTGATGGTCAGCGTGCCGTCGGCAGCCACCGCGTATTGCGCGTCCGTGAAACCGGTCGGCGCCAGGTTCAGGTCGATGCTGATCACATCGAAATGGCCCTTGAGCGACTTGAGGTTGTCGCGCTGCCCGGCCCAGTCGTCCCAGACACCCGCCATCTTGGCGAAGGTGCCGGCGTCGGTCATGTCCTGGTTCAGCGGCTGGACAAAGTCGATCGCATTCGCATCCAGTCCGGCGGCGGCGAGATCGGCGGCATTCGTCAGGTCCAGCGCCTGCCCCTGCGCTACGGCCGACAGCACGGCCAGCGCCAGGTTCATGCCGGTCGGATCGGACACCGACGCGGTCATCGCGACCATACCGGCGACCTTGCCGAAAGCGATCGCCTGCGGATCGTCCGGATTGGCCGACAGGGCCGCGTAGAAATCGTAGGTCGCGAGGTTGATGCCCGCATCGATGCCGAGCCCTTCCTTCACCAGCAGCGATGCCTCGGTCGGCGAATAGCCGAGCGCGGACGCCTGCGCCACCAGCGTCGTCAGCGGATCCATGACGCCGGCGCCGGCCGGCGCCGACAGCAGCATCGGCTCCACCGTGATCTTGGTGCTGGTCTGGGCCACGGTGACGACATTGCTCACCGGGCTTTCGAGGTGATTCTGGCCATCGGCATAGCTGGCGCTGACCTTCACTTGCCAGCCGGCCGCCTCCGCGCCCAGCAGCAGCGTGTCCTGGCTGCCGGCCACCGACCAGTTCACGCCGTCGGCCGACACGGACCATTCGTACGCGACCGTCGCCGGCTCGACGCCGTCCGGATCGATCACCACCGCGCTCAGGGTCTGGCCGGCCATCACCTTGCCGCTGATCGCTACCGTGCCCGCCGTGTTGGTCGGCGTCGGATTGGTAACGACTTCGGTGAGCTGGCCGTTGGTGAGCGCGAACAGGCCATCCCTGAAACGGACCTGTTCCACATTGACCAGCGTATCGACGCCGTCATCCAGCGACGTGACCGTCGTCTTGCCGCTGGCCGCGTCATAGCTGACGCTGTATGCGGACCGGTTGCCTGCGTAAACCGCGGTGTCGCTCTCGGTGCCGCCGTCATAGTAGTCGTCACCGGCGTCGCCCTCGGCCTCATCGGCGCCGCTGCCGCCATACACCTTGTCGTTGCCAGCGCCGGCCACCACGATGTCGTCGCCGCCGCCGGCATAGACCACGTCATTGCCGGCGCAGGCATCGAAATACTCGCTTTTCGCCGAGCCGGTCATCTGGTCGTCGCCCGACGTGCCGGAGCCATCGGTATAGACCACGCCCGAGCCGGGGATGTTGCCGGCGCTGAGGTTCGAAATGAAGATGCCGCTGTCGAGGATATGGTCACCCGTGTCGGCGATGCCGATCTTGATGCTGTTGAGCGCGCCGCCGTGGACGGGCGCCACGATCTTCAGCACCTGGCTGACGCCGTCATACTCGATGCTCAGGCGCCCGTCTGCGTTGTCCTGGAAATAGCCTGCCGCAAGGTTCGGGCTGATCACGCTCAGCGGCGCATTCGGGTCGTGGTTGAACAGCGCATAGTTCACGCCGTTGACGATGACCACCGCCGAATCGACGAAGGCATCGACCCATTCGGGAAATTCCTCCGAGCCGAACACGATGTCGAAGCTGATCGAGGTCGCGTTCGGGTCCAGCACGGTGAAGTCGAACGCCAGCGTGGTGGCGTCGTACGACTGGGTCTGGAAGACGGTGTTCACGACCGCGTCAATGTCGGCGTCGCCGTTGAAGAAGCCCGTGGCGCCGCTGTTGTCCTGGCCGTCGCTGGTGGACGTGTTGGCGGTGCCGGGCGCATAGCCCGAGGTCAGCAGCAGGCCCGCCCCGATCCCCAGGTTCAGCGAGCCGTCATAGAAATTCACCGCGTCGGCCGACGATGCCCTGAGCACGATGCTGTCATAGCTGACGGCAATCCCCGAGTTCGCCGCCAGCAGGCTGTCGACGACCGTGGCGGTGGTGGCATTCGTGCCGGACATGGATGTAATGGCCAATTGACGACTCCTGACAAGGTGGGATGGCGGACGCCTGCACCGGCGGACATACGGTGGTCGCAAACAGCCGACGGCGCGGACAATTGCGGCATTCTATGGATCGAAGATAAATTCAAGATGAATACATTTTTGATATTTTTATTGTCAGTCTTGCCACATCGGCGATAATGGGCGCCGTGCAGACAAGACGCTGCCGTCCGGGCGCGCAGGCAGCGCGAACTGCCGTTGGCGCCGGATCGCGTTCCGTACAGGGGTAGGAAAAATTCGCATCCTGGTCATTGAAGACGACGAAGTGCTGGGAAAGTCGCTGCAGCGCGACCTGACGGCTGCCGGCTTCGCCGTCGAACTGGCCGCGAATGGCAAGGACGGCGAGTTCCTCGGCGCGACCGAGAATTTCGACCTCGCGGTGCTCGACCTCGGACTGCCGGAAATGTCAGGGCTGGAAGTGCTGCGCCGCTGGCGCTCGGCCGGCAACGAACTGCCGGTACTGGTACTGACCGCGCGCAACGCGTGGCTGGAGCGCATCGAAGGCTTCAAGGCCGGCGCCGATGATTACCTCGGCAAACCTTTCCATTTCGAGGAGCTCAGCCTGCGCCTGCTGGCGCTGGCCAAGCGAAGGCACGGACATGCACCGCGCACGCTTCTGGGCCACGGGATCACGCTGGACGAGGAAGACCAGAGCGTCGTCAGCGACGCCGGCGTGCGGACGATGCTGACCGCGATCGAATTCCGCCTGTTGCGGCGGCTGATGATGCAGCCGGGCTCGGTGCTGTCGAAGACCCAGCTGGCCGAGAGCATCTACGAATGCGAGCGTGACCACGACAGCAACGTGATCGAGGTCTACATCAACCGCCTGCGCAAGAAGATCGGCGAGTCGAGGATCGTCACCCGGCGCGGGCAAGGCTACATGTTCGATCCTGCGCCGGGCGACAGGCCATGACCTCGCTGCGCAAGAGCCTGACGCTGAGCCTGACCGGCACCCTGGTGGTCGTTTTCCTCAGCTTCCTTGCGGCGGTCCACTTCGCGGTCAACAAGGTCGCGCGCGACCAGCTGCTGATGCACCTCACGCACGACGGCAACTCGCTGCTGTCCGGCATCAGCCTGGATGCGCACGGGCACTTGCAACTGCTGGAAGCCAGCGTCGAAGCGGTATACCGTCAGCCCGATTCCGGCCACTACTACACGATCACCAGTCCCGGCGAGACACTGGCCTCGCCTTCGCTGGCCGGCATCGAGCCGCTCGGACAGAAATTCGCACCGGGCCAGCATGTGATCGTGCGCAATGTCGGGGACGGCCAGCAGAAACTGCTCGTGCTGGTGCGCAGCCTCGAACTGCACGGAAGGCCGATCCAGCTGGCCGTAGCCGAAGACCTTGCGGACCTCGAAAGCGAGGTCCGCGACCAGAGCGTGTTCATCCTGATGCTGGTCGTGCCGGGCCTGATCCTCGCGGTCATTCTGCAGCTGTATGTCGTCAATCGCGAGCTCGCGCCGCTGACGCGCGCCGAAGACGAGCTGCAGCGCCTCGGGCGCGGCGAGATACGGCATTTCGAGATGACCTTGCCGAGCGAAGTGCAGCCCCTGATCGATGAAGTCAACCGGCTGCTCGAGCTGGTCAACCGTCGGCTGTCGCAATCGCGCACGGCCATCGGCAATCTCGCGCATGCGCTGAAAACGCCATTGGCCGTGCTGTTCCGGCTGGCGGACGACCCGGGGCTGACGCCGGAAGCGAGGAAGGCGCTGAAAGACCATGCGCAAATCATCCACGGTCGCGTCGAAACCGAGCTCAAGCGGGCGCGGCTGGCCGGGTTTCGGCAGAGCGGCATGGGCGTCCAGCTGCGCTCGGAACTGAACGAGCTTGCCGCAGTGCTGCAGGCGATCTATCGCGACAAGCCGCTGAAAATCGACATCGTCGCGCCCGACAAGGCGTTTCAGTACGATCGTGAAGACCTGCTCGAGCTCGTCGGCAACCTCGGCGACAACGCCTGCAAATGGGCGCGCGCGCATGTCCGCATCGAAGCCAGCGACACCGCGCAGGCGCTGGTGATCCGGGTTGCCGATGACGGCCCGGGCTGCCCCGCCGACGAGCGCGAACGCATGCTCAAACGCGGCACCCGGCTGGATGAATCACTTCCCGGCCACGGCCTCGGCCTTGCCATCTGCCGCGAAATCACCGACTTCTACGGCGGCGAACTGAGGTTCGACACCGATCCGGTCCTCGGCGGGCTGGCCGTCGTGGCCACGCTGCCGCACCCTGCCTGAATCAGTCGGGCGTCACAGCGCGCAGTCGACCGGCTTCGCCGCCAGCAGGTCCGTCAGCAGCTGCGGCACCATGCTGACCAGAAAACCGCGCCTTCCGCCATTGATGTAAATGCGCGGCAGCTGCAGGATTGACGACTCAACGTAGACCGGCAGGCGCTTGCGGGTGCCGAACGGCGAAGTGCCGCCGATCAGGTAGCCGGTATGCCGGGTCGCCTCGTCCGGGTCGCAGGGCTCGACCGACTTGCAGCCGACCTGCCGCGCGAGGTTCTTTGTCGACACCTTGCAGTCGCCGTGCATCAGGATGATCAGCGGCTTCTTCTGCTCGTCGC
>JACCDX011827584.1_pt1 | contig 13883 bp, 13 predicted proteins | sample 7449681 | NCBI WGS metagenome assembly JACCDX01 (sample SAMN15323450, study PRJNA562643) | freshwater metagenome | isolation source: river surface water | place: USA:Blue River Watershed | collected 2017-08-18
CCTTCACCCGCCGTTCTTTCTTTTTATTCTCTTTCTTTTTATGCCCGAGCTCGAATTCCTGGTGCAAAATCCTGAGGGCCTCTTTACCGCGGTGGCCGTCGATCACGCAGGAGATCTTGATCTCGGAGGTCGAGATCATCTGGATGTTGATGCCCTCTTCGCTCAGAGAGCGGAACATCTTGCTGGCCACACCCACATGACTGCGCATGCCGATGCCGACAATGGAGACCTTGCAAATTTTGGTGTCGGTTTCCATGCCCGCAGCGCCAAGCGCCGGCAACACCTGCCCCTTGAGCAGATCCAAGGCACGGGCATGGTCATTGCGGTGCACCGTGAAGCTGAAGTCGGTCTTGCCATCTTTGGAGATGTTTTGGATGATCATGTCGACTTCGATATTGGCTTCGGCCACAGCACCCAGAATTTGGTAGGCGATACCGGGCTTGTCGGGCACGCCGATGATCGAAATTTTGGCTTCGTCGCGGTTGAAGGCAATGCCGGAAACGATGGCTTTTTCCATGTGTTCGTCTTCCTCAAAGGTGATCAGGGTGCCGGAGGCGGCTTCTTCGTTCAGGTCAATGTCCCAAGGGGTGAAACTGGACAACACGCGCAGGGGTACTTTGTATTTGCCGGCAAATTCAACCGAGCGGATTTGCAGCACTTTTGAGCCCAGAGAAGCCATTTCGAGCATTTCTTCAAAGCTGACGGTGCGCAAGCGCCGGGCCTCGGGCACTACGCGGGGATCGGTGGTATAGACGCCGTCGACATCGGTATAGATCAGGCACTCGTCGGCCTTGAGGGCGGCCGCAACGGCTACGGCCGAGGTGTCCGAGCCGCCACGCCCCAAGGTGGTGATGTTCCCCACCGGATCAATCCCCTGGAAACCGGTGATGATGACCACCCGACCGGCTTGCAGGTCGGCGCGCACACGGGCATCGTCGATCGATTCGATGCGGGCTTTGGTGTAGGCGTCGTCAGTTTTGATGGGCACTTGCCAGCCGGTATAACTGACTGCCGGCATGCCTTCTGCTTGCAAGGCAATGGCCAACAAGGCGCTTGAGGCTTGCTCGCCAGTGGCGGCCAACATGTCGAGTTCACGGTAGTAGGCCGACTGAGCTTGGCTGGGCGCCAGCTCTTTGGCCAAACCGAGCAATCGATTGGTTTCGCCACTCATGGCGCTGGGAACCACCACCATCTGGTGTCCGGCGCGCGCCCATTTGGCGACCCTTTTGGCCACGTTGCGGATGCGCTCGGTCGAGCCCATCGATGTGCCGCCGTATTTATGAACAATCAGTGACATAAGCTGGTTGAGATCAAGGGATCAAACCTTTGATTGTAACCAACCCAGACAAGCCCCTTCGCGATAGATATACCCATGTCCAACCCGCAGCCTGATTTGGTGCCCCCGGGTGGTACAAGCATCGATTTGGCGCAGCAACTCAGCCATTTGAGCCGATTGAGCCTGGGTGCCCAACCCGGCCAGCCAGTATCGCAAGACATTGGCTTGGCGATGCGCAGGCAGTTGGCGCAAACGATCAATGCGGGGCGGCAGACCCACCTGTGCCGCATCGATCTCTGCCAGATCGGCCAGCAATCGCATGGCTTGCGAGGCATGCGCCGCAGTGCGCACCAAAGTGCGACGGCTGCCAGGCAAGGCTTTTTCGAGCGTCGGCAAGACCTGCCAACGAATTCGGTTGCGGGTGTAATCCAACGACAGGTTGCTCGGGTCTTCGACCCAGGGGATACCGGCAAGCCGAAGGGCCTGGCGCAACTCATCTGCCGTCGCATTCAGCCACGGCCTGACCAACGAAACCCCATGGCGCTGCACCACTTCCGGCATGGCGGCCAAACCGGCCAATCCACTGCCCCGAGACCAAGCCAACAACACGCTCTCGGCTTGGTCATCGGCATGTTGGGCCAGCAACACCGTCGATAAAGGAGTCTCAAATGCCGATTGAGCAGCCTGGGCCAGCGCCTGGTAGCGAGCGCGACGCGCCGCTTCTTCGGGGCTTTGTCCGGGACCAGGTTGGGCTTGTGCGGTGAGCGCCACCAGCGGGATCTGCCAACGCCGACACAGATGACGGGCATGCCACTCGAAATCGCTGGCGGCAGCTTGCAAACCATGATTGACATGAATGGCATGGGTCCAATGCGGCCAGCGTTGGACACAAGCCCACAACAAGGCGGTGGAATCGGCTCCGGCACTGAACGCGACCGCAAAAGGCCCGGCTGGTGTCCAGCGGGTCAAAGCGGGTACCGGGCATTCAGGCGGCAGCTTTGGTGTCCGAGTATCGGCCATAGCTTTGCAAACGCTCGTAACGGCGATCGAGCAGTTCGCGGGGCTTGAGATCCGCGACCTGCCGCCATGCGTCGTTGAGGCCGCGTTTAAGGGCCGTAGCCATTTGTTTGGGGTCTCGATGCGCGCCCCCCACGGGCTCATTGACGATTTTATCGATCAAACCCAGGGCCTTGAGGCGGTGAGCAGTGATGCCCAGTGCCTCTGCCGCATCGGCAGCACGCTCGGAGGTTTTCCACAAAATCGAGGCACAACCCTCGGGGCTGATCACCGAATAAACCGAGTATTGCAACATCAGCACCTGATCAGCAACGCTGATGGCCAACGCGCCACCCGAGCCGCCTTCGCCAATGATGGTCGAAATGATGGGCACTTCCAACTGAGCCATTTCATAAATGTTGCGACCGATGGCCTCGGATTGACTGCGCTCTTCGGCGTCAATCCCTGGGTACGCGCCCGGCGTATCGACAAAGGTGAACACCGGCAATTTGAACTTTTCAGCGGTCTTCATCAGACGCAACGCTTTGCGATACCCCTCGGGTCGGCTCATGCCAAAGTTGCGTGCGGCTCGCTCTTTGGTGTCGCGACCTTTTTGATGTCCCAAAACCATGCAAGCCATGCCATTGAAACGTGCCAACCCCCCTACGATGCTCAGGTCATCAGCAAAGTGTCTGTCGCCATGCATTTCGACGAAGTCGGTGAAAATTTCACCCAGATAGTCCAGCGTATAGGGGCGCTCAGGATGACGGGCAATCTTGGTGATTTGCCAGGGACTCAGGTCGCTGTAAATGTCTTTGGTCAATTGCAGGCTTTTTTTCGAGAGCTGCTCGATCTCCTGAGAAATATCGACTGCTGATTCGGTTTGGACATAGCGCAGTTCCTCAATCTTGGCCTCGAGCTCTGCAATGGGTTGCTCAAAATCCAGGAAAGTTTTTTTGGCCACGGTGTTTCTCCAATTCAATAAGTCACGGGCAAGGGATCAAGAGAACGCCAAATGTACCAAGTGGCGACGCTGCAAAAGGGAGCCCATGCCAACGCCACTTCACGGGCGTCGCTGCGACTGACGGTGTCACCCGAGAAATAATTTTTGCTGATGCCATTGATCAGACCGACGTCATCGAGCGGCAAAACGTTGGGACGCATGAGGTGAAAGATCAGAAACATTTCAGCCGTCCAGCGCCCTATCCCTCGCACTGCCACCAACTCGTCGATGATGTCCTCATCGTCCATGTCCGGCCACTGCTTGAAGCTGAGCTTACCGTCTTGGAAGTGCAATGCCAGATCAACCAGGTATTCGACTTTGCGAACTGACAAGCCAGCAGCTCGCATGTCGTCAATGTTCATCTTCAGCACACTGGCGGGTGTGACACGGCGAGTCAGGGCTGTGAACCGATCCCAGACGCTTTGTGCCGCCTTGACCGAAATTTGTTGACCCACGATGCTGCGCGCCAGCGTGACAAAGGCGTCACCGCGCGTGACCAAACGCGCATCGCCAAAGAGCGGGATCAGCTTGCGCATCACCCGATCTTTTTTCATGAGGTGTTGACAGGCTTCATCCCAATAAACGGGAAAGTCAGCTGTCTGAGCGACCTGGGCGTTCACGCACGCTCCCAGGTGGTGCCGGCGGGGCTGTCCTTGAGGACGATGCCTTGGGTCAGCAAATCGTTGCGAATCCGATCGGCCAGGGCAAAGTCTTTGGCCGCTTTAGCCGCCTGGCGCTGGTCAATCAGGGTTGCAATGCGTTGTGGATCGAGTTCTGAACCAGCCTGCAAATAGGTGGTCGGGTCTTGTTGTAACAACCCCAACAGGCTCCCGAGAGAGCGCAACATCCCTGCCAAAGGGGGGGCCTTGGTCCGATTGACTTCAGTGGCCAGATCAAAGAGCACGGCTACAGCATCGGGCGTGCCAAAGTCCTCATTCATGGCGTTTTGGAAACGCGCCGCATAAGGGTTAGACCAATCGATGCCAGAACTCCCTTCAGAAGGGGGGACGTTTTGCAAGGCCGTGTAGAGCCGTTTCAGGGCGGCGCGAGCGTCATCGAGATGCACATCGCTGTAATTCAGGGGACTGCGATAGTGGCTTCGCACCACAAAAAAACGGATGGTTTCGGCATCGTATCGCTGTAACACATCCCGAATGGTGAAAAAGTTGCCCAGGCTTTTGGACATTTTTTCATTGTCCACGTTGATGAAGCCGTTGTGCATCCAAAAGCGTGCCAAGGCTTGTCCACTGGCCCCCTCGCTTTGGGCGATTTCATTTTCGTGGTGGGGGAACTGCAAATCAGCCCCGCCACCATGGATGTCAAAGGTGGTGCCCAACAACTGACAACTCATGGCCGAACATTCGATGTGCCAACCCGGACGACCCGCTCCGTACACCGAGTCCCATTTCACTTCTTTCGGCTCGTCAGGCTTGGCCGACTTCCAAAGCACGAAATCCAAGGGGTCATTTTTCCCGGCCTCGACGGCGACGCGCTCACCCGCATTGAGCTCATCAAGGGACTTGCCCGATAACTTGCCATACCCCGGAAATCGGCGCACCGCAAAGTTGACATCGCCATTGCTGGCACGATAGGCCAACCCTTTTTGCTCGAGTTGGGCGATCAGATCCAACATCTGGGGCACATGGTCGGTCGCGCGGGGCTCGTGGGTGGGTCGTTCAATGCCCAAGGCGTCAGCATCGTCATGCAAGGCATCGATCATGCGCGTGGTGAGGGAACGAATGGATTCTCCATGGGCCAGCGCGCGCTGGATGATTTTGTCGTCGATGTCGGTCACGTTGCGCACATAGGTCACACGATAACCCACAGCCTTGAGCCAGCGTTGCACCACATCGAATGAGATCATGGATCGTGCATGTCCCAAATGGCAATGGTCGTAGACGGTCATGCCGCACACATACATGCGGACATGCCCGGGCTCGATGGGCGTAAAGAGTTCAAGCTCACGCGTCAGCGTGTTGTGGATCCGTAACGACATGAAGGGAAAGACGATTAGGCTGAGCAGTCTGGAAAGAGCCTCGTCAGAGGGCTGGACTACAATGCACATAGTATAGCCATGATGACTTTTACGCACCTCCGACCGCCATGCCTCAGGGTTGTCCCGAAGAGGTGCGTGTGGATTTTTTGGTTTTTTTTGGCAAGTCTTCACGCCCAGTCACAGGTGCGTCATGCCGATGTCGAAAGCGAAATCAAGCAAGGGCGTTTTGACCAGGTGCTCACACTGACTGAGCAAGCATTGACTCAAACTCCTCGCGATCCGCAAATGCGCTTTTGGCAGGCATGGGCGCTGGAGCGTTCGGGACGCACAGCCCAAGCTCTTGAGGCCTATCTGGCTCTGACTCAGGATCACCCCGAGTTGCCCGAACCCCACAACAACGCTGGTGTATTGCTGATGCGACTGGGGCGCTACGATGAGGCTCAAGCGGCTTTTCAAATGGCTTTGCGCATGAACTCAGGCTACGCCGAAGCCATGGAAAACCTGGGGGATGTGCTGCAATGGCAAGCTGTCCGATGGTACGAAAAATCATTGCAAATCAACCCGGCCCAACCCGCCTTGAAGCAAAAGATCAAGGCCCTACCTCCTTTGCCCTCACCGCCATGAACACAACCCTCTTTGTCCGACGCCTCCTGATCGGTTTGACCCTGTGCGGGTCGCTTTGCAGCTGGGCACAAAGCGCTGGCAGCGCAGATTACCCGCGGGTCAAACTGAGCACTACGGCGGGTGACATCGTGCTCGAACTCAACGCCCGTGCTGCCCCGCAAACGGTGGCCAACTTTGTGCAGTATGTGCGGGACAAACATTACGACGGTTTGGTCTTTCACCGGGTCATCGACGGTTTCATGATTCAGGGCGGCGGTTACGATGCCCAACTTCGAGAGCGCCCTACCCGAGCCCCCATTCAGCACGAAGGGCGTCAAGCACTGGATCGAGGTGGACCGCGTAACACGCCGGGAACCATTGCCATGGCTCGCACCAACGACCCCCACTCGGCGACATCGCAATTCTTCATCAATGTGAAGGACAATGGCTTTTTGGATCCCAGCGTCCAGTCTTTTGGCTACACTGTTTTCGGGCAGGTGGTCGCTGGCATGGATGTGGTCCAAAAAATCAAGGCCCTGCCCACCGGGGCTGCCGGCCCCTTTCGCTCCGATGTGCCGCGCACACCGGTCATCATTCAATCTGCAACCCTATTGACACCATGAGCCACCCACAAGTTGAATTGCACGTCCAAGGTTATGGCGTGATCACCCTCGAACTCAACGCTGACAAAGCCCCCAAATCGGTGGCCAACTTTTTAGCCTACGTGGGTCAGGGCCACTACGACCAAACCATCTTCCACCGAGTCATCGATGGCTTCATGATTCAGGGCGGCGGCTTTGACCCCCAAATGAAGCAAAAGCCCTGTGCCGAGCCGATCGAGAACGAGGCCAATAACGGCTTGAAAAACGACTGTTACACGATTGCCATGGCTCGCACGCAAGACCCGCACTCGGCCACCGCTCAGTTTTTCATCAACGTCGCTGACAACGGCTTTTTGAATCACACCGCCCCCTCCATCCAGGGTTGGGGCTACGCTGTTTTTGGCAAAGTGGTCGCTGGCACCGAAGTGGTCGACCAGATCCGCGGGGTCCAAACCGGCCGAAGCGGTTTTCATGACGATGTGCCCAAAGAGCCGGTCGTGATCGAAAAGGCCGTTGCACTCTGATCCACGCCATGAGCCCGGATCTTCCTTTGCCCTCTGGGGTGGATGGCCGGGCTTGGGCCTGTGTCGATTTCGTTTCCGACGTGCATCTGCAGGCTGAAGAGCCCGCCACCTGGCGGGTTTTCAGCCAATTTTTGCAGCACACCCCGGCACAAGCTCTGTTCATTTTGGGTGACTTGTTCGAAGTTTGGGTCGGCGACGATGTGTTGCAAGACCCCGGCGCTCATTGGGAGCGCGAATGTGTCCAAGCCCTGGCGGAATGCGCCCAACGCATGGCCTTGTTTTGGATTCCCGGCAACCGTGACTTTTTGACGGGTACAACCTTTGCCCAAGCCTGCGGCATGCAAGTTTTACCAGACCCGTGCAAGCTGGTTTTGCACAACGAAACTTGTCTGCTCAGTCACGGCGATGCTTGGTGTCTGCAAGATCACGAGTACCAACAATTCCGCACCAAGGTCCGCTCAAAGGGTTGGCAAACCGATTTTTTGAATCAACCTTTATCGTTACGCTTGGCTCAGGCACAGGCGATGCGGGCCCAAAGTCAAGCGCATCAAGCATCGAAAAAGGTGTGGGCTGATGTGGACACCGATGCAGCTTGTGCAGCCCTGAAAGAGGCCCACGCAAGCCGGCTGATCCATGGCCATACACATCGCCCGGCAGATCATCCGTTGGCTCCGGGTCTGACACGCACCGTCTTGAGCGACTGGTGCGCCCTGGCCTCACCCCCGCGCGCCCAAGTGCTGCGCTGGCGGCAAGGCTGGCACCGAATCAACGCAACAATGCCTTGAGCACGGTCTGCAACCGACGGGCGTTTTCGACCTGGTGAGGGCTGGCCAACACCTTTTCGACATCTTGCGCCCAAGTTTGCCGGGGAGAAGCTTGATGTCGCTGGGTCAGCAGAGTCAGTTGCATGGCTCGACGCGCCTCGATGTGCTGAGCCGGGGTGGGGACTTCGGCGGCGATCTCGAGTCGCAACAAAGCTTGTTCAGCGTTACCGGTCGGAGCACCGGAAACCGCCTGAACCCAAGACAAGCGTTGCGCTGGGGTGACTTGGGCACCCAACTCGCGGGCGCTGGGAAGGGGGTCAGGACGACGCTCTTGCCAAGCCTGCAACACTTGGGTCAAGACCTCGCCATGAGCCTGAGCCGCAAGCTTGCGCATGGTTTGCTCAGCCATGTCTTGGGCATGTCGCATGGCGCGATATGCGGCATCACCCAGTCGCGGACCCCGCACATCGGGACCGCGATCGGAAGGCACCCCGCGCTCGCCGCGCAGTGCACGATCAGGCCGGTCACCTCGCTCGGGTCGACCCGGTACAGGCTTGCGAAACCCTTTGCCTGCAGGGGCGGGTTCGGCTTTCTTCATGCCCGGACGGTCATCACCGCGCACGGCAACCACCTTGCGCACCACAGGGGCGGCATCGCGCGGCACAGCGACGGATGAGGCTGACACTTCTGGAGCGTTCTCGTCAACACCCTGGGGGGACTCAGCAGGTGCGACTGATGCAACGGGTTCAGCCGCAGGTTCTGCTGAACTGGGCTGCGCAGGTGAGGCTGGAATAGAGGGAGCAGGCGGCGCCCCACGGACCGCCTCTTGCAAAGCGTGTGTGGCGGCCCGGATCGCAGCGGCATCACCGGCTTTGCAGGCAGCCTCCAGAGCCTGAGCCGCTCGTAACACGACCTGATCGACCGCACTGACTGCTGCCGCCTGTTGGGCACGCTCTTGGGACTTGCGTTCGAACAAGGCGTCAATGGGGGCTCGGAACGCGTCCCAGAGCTTTTGTTCGGTGCGGCGATCCAGCGACATGGTCTGAGATTCGGCTTGCCAGCGCTGTTGCAATGCTTTGATGGCGTCCAGCGGCAAGCCCGGGCGTTGCGCCAACGTCTGCGCCTCATCGATCAGGGCCTGGCGTCGGGCTTGGGCAGCTTTTTGGGCTGCCGCCCAGGGGGCCTGGGCCTCCTGGTAAGCGGCCTTCCAGAGGGGTTGCAATTCGGCAAAGACTTTTTCGCTGACATGCCCGGACTCACGCCAACGATGGGCAAACCCAGCCAGTTGCTGAGCGACGCCTTTCCACTGGGGACCTTGAGCGTGCTCTGCCGCCCAAGTTTTGAGTTCAGCGATCAGTTGCAGCCTCGCCTCTCGGTGCTGGGTGCTTTCGGCCCGCACTTTGTCCAGCCAGGACTCGACCACTTTGTGAGCCCGGTTGCAGGCTTGGTCAAAGCGCTTCCACAACGCATGGTTGGGCATGCCCCCCTGATCGGTTTGTTTCCATTGCTCACGCAACTCCCGCAAGATCTCTTGCATCTTGCGGCCACCATGAACCGGTTGCGGATCGGCCGGGGCTTCTCCCTCGGCTGTTGCGGCTGCAGGCTTAAACAAAGCCTCAGCCTTGGCCACCAGCTCGGTACGCAACTGATCGGCACGCCAACGTTGCCAGCCTTCGAGCTCGTTGGCTGCGGCCAAAGCCGCCTGGATATGGTGCTCGACCCGTTCGGGCAGAGCGGCTTCGTGTTCACGCAGTGCCTGACGCAAGGCATTGGCGGCGCCCGCCGTGGCCTTGCCATGACCTTGTGCCAATTCTGCTTCAAGTTTGCGCAACAAGGGCGTCACGGCATCGATGGCTTGAGCCCTGATTTGCGGGTCAATTCGAGGTTTGGTGGCCGGTGCCGCCACCGACTGCGAGGCCAGATTGACCTGCCCGCGCTGACGCCGGATTTCTTCGGCCCAGACGGTGACTGGCGGCAATGGCAAATCGGCCTGGTTGGCCGCCGCCTGGGCGCTGTCGACCGCGGCACTGAAGGCCTCGAAAACAGCTTGCACCTGCTGCGCATTGGCCTGCAGGGCTGGCGGGTATTTCGGATCCACACAAGGCCATTGCGGGTGCTGTGTGAGTTGTTCACACTCGGTCAGCCAGCGCGACACATCTTGACCCAGGGTAGCGCGCTGGGCCAGGGCGTCTTGCCAGGATTTGGTCGCCAAGACTTCAGATCGCTGACCGAGCAACACGGCCGATTCGCGCAGGACCTGAGCATGATGTTGCAACTCTTCAATGATTCGAATGCGTTCATTGAGGGCTGTCTTCAGTCCGGCCAAGGGTTCGCGCGAAAGCGGCGCCCCGGCTTTGGCGGCATCACGTTGCCATGCAAGGGCTTGGGCCAATGCCATTTTGGGGGCCAAACGCAAGGCCTCGCCTTTTTGCATCCACTCTTCGACCAATTCTGATTGGTGCTTCTCGCGCTTGATTTCGTCAAGTCGTTCGCGCAGGGCTTTGGCAGCGCCTTTATCCCGGGCACTGAGTTCGCGATACACCGCGGCCATCAATTCGTGCTCGGGCTGCGTGGCCAACCAAGCACGAACACGAGCCGCCCGCTCTCCGGAAGTGGCTGCAGTAAAGGCTCCGCCCGTGGCATGGTCGAGAGACGAAAGATCGGTGTTAATATTAGAGTTCACAGGTGTATTTTAATCGCTATGTACACAACGCTTGTGGCATGAAAATAACACGGCTTCCGAAAGACCCGCGCTCCTGATCATGTTGGCATTGGAATCTTTAAAAAATGGCCTGAAGACTTTCATCGGTGATGTTGCCGAAGGATTCATGGCCATCACCCACAACGGACTGGCCTTGGTCGGTTTGGCGGTCTTTTGTATCGCCACGGTGTTTGGCACGCGTCCCGACTTGCGAATGTCGGCCGAGTTGCGCCTGATCGGCTGGCTGCAGGACCGGCAGGCCGAATTCATGGCCAGCGATGTCATGGCGGTCGAGCGCACCACAGCCGCCAATTTGCAAAATTTACCCAAACAGCAGGCCAACCTGGCGTACTGGATCAGTCGCAAGTACAAAGTGGGCGCAGAGCCCATTGGAGCCCTGGTGGCCGAAGCGTTTGAGTCGGGGCAAAAGGCCCAGATCGAGCCGACCCTGATCCTGGCCATCATGGCCATTGAATCCAATTTCAATCCATTCGCCCAAAGCCCCATGGGCGCCCAAGGCTTGATGCAAGTCATGACTCGGGTGCATTCCGACAAATACGAAGGTTTTGGCGGCCGTCTGGCTGCGTTTGACCCTGTGACCAATGTCAAGGTGGGCGTGGCAGTTCTGAAAGAATGCATCGCCCGGGCAGGCTCACTTGAAGGGGGGTTACGCCTCTATGTAGGTGCGGTCGATAACTCGCCTTCCAGCTACATCGGCAAAGTCATGGCCGAACATCAACGCTTGCAAAAAGTTGCGCTGGGTCAGCGCGTGCCCACCTCTGAGCCCAGCGCAGGGGCCGTGGCGGCCGCTGGCCTCGAAAACCTGTGGGAGAAGGCGCAGCGTCTGGTCAAGCCTGGAGAAGAGGAAAAGTGACGGCGCGGACTCCGTTTTGTTTTTGCACACGCCGGAGATCGTCTAAAATAGACCCAGACGCGTGACTGGCGATAGGCGCTGACTCAAATTGGTGCCAACGTGGATCGCCCTGATCAGGGCCTAACCACGGTGAAGCGCGTCAACCCCTCGGGGTTCACGCCGATCGCCTGGGCAGCCCCGTGGCTTGGCGTTTGCCAGGCTTCTTCATCACCAAGGACTGCCACCATGTACGATCGTCAACATTTGGTTCAACACACTGATCCAGAGCTTTGGACCGCCATCCAGGCCGAAAACGAGCGCCAAGAACACCACATCGAATTGATCGCCAGCGAGAACTATGCATCGCCCGCGGTGATGGCGGCACAGGGCTCGCAACTGACCAACAAATACGCCGAAGGTTACCCGGGCAAGCGCTACTACGGTGGCTGCGAATATGTCGATGTGGCCGAACAACTCGCCATCGAGCGTGTCAAACAGTTATTTGGCGCAGACGCCGCCAACGTCCAGCCGCATTGCGGTGCATCTGCCAACGAAGCCGTTTTCCTGGCCTTTCTCAAGCCCGGTGACACCATCATGGGCATGAGCCTTGCCGAGGGCGGCCATTTGACCCACGGCATGCCGTTGAACATGTCGGGCAAATGGTTCAATGTGGTGTCTTATGGCCTGAATGCCCAGGAAGAAATCGACTATGACGCGATGGAAAAAAAGGCCCATGAAACCCGCCCCAAAATGATCATTGCTGGGGCCTCCGCCTACAGCCTGCGCATCGATTGGGCTCGCTTCGCGAAAGTGGCCAAAGACGTCGGCGCGATTTTTTTGGTAGACATGGCCCACTACGCCGGTCTGGTGGCAGCCGGGGTCTATCCGAACCCGGTGCCACACGCCGATGTGGTGACTTCGACCACTCACAAAAGTTTGCGCGGTCCGCGCGGCGGCATCATCCTGATGAAAGCCGAGCACGAAAAGGCCATCAACAGTGCCATTTTCCCGGGCTTGCAAGGGGGTCCCCTGATGCACGTCATTGCCGCCAAGGCGGTGGCCTTCAAAGAAGCCCTGTCCCCCGGATTCAAAACCTATCAGCAACAAGTCATCCGCAACGCGCAAGCCATTGCCGAGACCCTGTCCCAGCGCGGACTGCGCATCGTCAGTGGTCGCACCGAAAGCCATGTGATGCTGGTTGATTTGCGTGCCAAGGGCATCACTGGCAAAGAAGCCGAAGCAGTGCTGGGTCAAGCGCACATGACCATCAACAAGAACGCCATTCCCAATGACCCGGAAAAGCCCATGGTCACCAGCGGCGTGCGCATCGGCACGCCCGCCATGACGACCCGGGGTTTCAAAGAGGAAGAGGCCCGAATGACCGCCCACCTGATCGCAGATGTGCTGGACCGCCCGCGTGATCCCGGCAATATCGACGCAGTGCGTGCCAAGGTCAATGCCCTGACCTCCCGCTTCCCGGTTTATCGCTGAGCGAGGGGTCTCGGTGAAGTGCCCTTTTTGCAGCAACCTCGAAACCCAGGTCATGGAGACTCGACTGGCGGAAGAAGGTGACACCATTCGCCGTAGACGCCAATGTGTGGCTTGCGAGAAACGCTTCACCACCTACGAAAAGCCTGAAGTCAATTTCCCGGCCATCGTCAAAAAGGATGGCCGGCGCATTGAGTACGAACGGACCAAATTGCGCGCCAGCATGAATCTGGCCTTGCGCAAACGACCGGTCAGCACCGAGCAGGTGGACTCTGCGATTGAGCGCATCGAAGAAAAGTTGCTGTCTCAGGCCCAGCGCGAGATCGCCTCGACCCGGATCGGGGAAATGGTCATGCGCGAGTTGCGCAAACTCGACAAAGTGGCCTATGTGCGGTTTGCCAGTGTCTACCGCAGCTTTGAAGACATCGACGAATTCAAGACCCTGGTCGACGAAGTTCGCCGCTGATCACTCAGGTCGCAGTCTGTAGTGCACACGTCACTGCACCACGTCGATTGAAACGGATACCCAGGCAGCGCAAGATGCAGGGATGAATCGCCCTGCCCCCTTATTGCTGACGCCCCAAGGTTTCACCCTCATCGACGCATTGACCTGTGTGGCTTTGGTCGGTGCCATCGTAACCATGAGCCTGAGCGCACTCGATCCATGGCGCGAGCGCTGGCGGCTGACGCAGGCGCGCGCCGCATTCGAATCAGACTGGCACCATGCACGTGCCCTGGCGCAGCAGGGGGCTCAGGTCTTGCGACTGGTTCCGCTGTCCCCTTGCGGCCAAGGTCAAACGCCTGTCAGCCTGGGGTGTGGTTGGCGCTGGGTCACGCACCCTCAAGGCCAGGTCATGCACCAAACCTCGTTGCCCGGCGGTTTGGCTGTCATTTCCAAACCCGCAGATGGCTGGCAATTCGATGCCTGGGGCGACCCCTTGGGCGGCGGGGCCAGTGTGTTGTTTCAATCGACCGCTCGCCCGGCGCTGTCGGCACAGACCTTGTGCCTGAATCTGTTGGGGCGGTTGCGCCGGGTAGGGGGCACCACATGCAGCGATTGAGCCCCGCCCGTGGCAC
>JACCDX010351431.1_pt1 | contig 13879 bp, 12 predicted proteins | sample 7449681 | NCBI WGS metagenome assembly JACCDX01 (sample SAMN15323450, study PRJNA562643) | freshwater metagenome | isolation source: river surface water | place: USA:Blue River Watershed | collected 2017-08-18
CACAAACACTCGCACGCCAAGTGCGCGACAACGGCATCACCTACAACGTGTATGCCAACCAAGATGGCCCGCAACGCCCTTGGGCGCTCGACTTGTTTCCGCTCATCATCACGCCCGAGAGTTGGGCACACATTGAAAGCGGTGTGTTGCAACGCACGCGTTTGCTCGAACGCATCATGGCTGATGTGTATGGCCCACAACAACTCATTCGACAAGCCATGCTGCCACCTGCGTTGGTGCAAGGCCACCCCGGTTATTTGCGTGCCATGCACGGTGTCACACCGGTCGGTGGCACGCATTTGCACATCGCTGCGTTTGACCTGGCCTGCAATGCCGAAGGCCAATGGGCCGTGGTGTCGCAACGCACACAAGCGCCTTCGGGCTTGGGGTATTTGTTAGAAAACCGTTTGCTCATTTCGCGTCAGTTTCCACAAGCGTTTGAAAACATGCACATCCAACGCTTGGCGGCCACCTATCGCTTGTGGGTGGAATCACTCAAACAACACAGCCCAGAAGGTCACAACGCCCATGTGGCGTTGCTGACCCCTGGTCCTTACAACGAAACTTATTTTGAACACGCATACCTTGCGCGTTATTTGGGTTTGAGTTTGGTCGAAGGCAGCGACCTGACGGTGCGTGATGAGCGTTTGTATTTGCGCACCTTGCGCGGCCTAGAGCCTGTGCATGTGTTGCTCAAACGTTTGGACGATGAGTTTTTAGACCCGCTCGAGTTGCGCGCTGACTCCTCCTTGGGCATACCCGGTTTGCTGCAAGCGGTGCGCGCAGGCCATGTGGTGGTGGCCAACGCACCGGGCTCGGCATTTTTAGAGTCACCTGCTTTGCTGGGTTTTTTACCTGCGTTGAGCGAGGCCTTGCTCGGCGAAAAATTGCAGTTGCCTTCACTCGACACATGGTGGTGCGGTGAGCGTGCCGCCATGGCTTCGGTGTTGCCGCAGTTGGCACACACGGTCATCAAGCCCACATACCCTGGCTCGGCCAGCCATGGCAGTTTTGAATCGACCTTGGGTTTGAACTTGACCCAAGCCCAGCAAGACGAATGGGTGGGTCGCATCACACGACAACCCAACCAACACACCTTGCAAGCCTACAGCCCCTTGTCGCAAATGCCCACTTGGAAAAACGCGCAAGAAGGTGTGGTGCAACGCTCCGTCATGTTGCGTGTGTTTGCACTGCGCGATGGTACCTATGGTGTGAACGACGCCAAAGCCTGGCGTGTGTTGCCGGGTGGCTTGGCACGATTAACCGCACCCGACGCGCAAATTGCGTCGATGCAACGCGGTGGCAGCAGTGCCGATGTGTGGGTGCAAACGCAAGCTGCAGCTGTTGATCACAGCACCTTGCTACAAAAATCTTCTGCATCATCGGTGGCCACTCAACGCCAACGCATCGTCACCAGTCGAGCTGCAGAAAATTTGTATTGGCTGGGCCGTTACACCGAGCGCAGTGAAAACAGCGTGCGCTTGGTGCGTTTGTGCATCGAAGCATTGCATGGGGAAGAACCCGCCTCTGCCACATTGTGGTTGTGGTTGCAAACCTTGGCCGAGCGACAAGGCTTGGTGCCCAGCGGTGTGCCCGCCTTGAAATTGCGTGATGGTGAATCGCCCCAAGCCTTGGCGCGGCGACACATGTTTGAGCGCACCCTCATCGCCGGTTTAGACAACGACCCCAACACCACCAGCGTGGGTTTCAATTTGCGCTCGTTGCAACAAGCGGCGTCGTCATTGCGCGAACGCTTGTCGCCCGAACATTGGAACGCCATCGTGCAATGCGTGCAGCATTTCAGTCACAACTGCCAACACAGCACCGACAAGCCCGAGTTTTCTGCCATTCAAGCCTTGCATGCACTCGATGCGGCCAGTGCCTCGCTTGCAGCCATCACCGGCGCACAAACCGATCGCATGACACGCGACGATGGTTGGCAATTGCTCAGTATCGGTCGACATGTTGAACGCTTGGGCTTTTTATCGGCAGCGCTGCAACTCGCTGTCGATGTGGGCAGCTTTGATGCGCAAGACAACCACACCCACTTTGCCGCCTTGCTGGCCTTGTTTGACAGCACCATCACCTTTCAAGCGCAGCATCAACAGAACCGCGAACTCATGCCCTTGCTCGATTTGCTGGTGCACGACAACGACAACCCGCGTTCGCTCACATGGGTGGCGCGTTCACTTAAGGCGCGTTTGTCGAAATTGGCCGACACGCCCATGGGGGAACCCGATGCCTTGGCCAAGTTGGTTCCCAATGTGCAAGCCTGGACGCTTGAGCAACTTTGCCGCAGCAACGACGACGGTCAACTACAACTGTTGAGCGAATGCTTGAGTGCTTGCGCCCAAGCTGCGTGGCAAGTGTCAGACGCCATCACAGCGCGTTACTTCAGCCACACCGACACAGCCGACAGCGTGGGGGTTTGATCATGTTGCTGCACATCACCCACACCACCACTTACCATTACACCCCGCAGGTCAACACGGCACAACACATGGCGCATTTGTTGCCACGCAATTTGGTGTCGCAAACGGTCAAACAAGCTGATCTCAGCATTTCACCCGCCCCTGCCGCACGCAGCGAGCATGTGGATGTGTATGGCAACCCGCGCACATTTTTTTCTTTGCCCTCAGCCCACACCGAGCTTTGCATCACCGCCACCAGTTGGATCGAAACGCACAGCACAGACACAGCAACCGATGTGAAAAAAACACCCGCTTGGGAAAAAGTGCGTGATCATTTTTTGTACCACGCAGGTGCCGCATGGGACGCCGCGAACGAGTTTGTGTTTGCCTCACCCTATGTGCCCATCGACAGTGCCTTTGCCGACTATGCACGTTCCACCTTCAGCACCAACAAACCGGTGTTGCAAGCTGCTTGCGAATTGATGACACGCATTCACCAAGAATTCACCTACGCCAGCGAAAGCACCGACATCAACACGCCTGCCCTGGAAGCTTTGCAACAACGCGAAGGTGTGTGCCAAGACTTCGCACACATTTTGTTGGGCTGTCTGCGCACCCAAGGGTTGGCAGCGCGTTATGTCAGCGGCTATTTGTTGACCGAACCACCCGAAGGCCAACCCCGATTGATTGGCAGCGACGCATCGCATGCGTGGGTGTCGGTGTATGTGCCCGATGTGCAAGACGACACGTTGTGCACACACGGTCAGTGGTTTGATTTAGACCCCACTAACAATCGCTGGGGTTTGAACAGCCCGGGGGTGGACTATGTCACCCTGGCCTTGGGGCGTGACTTTGGTGATGTCTCACCCGTGCGTGGCGTGATTCACGGCGGCGCCAGCCACACGCTTGAGGTGGGTGTGACTGTGATGCCTGTTGAGGCAAATTAACCTCCTGTTAAGCCCTCTAAAATTTCGCCATCATTACAACAGCTTGCAACAACGCAAGCCCCTCGCACAGAAAGAACACCATGAGCGTTTACGACACACTCAAGCAACTCAACATCACCCTGCCCCCCGTGGCCACACCCGCAGCGGCCTATGTGCCGTTTGTGCAAACCGGTAACTTGGTGTTTTTAAGTGGCCACATCGCCAAACAAGACGGCAAGCCATGGGTAGGTCAGTTGGGCAAAACCATGCAAACCGCGGAAGGCCAAACTGCAGCGCGTGCCGTGGCTGTGGATTTGCTCGGCACCTTGCATGCCGCCGTGGGTGACTTGAACAAGGTCAAACGCATTGTCAAAGTCATGAGCTTGGTCAACTCCAGCCCTGAGTTCACCGAACACCATTTGGTCACCAACGGTTGCAGCGAACTGATCGGCCAAGTGTTTGGCGAGAAAGGTGCACACGCACGCAGCGCGTTTGGCGTGGCGCAACTGCCTTTAGGCGCATGTGTTGAAATTGAATTGATCGCTGAATTGGCTTCTTAAATTAGCCGAGCCAACACATCAATCAGTAGTAAAAATGCCACTGACTTGGTGCAACTGATCGAGCGCCAATCCACAACCACGCGCCACACAAGTCAGCGGATCTTCGGCGATCAACACGGGCAAGCCTGTTTCTTCGGCAATCAATCGGTCGAGGTCACGCAACAGCGCACCGCCACCGGTGAGCATGATGCCGCGCTCAGCAATGTCTGAGCTCAACTCGGGCGGTGTGCGCTCAAGCGCCAGCTTGACCGTGGTCACCAGATTGTTCAAAGCATCGGTCAGCGCTTCTAATATTTCGGTCGAGCTGATGGTGAAACTTTGTGGAATGCCTTGGCTCAAATTGCGACCGGTGATTTCCATCTCCAATACTTCACCACCTGGAAACGCACTGGCAATTTCCTTCTTGATTTTTTCAGCCGTTTGCTCACCAATCAACATGCCAAAGTTGCGGCGAATGTAGTTCACGATGGCCTCGTCAAATTTGTCGCCACCAATGCGTGCACTGTTTTTGTAGACCATGCCACCGAGTGACACAATGCCCACCTCGGTGGTACCGCCCCCAATGTCGACCACCATCGAGCCACAGGGCTCCGTGACCGGCAAGCCTGCACCGATGGCAGCAGCCATCGGTTCTTCAATCAAATACACCTCAGAAGCACCCGCTCCCAAAGCAGACTCACGAATCGCTCGACGCTCGACCTGGGTTGAACCACACGGCACGCAAATCACAATCCGCGGGCTGGGGCGAAACATCATGCTCGGATGCGCGAGCTTGATGAAATGTTTGAGCATGACCTCGGTCACTGTGAAGTCGGCAATCACGCCGTCTTTCATCGGGCGAATCGCTTCAATGCCAGTGGGAACACGCCCTAACATCGACTTGGCTTCATTGCCAACCGCCAAAACCGAAGTCTTGCCATTGAACTTGCCATCGCGCTTGATGACCACCACCGAAGGTTCGTCCAAAACAATGCCTTCGTTCTTTGTGTAGATGAGCGTGTTGGCTGTCCCTAGATCAATGGCGATATCAGTAGAAAAGAATTTTGAAAATCGTGACAGCAAAATAGCCTCGTGTGGTGATTAGCGCTGCGCGAGATTATGGTGCACTCCAAGCCACAACGTCCATCCACCAACAGGGCTACACGCAATGAATCATTGCTCAATTAATAACTTATATTTACTTTTTGTGTTTGAATGCCAAATAAAAAAAGCGCGTCAAGGACGCGCTTCGCATTCGAAGTAAAAAGTGGAGCTGTTCGATCAAGCCTTCACAGCGCGAAAACCAGAGTAGATACGCGAGACTGGACGGCTGCGCTGTTCAGCTTCTTGAGCCACCTGAGCACGGATGCGATCGAAGGTGGCTTTGATGCGTGTTTTTTCGTTGGTGACGAATTTAAATCGGCGCTCCAGCGCAACGTCTGGGGGATCCATCTGAAAAACTGACTTGTCCATGTAGTCTCCAAAGAACTCGTGCATAAACAACGCAGCAGCTAAGGATTTGGAGGACAAGAACTACAAAAAATTTCACTTTTTTAAAAACCAAAACAAAAGAATTTAAAAGTTTTATATTTAATTATAAAAATCATTCTTTAATACAAATAAAAAGGCGTGAGGCAAAACGCCTCACGCCATGAACATCAAAAATTGTGGTTTTTGATGTACCTAAAGATGATCAACGGACCACCGCAATCTGATCGCGCTTGCCTGCTTTGTAGGTGTACAGGGTCAACGCGCCGTTTTTGATATCGCCCTTGGCATCAAAGGCAATCGTGCCGGTCACGCCTTTGTAGCCAGGTGTTTTGGCCAGCTCTGGCAGGTATTTGGCTGGCTCAGTGGACTTGGCGCGTTGCATGGCATCGACCATCACAAACACAGCGTCATAAACGTAGGGTGCGTAGAGCTTCACATCATCGTTGAAACGCTTTTTGTAACGAACACCAAAGTCATCCATAGCCTTCTTGGACGCACCGTCTACGCCTCCGGCTTCAGCACACACCACTTGGCCATCGGCCATGGCGTCACCAGCGAGTTTGACCAATTCAGTGGTGCAAATGCCGTCACCCCCCATGAATTTGGCATTGATACCCAGAGATTTCATCTGCTTGAGCATGGGGCCGCCAACAGCATCCATACCGCCAAAGAAAAGAATGTCTGGCTTTTTAGCCTTCAAAGTGGTCAAGATGGGCATGAAGTCAGTGGCTTTGTCCGTGGTGAATTCACGTCCCACCAAATTGCCACCTGCCGCTTTGACCGCTTTTTCAAACTCATCGGCAACACCTTGACCATACGCTGTTCGGTCGTCAATCACCGCAATGGATTTGCCCTTAAGGTCTTTGACCGCATAGCGGCCCAAGGTGCCTCCCAAGTGCACGTCATCTGCCACCACGCGGAAGGCGGTTTTATAGCCCTGACGGGTGTACTTTGGATTGGTCGCAGAAGGAGAAATTTGTGGAATGCCAGCGTCGCTGTAAATCTTCGAAGCGGGGATGGTGGTGCCTGAATTCAGGTGCCCCACGATACCGCTGACTTTGGCATCGACCAATTTTTGAGCAGCTGCGGTGCCTTGCTTGGGATCAGCCGCATCATCCTCGGCCACCAATTCAAATTTGATTTTTTTGCCACCGATGTTGATGCCTTTGGCATTGAGGTCTTCAATGGCCAAACGCGCACCATTCTCATTGTCCTTACCCAAATGCGCAATTGGGCCGCTGATGGGGCCAACGTGACCAATTTTCACCACTTGTTCTTGGGCTTGGCTCAAGCCGCTGAAAGCAATCAATGAAGCAATAACCGTCCATTTGAAATGGGTCTGCATGAATCAACTCCTGTTTAGTTAAACATTTGAAAAAAACCTCAAATTGAAGTTTCTCTCAAATTCAAATCATGCCTTGTGATGGAATACCCCAGATCTGTGTAATGTTTCCAACGCTGTCGGGCCTGTTGTCGGTCTTGTTCGTCTTGCGAGACGACTTCAATCACCCGTTCAAATTTTTCAAATCCATTCAACATGGATGGAGATAGGTTGACCAACACTTGCCGATGTGGCAAGCCAGCTGCACGCTGCAAGTCGGTAGCTAAGATCACTGGCGTTGCTTGAAGCACAGAGTCTGAACTGTCATCGCGACAATGCGCCACAAACTCCAGCGGAGCAAACGTCCACAACTGGGCGTCCAAAGCTTGCAAGTGCTGCGCATCAGCACACACCACCAACTTGGCGCCTTGGCTGTGTGCCTTGCGCACCAATCGGCACGCATAGCCCAACTTGTCAGCGGCGTTGAAATGAAATGCGATGTCAGTCATGGCAGCTCAGTGCGCACTTATCTCAACGACTCAAGCAGCGCGGACCCGCTTCGTTTTCGTCGTCGGTTGTGATGACAACAAATACTGCAACAGCAAGCCAACTGGTCGGCCAGTGGCGCCCTTGGCCGCGCCACTTTTCCAAGCCGCTCCCGCAATGTCGAGGTGTGCCCAGGGAAAGTCTTTTGCAAAACGCTGCAAAAACTTGGCTGCTGTGATGGCCCCGCCTTCACGACCTGCCACATTGGCCACGTCTGCAAAATTGGATTTCAGGCCTTCGGCATATTCCTCATCCAACGGCAAGCGCCAGCACAAATCGAGCGATGTTTCCCCCGCCGCTTGCAATGCATGGGCCAACGCGTCTGAGCTCGAGAAAAGACCACTGCGGACATGCCCCAAAGAGATCACACATGCCCCCGTGAGGGTGGCGATGTCAATCACGGCCTGAGGTTTGAAGCGCTTGGCATAGGTCAAGGCATCACACAAAATCAGGCGGCCTTCGGCGTCGGTGTTGAGCACTTCAATGGTTTGGCCACTCATGCTGGTGACGACATCGCCGGGCTTCAAAGCTGTGCCGTCGGGCATGTTTTCGCAGCTGGGGATGAGCCCCACCACATTGATGGCAGGTTGCAAATGAGCCAAGGCTTCGAAGGTTCCCAACACGCTGGCCGCACCGCACATGTCAAACTTCATTTCATCCATGCCAGGGCCGGGTTTCAATGAAATACCCCCTGTGTCAAAGGTGATGCCCTTGCCCACCAACACCGTGGGTGCCTGCGTTTTGGCAGCGCCTTGGTAATGCAACACAATGAATTTGGCTGGCTCGGCAGAGCCTCGGGCGACAGCCGCAAATGAGCCCATGCCGAGTTTTTCAATCTGGGCTGGACCGAGCACCTCGCATTGAATGCGCTTGTGTTTACCCAAAGCCACAGCCGCTTTGGCCAACAAGCTGGGTGTTGCGTGGTTGGCTGGGCGATTGCCCCACTCTTTGGCCAAGGCCACGCCAGCCACCAATGCCACTGCATGCGCAAAGTCAGCTTGAGCGGCCTTGACTTTGGCAGCTGTTGGAAGGGCCAACACCACACGTTTTAAGGGACTGGCTTTGGCAGAGGGCTTGGTCAGGGTGTAGACATAGCTTGCGTCTGATACCGCCTGCGCGGCAGCTTGCAAACGGTGTCCATCGGTTTCTGACATGCAAAGCGTCAAGCTTTTGCAAGCTGCGGTTTTGAGGGCATTGACAGCATGCGTGACCGCTTGACGCACCTGCTGCGCATGACCTTGACCTACAGAAGCCAAGACCAAACGGGATGCGGCCACACCAAGCGGTTGCCAAATGGACAAACATTTGCCAGCACTTGCATCTAAATCGCCGCTGGCACGCGCCTTGTCAATCAACTGGGAAATGGGATCGCGGCCGGTTTTGCTTTTAGGATCGACCAGCACCACCAAGGCATCGGTTTTGAAAGATGCGGCAGCGCCCAAATCTAGGGGTTTCAATTCGAAGTTCATAATTGCGGTTTTCCTTGAAGCAGATGTTATTCCATTCCTCGATTCGAAAAGAGCTGGCCCGAAGTTTCGGGGCCACGGTTGTGGTCTTGGTCACCATTGTGATGACCATGATGCTGATTCGCTCCCTAGGTATGGCTTCCAGAGGCAATGTGAACCCCTCCGAAGTGGGTTTGGTGATGGGATTTACCATGTTGGGGCATTTGCCCACCGTGCTCACCATGAGCTTGTTTGTAGCCACGGTTGGCACCCTCTCGCGCATGTACCTCGACAGTGAGATGGTGATTTGGCTGGCCAGTGGTCGGGGCTTGCGCGCCGTTTTGTCACCCCTGATGCGCTTTGCTTGGCCCATGCTGTTGAGCATCGCTTTGTTGGTGTTGTTGGTTTGGCCTTGGTCCAACATGCGGGTGAACGACTTGCGAGAAAAGTTCGAAAGCCGTGGTGATTTGGAACGCGTCACACCAGGGCAATTTCAAGAATCTGCCAATGGCTTGCGGGTATTTTTTGTCGACAAAGAAAGTGTCGACAACAAACAGGGTAAAAATGTTTTCATCGCCTCGACAGATCATGGCAAACAATCCATGACGTCAGCCAAAGATGGTCATGTCGAAATCATCAACGATGAACAGTTTTTGGTGCTCGAAGTGGGGCAGCGGCTTGAACAAACATTGGGCGTGACCGATCTCAAAATCAGCGAGTTCAAATCTTACGGTTCACGCATTGGTCATGAGGTCAAAACCACACCCGATCTGCCCACCAAATCGGTCGACACCCTCAGCTTGATCACCTCTCAGTCACTGCCCTACAAAGGTGAGCTTGCTTGGCGCTTGGGCATGGCTTGCGCAGCTTTTAACTTGGTCATCATTGCACTTGCTGTGACCAGCGCCAATCCGCGTGTAGGTCGAGGCGGCAATTTGGCATTGGCACTTTTCATTTTCGTGAGCTATTACAACTTCATCAACCTCGGACAAAACTGGATCGGCGCTGGCAAAGTGCAAATGCTGCCCTTCATGTTGACACTCCACGGCGGTGTTTTTACGTTAGCCCTTTTTTGGCTGGCGGTGCGGCACAACAACTGGAGTTGGCGCCAATTGATCAGAGTCAAACCCGCGCAAAGGGCTTCATCATGAACACCGTGCGTCGACTGATCCATGGAGAGGTGCTGATCGCCGTGTCCTTTGTCACGCTCGGTTTTCTGGCCTTGTTTTTCTTTTTCGATTTTGTTGACGAGTTGCAGAGCATCAACAAAAGCAGTGGCGCATACCAACTTGAACACGCGTTGGTTTATGTGATTTTGCTGGTCCCCAACCATCTGTACGAATTGCTGCCCATCACGGTGTTGATCGGTACGATTTTTGTCATGGCACGTTTCGCACAGAGCTCCGAATTCACCATCTTGCGAACCAGCGGCTTCGCCCCCAGCATGGCCTTGCGCCAATTGTTGACCTTGGGATTGGGGTTTGTGGTGTTGACCTTTTTGGTCGGCGACTACTTGGCCCCATGGTCGGCGCGCTACGGTCAGTTGCTCAAGTCGCGTTACACGCAAAACATCACGGTCGGTCAAACGGGGGCATGGTTGCGAGAGCGCCAAGCAGACCGTCAATTTGCGGTGAACGTGGCCAGTCTCACGCCTGAAGGCCAACCTGCGGGCATTCGCATCTTTGAATTCTTACCCAATGGCCAATGGATTGCGCTGATCAAAGCGCAATCAGCCACCGTCATCAACGAACAAGGATGGCAGTTGCAAAACGTCGAACGCGCCGAATTGTCTCGGCAATCGACTAACACGACTTTGAAACGCAACAACACGCCACAAGAACTTTGGCAAACCGACATCACCACCGAAATGGTGTCGGTGGCGTTGCTCAAACCTGATCGCATGAGCACGGTGGATTTGTTTCAATACATTCGTCACCTCAATGCGAACGGACAAACCGCGCAACGTTTTGAAATTGAGTTTTGGAAAAAAGTGTTTTACCCCTTGAGTTGTTTGGTGATGGTGGTGCTCGCCCTGCCCTTTGCCTATTTGCATTTCCGCAGCGGCAACATTGCCAACCATGTGTTTGGCGGCGTGTTGGCCGGCATCAGCTTTTTCTTGCTCAACAACGTGTTTGGTTACATCGGTAATTTGAACCAATGGGCGCCTTGGTTTGCTGCGGCGGCACCGGGCTTGCTTTACTCGCTGGCCTCGCTGGCGGCTTTTGGATGGTTGGTGTTGCGTCAATGAAAGCTGTTGTTTTATTTGCCCACGGCTCGCGCGATCCGCAATGGCACAAACCCATTCAAGCGGTGGCGCGACGCATGGCGAACACGTCGCCTGAGGTGTTGGTGCGCTGTGCCTATTTGGAATTGACCGAGCCCGATTTGCTGACCGTGGTGGCTGAACTGGCCCAAGCAGGTACCACCCATGTGCGTGTACTGCCCATGTTTTTGGGGGTGGGCAAACACGCGCGCGAAGATTTGCCTTTGTTGATGGCGCAATTGCGTGAACAGCACCCCAACATGGTGATAGATGCCCAACCTGCTGTGGGTGAGCAACCTGAGTTGCTGGATTTGTTGGCGCAGTTGGCTTTGCGTGGGCTTTGACAGAGCAAGTGCCAGCAGGTCCTTGCTGCCGCCGTCAAAGCGATCTTTAACGCATAACGATTGAAGGCTTTATATCGAAATGCGATAATAGAGCTTACTCAAGCCTTCTGCCATGAACCTGCATCAATTTCGTTTTGCCCAAGAAGCCGCGCGGCGTAACCTCAATTTGACCGAGGTGGCCAAGGCTTTGCACACCTCGCAACCGGGTGTGTCCAAAGCCATCATCGAGCTCGAAGAAGAACTCGGCATCGAAATTTTCGCGCGACACGGCAAACGCTTGAAGCGCATCACCGAACCTGGCCAACATGTGTTGCGCAGCATCGAGGTGATCTTGCGCGAAGTGGGCAATTTGAAACGCATTGGCGAGCAGTTCAGCAACCAAGACAGCGGCACGCTCTCGATTGCCACCACCCATACACAAGCGCGATATGTCTTGCCTGTGCCGGTGGCGAAATTGCGCGCCGCTTATCCGCATGTGAATGTGAGCTTGCACCAAGGCGCGCCCGACCAAGTGGCCAAGATGGTGTTGGACGAAGTGGCTGAAATTGGCATTGCCACCGAATCGTTGTCAGATTACCCCGAGCTCGTCACCTTGCCCTGCTATGAGTGGGAGCATGTGTTGGTGATTCCCAAAACACACCCCTTGGCTTCAAAGGTGCGCATCACGCTCGAGGACTTGGCGGCTGAACCGATCATCACTTATCACCCATCTTTCACCGGTCGCACGCGCATTGACAAAGCCTTTGCCGCAAAACAACTCTCGCCACGCATCGCTTTAGAAGCGATTGATTCGGATGTGATCAAGACCTATGTGCGCTTGGGTTTGGGCATTGGCATCGTGGCCGAAATGGCGGCCAAAGAAGGCGTAGGTGACGACATGGTGGTGCGCCCAGGCGCACAACTGTTTGGCAAAAATGTGGCCCGTGTGGCGTTCAAAAAAAGTGCTTACCTGCGCCACTTTGTGTACGACTTCGCAGCCTTGCTCAGTGACCGCCTTGACCGCAACTTGATTCTCAAAGCCCTCGAAGGCCACGCCAACGATTACGACATGTAATGTGTTCATTCACACGCTGATATTTCTATGACCACCCCTCACCTCGACACCAAATTTCCCAAAGTTGGCACCACCATCTTCACCGTCATGTCTGCGCTGGCCACCGAAAAAAATGCGGTCAACCTCGGCCAAGGTTTTCCTGATTTCGATTGCGACCCCAAGCTGGTCGCGTGTGTGAACGACGCCATGACGCACGGTCTCAACCAATACCCACCCATGACCGGTGTGGCCGTGTTGCGCGAAGCCATTGCCGACAAGGTGGAATCGTTGTATGGCTATCGCTATGACCCGACCACAGAAATCACCGTCACCGCAGGTGCCACGCAAGCGATTTTGAGCGCCATCTTGGCCATCGTGCGTGCGGGTGATGAAGTGATCGTTTTAGAGCCTTGCTACGACAGCTACATTCCCAACATCGACATGGCCGGTGGTGTAGCGGTGCGCGTGCCGTTAACGCCTGGCACCTTCCGTCCCGACTTCGACAAAATTGCCGCGGCCATCAGCCCCAAAACACGCGCCATCATCGTCAACAGCCCACACAACCCAAGCGCCACTGTGTGGACACGTGAAGAAATGTTGAAGCTGCAAGAACTCTTAGCACCCACCAACATTTTCTTGATCAGCGACGAGGTCTACGAACACATGGTTTACGCGCCGCTCAAACATTTGAGCGCATCAAGCTTTCCTGGTTTGGCAGACCGCGCGTTCATCGTCTCAAGCTTTGGCAAAACCTTTCACGTGACCGGCTGGAAAATTGGCTATGTGGCCGCCCCCGCCAGCATGAGCGCCGAGTTTCGCAAGGTGCATCAGTTCAATGTGTTCACCGTCAACACACCGGTGCAATACGGTTTGGCCACTTACCTGAAAGACCCACAACCATATTTGCAGTTGCCCGCGTTTTACAGCGCCAAACGTGATTTGTTCCGCGCTGGTTTGGCTAACACCAAGTTTGAGTTGTTGCCCTCAGAAGGCAGCTACTTTCAATGCGTGCGCATCGACAAACTGGCGGTGCCTGAAAAGAATTTGAGCGAAGCCGAGTTCTGTAAATGGCTCACCACCGAAATAGGCGTGGCCGCCATTCCACTGTCTGCTTTTTATGCCGATGCGTTCGACCAACGCGTGGTGCGGTTTTGCTTTGCGAAGCAGGACGAGACATTGAAGTTGGCCCTCGGGCGATTAGCCCGACTTTGATCAATACACCAACTGCTGCCAAGCCTTCTCCAGTCGCTTTACGCTTACCGGTTGGGGTGTGCGCAGCTCTTGCGCAAAAAAGCTCACGCGCAGTTCTTCTAGCAACCATCTGAACTCGGTCATGCGAGCATCGGTCACGCCTTTGCGCTCGGCCACCAAGCGCCAATACTTTTGCTCGAGTGGTTTGAGTTCTGCCAACTTGGTGGCATCGCGCGCTGCATCGGCGCGAATTTTGTCCAAGCGCAACACGATGGCTTTGAGGTAACGCGCAAAGTGCTGCAGTTGCGTGTAGGGTGTGTCGATCACAAAGCGTTTGCCCACCAAGCGCTGCAGTTGCTGCGCGCAATC
>JACCDX010018952.1_pt1 | contig 13878 bp, 7 predicted proteins | sample 7449681 | NCBI WGS metagenome assembly JACCDX01 (sample SAMN15323450, study PRJNA562643) | freshwater metagenome | isolation source: river surface water | place: USA:Blue River Watershed | collected 2017-08-18
ATCGCGAAAATTGCCCGCTCTTCGCCGAGACCAACGCGCGCGACTGGTGCCACTTCTTCGCCGAGCCGCCGCCCGGCGTGCAAAACTCCTCCGACTGGGTGCGCTTCGCCCAGCGCGCCGGCGTCGATCTTCGCAGCCAGGCCTACAGCTGCCTAGTGCTTGAACAGGGCGAAGGCCTCGCCACCGATCTCGGATCGTCCGCCGGCGGAGCCGCCCGCGCCCTCGGCCGGCCGGAGGTGTTCAAACCCTACGCCCGTCTCCTCGCTTGCGACGCCAGCGGCTTGCACTGGCTCGAACTGCCGAAGCGCGTCGATCCCGCCTTGGTCAAACGCTTGGACAAAAATCCCCCCGTGCCCCTCTACGCCCTCGCCCACGACGGCAAACGCATCTCCGCCGCCACCCCGCTCGTGGCGCCACCCGCTCGCGCCGAGTCACCGGACACGCCCGCCGAGGCGTCGGCCGGAGACTAACCTTGACCCCCTCCCCGCCTCGCGCGGAACCTGACCCTTTATGAAAGCCGGAATCGTCGGTCTCCCCAACGTGGGCAAGTCCACCCTCTTCAACGCCCTCACGCGCTCCCGCAAAGCCGAGGCCGCGAACTACCCGTTCTGCACCATCGACCCGAACGTCGGCGTCGTCACCGTGCCCGACGAACGCCTCTACGCGCTCCAAAAGATCGCCAAGACCAACGTCGTCATCCCCGCCGCGATCGAGTTCGTCGACATCGCCGGCCTGGTGAAGGGCGCCAGCCAGGGCGAGGGCCTCGGCAACCAGTTCCTCGCCAACATCCGCGAGGTCGACGCCATCGTCCACGTCGTCCGCTGCTTCGAGGACTCCGACATCCTCCACACCATGGGCTCCGTCGATCCCGTGCGCGACATCGACGTCATCACCACCGAGCTCATCCTCGCCGACCTCGACGCCGTCCAGAAGCGCCTCGACAAGACCCAGAAGAAGGCGAAGTCCGGCGACAAGGAGGCCCAGGCCGAGGTCGCCCTGCTCGAGCGCCTCGTCCCCCACCTCAACGAGAACAAGCCCGCCAACATCCTCGAGGCCACCGAGGACGAGCAGAAGCTCCTCAAGCTCTTCCAGCTCCTCTCCGCCAAACCCGTCCTCTACGCCTGCAACGTCGCCGAGGGCGATCTCGCCAACGCCGAGGCCAACCCCTTCGTGCAAAAGGTCGCCGCCTTCGTGAAGGCCCACCACGACGCCGCCTACGTGCCGATCTCCGCCCGCATCGAGGCCGAGCTCATCGACCTCTCGCCCGAGGAGGCCAAGGAGTTCCTCAAGGACCTCGGCGTCTCCGACTCCGGCGTGAGCAACCTCATCCGCGGCAGCTACGGCCTCCTCGGCCTCCAGACCTATTTCACCGCCGGTGAAAAGGAGGTCCGCGCCTGGACGATCAAGAAAGGCTGGAAGGCCCCGCAGGCCGCCGGCGTCATCCACACCGACTTCGAGAAGAACTTCATCAAGGCCGAGGTCGTCTCCTACGAGGATCTCGTCCGCCTCGGCAGCACCGCCGCCGCGCGCGAGGCCGGCAAGTATCGCCTCGAGGGCAAGGAATACGTCTTCCGCGACGGCGACGTCGCCCTCTTCAAGATCGGCGCCTGAGCCCGATCCGGCCAGGCTTCACTTCCCAACGAAAACGCCGCGCCCCAAAAGCGCGGCGTTTCTCGTTTCTGGAGGGCGGGCCGCCGTGCCCGCCGAAACGCCACCCGGCGCGGACGGCGCCGCGCCCTCCAAGCAGACCGATCCAGCCCAGTCCTCAGCTCACCGTTCCTCAGCCTGATGGGCCAGCTCGCCACCGCCGCCCGCCAAGCAGGCGATCCGGACCCGGCCTCGCCTCACCACACCCGCGCCCAGAGGAGCTTGAGGTAGCGGCTTTCGAGGCAGTTCGAATAGATCGGGTGGTCGGCGCCGGCGCCGCTGCGGTCGAGGAACTGCAGGCGGCGGTTCAGGCGATGCGCCGCCTTGATCACGTGCTCCTCGAAATCCTCCCAGTTCAGCAGGCCCGAGCAGGAGCAGGTCACGAAGATGCCGCCCGGCTTCACAAGCTGGAGCGCGAGCTGGTTCAGGTCCTCGTATTTGCGCCGTCCCTCGGCGTTGCCCGCCGCCTCGCGGGTGAAGATCAGCTTCGGCGGATCGAGCACGACGACGTCCCACTTCTCGCCGTTGGTCGCCATCTGGCGCGCGTAGGCGAAGGCGTCGGTATGGACAAACTTGATACGCGCCTGGTTCAGGTTGGCGTTGCGCTTCGCCATGGCCACGGCGGCCTCGTCGAGGTCGACCGCGGTCACGTCCTCGGCGCCGCCGTTGATCTTGGCGTTGAGCGAAAAGCCCGCGCTGTAGCAGCAGAGGTCGAGCATGCGCGCGCCCTTCGCGAACTTCGCGATCGCGCGGCGGTTGTCGCGCTGGTCGCAGAAAAAGCCGGTCTTGTGGCCCTCGGCGAAGTCCACCTCGTAGCGCACGCCATGCTCGCGGATCTTCACCTTGTCGGGCGCGGCGGCGTTGGTCTCGTTGAACCAGCTGGGCTTGATGCCTTCGAGCGAGCCGAGGTCGTGGTCGACATGGACGCGGGCGAACTTCGTGCCCGCCAGCTCGTGGATGAGCGGCAGCCACTCGGGCAGGCGGCGCGCCATGCCGAAGCTCGTCACCTCGCAAAGCAGCGTGTCGGCGTAGCGGTCGACGATCAGGCCGGAGAGGCCGTCGCCGTCGGAGTTGATCAGGCGGTAGGCGTCGGTCGTCTCGTCGAGGCGGAAAAGCTCGCGGCGCAGCGCCACGGCGCGACGGATGGCGGTCTCGAAGTAGGCCTCGCCAAGCTGGGCGTCGGCGCCGTGAGCGACGACGCGGAGCACCATCTTGGCGCGCGGGTTGTAGAGGCCGATGCCCAGCGGCTGGCCGCCCTTGTCGTAGACGTTGACCAAGTCACCGGGACGCGCATCGGGGGACGCCTCGCCGAGGAGGCGCGGGAAAATGGCGGGCTGAAAGGTGAAGTATTTCAGCTGCACCCAAGGGCGCTTGCGTTCGGCCGGCGGCACCGGGGGCGGGAGCTGGCGACCACCGCCGGGCGCCGGGGCGGGCGCGAGCAGCGCCTCGTCGTCTCCGTCGAAGTCGGAGGGAGAACGGGAAAGGGAGCCAGAGTCGGACGAGTCGCGGGTCATGGGCGGGCGGCGTAGGGCCGAGAAAAATCCGAAAAGCCGCCCCCGGCGCGACGTTTTTCGGCGCCGACGCGGGCCGGAGCCGGCGAAAGCGCCGGTTGACGCCAGTGATAGGCACGGACTTAAACCAGCGAAGCCTTCGCGCTCGCACGACGTCTCGGACCGCCACGCCCCCTCCCCCATGAAACGCGTTTATCTCCTCCTTATCGGGCTCGGCCTGGCCGCGCTGATCGGCCGCCTCGGCTGGAACGTCTGGCAAAGCGCCCGCTTCTTTCGCGACCAAGGTCGAGAGGCGACGGTGGTGATCGACAAGCGCTACAACGCGGAGCGCTGGACCTCGCCGATCCCGATCAAAAAAATCTACGCCTACACCGCCAAGATGGAGCCCACATACGAGGTGCTCCTCGAAACGGACCAGGATCTGAAGGACGGCGAAAAACTCGCCATCCGCTTTTTGACCCGCGACCTCGCCGCCAGTCTGCTCGACTACTCGGCGCGCCCGGTGGTCAACACGCTGCGCCTGCGCGGCTCGGAGGATGGCACGCCGGTCAAGATCGAGGACACCGCGCTCTTCGACGCGATGGTCGACAAGTGGATGGGGCCGCCCGCGCCGGGCACCTACATCCGCCCTCGCCCCCAGGCCGAGAAAGCCCCCGGCACGGGCAAGCCCACGGTTCCCTTCGTCTTTGCCGCCAAGGACGCCGGCACCTGGGACATCGTCTGGAAAAACAGCCGCGCCCAGGAATGGGTTCTCCTCGGCCTCGGACTGCTGGCCGTGCAATCGCTCATTCTCGCCGCCTACGAACACCACAAGGACGGCCGCCTGAAAAAGAGCCGTGGGAAAAAATTCGTCCACCCCTCCCTTCGCAAGGTCGAGGCCTCCGCGCCGGATACGCCGTCCCAAAAGCTCGCCTACGTCGCCAAGCCGGAGGTCGAAATCGTTCTTTCCGACTCGGAACGCAAAGCCGCCGCCGCGCCCAAAGCCCCCGCGTCCAGCGAGACGACCGCCACTCCGGCAGGCGCGCCCAGGCTCACCCTCCCGCTGAAGAAAGTGCCGACGGAAGAGGTGCCGGCGAGCGCGACCGATGAAGCTCCGCGCGGCCCCATCGCGGGCAGCGGGGGCGCCCCGGTCATCCAAGCCAAGCACCAGGAAGAGCCGGCTTCGCTTACGGATCGAGAAACAGCCCCGCCGATGCCGATCAACCTTGGCGACCCCGTGCTAAAGCTGCGCCGCAAGCCCGGTAGCAAGGGAGCGGAACCCGAGAGCGGCGACAAGACGCCCCCGACGAGTTGACGTTTTCCGATCCTCGCGGTCACGCGGGGCCGGTCAGGCATTCCCGGCGGTCGCGGCCGGCCGGGATAGTCCCCAGTCGATATGTGCCCGTGGGTGGAGCCTTGCGTTGATTTAACCCACCGCACGACCTGGCCATACCCTACCGGCAAACGTCGGCGCCGATCATGTTGGCGATACGGCCTCACGGGGTTTTCTCGTCGCGAGCAGGAACGGTCATAATACATGCATCGCGGATCCGGCCCCGGCTTCACCGTCGGTCTCCATGTGATCGGGCATCCGTGGGGCCGGTCGCGACGCCGGGTCTTTGAGATCCGTAAGCCGCCCCCGACGAATAAAAAAGCCCCCCGGCTTGCGCCGAGGGGCTGAAGGATAAACCAGCGATCCGGTGGACCGAGATCCGCGCTTTACGGAGCCGTGTAGGACACCGAGAGGCGCAGGAAGCGGCGAGCGCCCGTGGCACTGACGTCCACGTTATCGGTGTAAACCGAGGTGGAACCGGTCGTGACGGTGCCACCCGTGCCCGCCGCGAACGCGGTGCCGAGGTCGTTGCTGCCCTGCACGGCGTAGGTGAGAGCGGCGTCGACCGGGCTGCGGCGCGGGTAGGTCAGGGTCAGGAAGTTGCCGGACTTGGCGACCGTGACAGGGCTGGCGTTGGCGACCTTCGGATCGGTGCCGAGGGCGTATTCGAGGAGGTTGGCGAGGCCGTCGGAGTCATAATCCTCGGTGTCGCCGGCGAGCACGTCGGCGGTGTCGGTGTAGACGCCGAACTGCTCGAAGCGCCACGACTGGAGGGCGGTGTAAGGCAGGGCCGGAACCGCGCTCACCTCGTTGGAATTGGCTCCGGAGAGGTTGGACGTGGCGTTCTTGGCCTGGACGACATAGTAGTAGGTCGTTCCGTTCGTGAGCCCGGTGTCGCTGTAGGTCGTGCCGGACAAGCCCGAAGCGAGGTTGGTGTAGGGACCGCCCTGGACGGTGGCGCGCTTGACCGTGTAGGTGTCGGCGCCGGAGGCGGCGGTCCACGAGAGGTCAACCTTGCCGTTGCCCGCGATGGCGGAGAGCACCGAGGCGCCCGGGGTGACGGCGGTGGCGCCGCCGGTGACGCTCAGGATGCCGGTGGAGGCATCGAACGAGTAGCTCTGGGAGCCCACGGTGCCGGACCAGACGGTGCCGGAGTTGCCGAGGGCCGTCTCCGTGGCGGTCGTCGTGGTCACCGAGACGCCGGTGAAGGCGCCGGCGGGCGTGGCCGCGATGTCGAAGACCTTGTAGCTGCCGTCGAACACCGTGCCGAGGAAGTTGAACTTCAGCAGACCGTTGTAGGTGACGGAGCTCGCGGTCGCGGAGGTGGATTTCACGCCCGTGAAGTTCGCGCCGTTGAAGTCGAACTGGGTGGTGGCGGTCGAGAGCAGCTCGAGCACGCCGCCAAAGGTCAGCTGACCACCCTTGTTTCCGGTGGAGTCCGTGCGAAGACCGCCGTTGACCACCGTGTCGGGCGTGATGGTGCCCGAGCCGCCGATCGTGCCGGTGGTGGCCACGGTGACGAAGCGAGCCGGAGCGGTGGGCGCGGTGGCCACGGAGGCGGGGACGACGCCGTCGATCAGCAGGCTGCCGGCATTGACCGTGGTCAGACCGTTCTGGAGGGTGGAACCGGTGAGCGTGAGCGCGCCGGTGCCGACCTTCGAGAGATGGTTGTGCGAGTTACCTTGGGTGAAGTTGCCCGAGAACGTGGTGTTCGTGTTGAGCGCGCCGATCTGCCAGGTGGGCGCGCCACCGTTGGAGTTGGTCAGCGTGGCCCCGCCGCTCAAAGCGCCGACCGGAACCGTGTTGCCGGTCGAGTTGGTGGCGATGACCAAGGACAAGCCCGCGCCGGCGTTGAGCGTGCTGTTGCCAAAGCTGGCGGTGTTGAAGCCGCCACCGTTGTTCAGAAGACGCACGCCGCCGGTGCCGGTGAGGTTGAGCGTGCCGGTGAAGCCCGTCCACGTGTTGGAGATGTCGGCGCGGGTGACATTCGTGTTGATGCTCATGTTGAGCGTGCCGCCGCCGGTCACCGCCCCGCTCATGGCGAAACGATTGGGCGTGACGATCGACGCGGTCTTGCCCGCGGGGATGTCGAACGCGTTGCCGATGCCGAGGGTGTTGTTCACGCCCATGGCGCTCGTGATCGTGCCCCCTTCGAGCGTGATCGTGCCGGCGCCGATCGCGTCGGTGGTATTGGAAGCGGCGGTGCTGGTGAAGTGCAGGGTGCCCGCCTTCAGGGTGGCGCCGCCGGTCTTGGTGAGATTGCTGCCGGTGCTGCTGATCGCGAGCACGCCGGCGCCATCCTTGGCGAGATTGCCGGTGCCCGAAAGCGTGCCCGTGACCGTAAGGGTAGAGTTCGCGGCCACGTTGATCGTGCCGTTGCCGGCATTTACCTGAACCGGGCGGGCCACGGTGCTGTTGTCGCTGGCCGTGCCCTGGAGCGTGAAGTTTCCAGACGTGGCCAAGGTGCCTCCGTCGAACACCAAGGAGCTGCCCAAGGCGCCGAGACGGTCGTTGGCGTCGATCTGCAACGAGCCCGCCTTGACCGTGGTGTTGCCGGAATAGTTGTTGGCGGCGGCCAAGGAAAGAATGCCGGCTCCGGTCTTGGTCAAAGAGCCGATGCCGCCGTTGCCCACGGCATTAAGCCAGATGATGTCGTTGCCGTTGGTGTCGATGGTGGCGCCATCCTGACCAAAGGTGATGGTCTTGGAGGAGATGTCCGCCGTATTGCCGGTGCCGTATTTCAGCGTGGCACCGTTGAGGGTGAGCGTGCCGGAACCGAGGCTGTCGGCGAAGGCGAAGCCGAGCGTGCCCGCCGTGGCGTTCACGGCGCCCGTGAAGGTGTTGTGACCATTGAGGTTCAGGGTTCCGTTGCCGGTCTTCACGACGCCGCCGGAGCCCGAGACCACGCCGGTGAGGGAAAGGCTGGAGTTCGCATCCGCCCCGACCGCCATCGTCGAATTCAGGGCGATAGGCGCGGAAATCACATGATCACCCAAGGTGATGTTCACCGCGGCGTTCTTCACGCCCTTGTCGAGCGTCAGGGTTCCACCGGTGCCGGGGGCGATGGTATAGCCGTTGGCGCTGGTGAAAACCATGCCGTTGACCGTGCGGCTGCCATCCAACGTGACGGTGGCGGGAGCGCCCAAGGCCGTCGTGAATTGGGCGGTGTAGCCGGAAGCGGGAACCCCGTTGCTCCAGTTGGAGCCGGAACCCCAGCTGCCCGCGCCGGTGGAGGTCCACTGGGTGAGGATGGCGTCGAGTTCGATTTGAAGGGTAACGAAGCTGCCACTGGCGCTGAAGGTGTAGGCGTAGCCGGCTTGGGGATTCAGCACGGAGAGCGCGCTGGCGCCGGCGCCTTGGACCGCACCGTTAAACTGGAAGAGGTTGTAGGTGCCCGGAGTTTTCCAAGGAGTGCCGTTGGAAGCGTCCAGAAGCGTCAGACCGCCGCCGTTGATGGTCAACCCGTTGGATCCCGTGACCACGGTATTGTCGTAGGACGAGGTGGAGCTGAAATCCAGATCGAGCAGGGAACTGGCCGCCAGGGAAAGGCCACCGGTGGTGAGGGTGCCCACGCCGCCGACGCCGGGAGCCACTTTGGCGCCGACGCTGGTCGTGACAGAGCCGGAGATGGTTCCCGTGCCGCGCAAGACGGAGCCCGCGGCCAAGGAAACGTTTCCGGAACCGGTGGCGGAACCCGAGAGATTGGTGACGATCAGTTCGCCGCCGTTTACGGCGGTGGAACCGGAGTAGCTGTTCGCGCCGCCCAAGGTGAGCGCACCCACACCGGTCTTGGTCAACCCGCCGCTGCCGGAGCCGCCGATCGAGTTGGCCCAGGTGACATTGTTGGAGCCCGTGTTCACCGAGGTGGTGCCGGCGAGGGTGATCGGAGCGACGGAGAGGTCGGTCGCGACCCCGGCGCCATAGGCGAGCGTGCCGCCGGCGAGGTTGATGGAAGAGGTCGCGCCGAGGGCCGTGGCGGAGCCAAGGGTAAGCGTGCCCGATTCAAGCTTGGTCGATCCGGTGTAGGTGTTGTTGCCGCTCACGGTGACGTTGCCCGTGCCGCTCATGGCCACCTCGAGGTTACCCGTTCCGCTCAAGACGTTGGCGAACGCGAAGGCGTCGCTGCGCTGGAGACGGAGCGTGCCGCTGTTGGAGATGGCCAAGGATCCGAACGATCCGGTGGCGTTGTTTTCACCCATCTGGAGAAGACCATCCGTGATGCTCACGATGGTGTTGGCGGGGGCGCCGAAGCCCGCATTCGCCCAGACCAGTTTGCCGGGGCCCGTCTTCATGAACGAGACCGCGCCGGTGGTTCCGGTGGCGGCGGCGGAACTGGTATCTCCCCGCCAATAGACGGTACCCAGGGTGTTGAATTGCTCGAAGATCAGCTGACCCGCGGCGTTGTTGAAACGAAACTCGTGGGCGCCGCCACCGTTGGCGAAAATCACATCGCGCGCGCCCACGCCGGGCGTGACCAAGATCTTGACCGGGTTGCTCGGTTGGAAGCGACCGCTGCTGCCGAAGCTGATGGTCCAGTTGGTGGCCGCGGTCGAATGCGGCTGGGAAAACCTCAAACCGGCGGAAGAGCCCGCGGCGCTGGCGGTGAAAATGGAGGCGTTGACCGCGAAGGCCGTCGCACCCGCGTTGGCGTTGGACACGGCAACATCCACGTAGGAACCGTCAGGGAAAGCGGTCAGCGCGACCGCGGTTCCGGCGGTGGTTTCCGCGGGGTTGGAAACGGCTGTTCCCAAGGTTTCCGCGGATACGACGTTCTTGGAGGCGTCCAAGGCGGCGAAATTCATCGTGCCGTCGGCCTTGGTGACGGTCGCCGCGAACGGCAACATCTTGGAGGCGACCTGAGTGAATCCGAGACCGCTGAAAACACCGGTGTTGGCGGCGGTGAAATTGAAGTTGATCGCGCCGCCGTTCGAGCTGAGGGGACCGCGGAAAACGGCCGTGGCGCCGTCGGCCACCGACCACGGCTGGCGCACGCCGCGCTCAAGACGAATGGTCGGACTGTCGAACGTGAAGGTGGAGCCGGAGCTCGCTCCGGACATATCCAAGCCCGAACCGCCCAAGGTGAAAATCGCCGCCGTTCCCAAACCGGACCCGAAGGTGTCGAGCGTGATGCCGTTCTGGTTTCCGACGACTTTGATGCCCTTCAGCGCCAGCGATCCGTCCACGTTGACGAAGAGATTCGCGTCCAACGAAGAATCGAAGACCGCCACATCCTGCGCGGTCGGCAAAACGTTCTGGACCCAGCTGGTCGTGGCCAGAAGACCGTCGCCGTTGTTCGCTTTGACAATGTCCGCAGCGTAGGTTGAGGGAGCGAGACCAGCCATCAACAAAGCAAGGCGCTTGGTCAGGGCCGGCGTGGTCAGATAACGATGAGGAACGAGGGGTTTCATTTTGGGATTAAGCGTGTGAAGAACGTTGAAGTTGAAAAATGCCTCAAAGGCCCTTCAGAAGGGCGCAAAGGAGGCTTGGGAGGGGAGTTGAAGGCGTGAAGATGGAATGAGCGAGCTGATCAGTCCCTCTTACTTATCGAGGACGAACCACTGCGTATCGACGTCGCTCGTGCCGGTGCCATTCGGAGTCTTGACCAGCGAGTAGCCGATGCGGCCGTCGTCCCAAGCCATGCGAACCGTGTGTCCGTCCATCATCACCGCGTTGATGCCCTTGTTGTGACGCTTATATAAGCGATAGGAGCTGCGCATCGAGGCGGCGTCGTTCGCGCTCAAGGTCGCTCCGGCGCCGGCCGCGCCAAAGGTCTGCGTGGCGGCGTCATAGTGGCGCTCGATCATGAGCAAAGTGCGAGCGGGCTGCGTCGCCTTCTGAATGGGCGCTTTTTGCCAGTCGGTGATCACCACGTTTTTATACGTGGGAACGACAAGGAGATAGAGAGCGCGCGCGGACGAGTGAAGGCCGGAGGGAATGTCCGAGGAATTCACCGACGGGCACATGAAGTAATCGCCAAGGGAACGTTCGGTCTTGAAGTAGGTAAAATACGGATTGCTGGACGTGCCCGCAGTCGTGGACCCACCTTCGATACACCAAGGAACATTGCCGCTGGTATCCTTCGCCACCCAATAAGCGCCACGATTTTCCGCGGCATAGGTATTGATCGCGGTCCCCCAATTCCGGAGATTGGACAAGCAATTCGCCTGACGGGCTTTCTCGCGCACCGAACTGACGGTCGGTATCAGGATCGCCGCCAAGATGCCGATGATGGCGATCACGGTGAGCAATTCGATCAAGGTGAACGCCGAAGCGCGACGACGTGAATTTACAGGGGACGAGTTCATGTGAATCAGGTGATGGGCCGGGGCACATCCGACTATCGAACCCAAGACCACCTGCTTGAACGAAAAGACTAACGCGGGGCGGAGGGAACTAAGGCCGGGGCGCCGAAAGGGGTAATTTTCTGCGGTGATGAAATAATCATCAGCCCGACGCCCGGAGGGTAAGCCACGATAAATCTTACAGTCCGCTCGATCCTTTAAAACCTGATTTACCTTTAAACGACAGCATCTTACGAGAAAAGGAGTATAAACAACCCCCAGACCCATAAACGACGGGTGAGACGAAAACCCAATGGGCCTAGACCTCGCCCGTGCGGGCACGGGCGAGAAGGAAATCCTTAAGCCCAAACACCCTCGATGTTTTTATAAAAAACCTCGTCCGAGGTTTTAAAATGGGGCGGTCAACGGGATTCGAACCCGCGACCCCAAGAATCACAATCTTGTGCTCTAACCAACTGAGCTATGACCGCCGTGGGAGGGGAGGAGGCTCAAGAGCGAAACGCGTCTGTCAACCCTTCTTCTGCATTCACAGCCATTGCCCTTTGCAAGGCCGCCTCCGGATGCTCTTCGCCGCATGTTCGCCCTGAAAAAAATCCTCGGCCACCTCCTGATGCCGCTGCCCCTGGCCCTCGCGATTCTGGGCCTCGCCCTGTGGGCCGCCGCGCGGCGTCGCCCGGGGACGGCCCGCGCGCTTCTGCTTCTCGGCTGGCTGCTCCTCGCCGTCTGCGGCAACCGCGGCTTCTCCACCGCGCTCACTTTGTCATTGGAAAACCACTACAGTCCCGCGCCGGCGGCGCCGCTTCGCGCCCCCCCGCCGGACGAGCCCGCGGCCTTCGCCCCCGAGGACTGGCCGGAGGGATTGCGCGCGGCGGGGTTCGTCGCGGTGCTCGGAGGCGGGCACGGCGACGCGGACACGCTCCCCGCCGGACAACGCCTCAGTCCCTCCGCGCGCGCCCGGTTGATCGAGGGGATCCGGCTCGCGCGCGCCCTGCCCGAAGCCTGGCTTGTGCTGTCCGGACCGCCCGACCACGGCGGTTCCGACCCGAATGAGGAGACCCCGTCCCACGCCCGGATCCTCGCCGACGCGGCGGGGGAGCTCGGCTTTCCCCGAAGCCGGATCGTCGAGATCGACACCGCGCGCGACACGGCGGAGGAAATCTCCGCGCTGCGTCGCCTCGCGGGCGACGAGACGGTCGCGCTGGTCACCTCGGCCTGGCATCTGCCACGAGCGATGGATCTGGCGCGACACGAGAAACTCGCCGCCTTCCCCTGCCCCGCCGACTACCTGGCCGGTCGGGACCGGACGCCCGGCGCGACGGCGTGGCTCGACTGGGATTCCGAGTCGTTGACCAACAGCACCCGCGCCTGGCGCGAATATCTCGGCCAAGCCTGGGTCCGGTTGGTCGCCTGGTGGCGGCGTTGAGCGCCACGGATCCGCGAGGTCGGGAATCATCGGCCCGCTTTTCGCCTTCGCCCGTCCGGACGCGCAAGCGTCCGCGGCCGGATCACCGCGTCGAGACGCATCCCACCCACGTGATCCGCGCGCCGGCCGAGCGCCTCAGGCCGCGTCCTTCGCCTCGCTCGGAGGATTCTCGATGCTTCCGGCCGCCGCCTTGCCCCCGGACGACTTGCGCCTGAGCTGCGGACGACGCTTGCCGGCGACCACCGAGGCGTCGATCACCACCTCCGCCACGTCGTCGCGGGTCGGCAGCTCGAACATCACCTCGAGCATGAGCTGCTCGAGGATGGAGCGCAGGGCGCGCGCGCCGGTCTTGAGCGTGATCGCCTTTTGCGCGATCGCGCGCACCGCGTCGGGAGTGAAACGCAGGTTCACGCCGTCCATCGCGAAAAGCTTCGAGTATTGCTTCACGAGCGAGTTTTTCGTCTCGAGCAACACCTTCTCCAGATCCGCGAGCTTCAGCGGCGCGAGCACGGACACGACCGGCAATCGGCCGATGAACTCGGGGATCATGCCGAAACGCACCAGATCCTCCGGGGCCAGCGAACGCATCAGGGCCTCCGCCGCTTCGTCTTCGCCGTCCGCGGCCCCGACCGTCGCGGCCGCGGCGGCGCGGGCCTGCGCGCCGAAGCCGATGCCGCGCGCGCCGAGGCGACGCTGCACGATCGAGTCGAGGCCGACAAAGGCGCCGCCGCAGATGAAAAGGATGTTTTGCGTGTTCACCTGCACCAGCTCCTGGTTCGGGTGCTTGCGCCCGCCCTGGGGCGGCACGTTGCAAACCGTGCCTTCGAGAATCTTGAGCAAGGCCTGCTGCACGCCCTCGCCGGAGACGTCGCGGGTGATCGAAACGTTTTCCGTCTTACGCCCGATCTTGTCGATCTCGTCGATGTAGACGATGCCGCACTCGGCGCGGCGCACGTCGTAGTTGGCGTTTTGGAGGAGACGCAGGACGACGTTCTCCACGTCCTCGCCGACGTAGCCGGCCTCGGTGAGCGTGGTCGCGTCGGCGATCGCGAAAGGCACGTCGAGCACGCGCGCGAGCGTGCGGGCGAGGAGCGTCTTGCCCGAGCCCGTCGGGCCGCAAAGCAGCACGTTGCTCTTCTCGACCTCCACGTCGTTGAACTCCGGCGCGAGCGTGTTGGCCGCGCGATCGGGCGAGCCCGCGGCGAAGGTGAGACGCTTGTAGTGGTTGTAGACCGCGACCGAGAGCACCTTCTTCGCGTGGTCCTGGCCGATCACGTGCTCGTCGAGCGCGCGCTTGATCTCGGAGGGCTTAGCCAGCCGGAAAACCGGACGCTGGTCGACCGCCGGCGTGGCGGCCTCGCGGTCGATGATGGTTTTGCAGACGTTCACGCAGGCGTCGCAGATGTAGACGCTCGGTCCGGCGATGATCTTCCGGACCTCGGACTGCGACTTGCCGCAAAAGGAGCAGAGATTGACGCGCGTTGCCTTGGCCATCGGCCATCAGCCTGTCCATCCGCGCCTTTCAGGGAAGTCCTAAAGCGCTGCAATAACACTCACCCGCGCCTCCCGGAGCCAAGCCCGGGACGGATCAACGGTCCCGCCCCGGACCGCTCCCCGGGAATATCCGGTCCGCGCCGATCTCCGCCAAGGTCGCGCAACCGCACAGCGCCATCGTCGCCTCCA
>JACCDX011714002.1_pt1 | contig 13878 bp, 12 predicted proteins | sample 7449681 | NCBI WGS metagenome assembly JACCDX01 (sample SAMN15323450, study PRJNA562643) | freshwater metagenome | isolation source: river surface water | place: USA:Blue River Watershed | collected 2017-08-18
GAAACACTTTGGTGGAGTCTTTTAGCGCAAGCTTATGCTCAGTCTGGCAAAAAAGCTTTGCAGCATGCTGCGCTTGCTGAAAAATATGTTACTGAAGGTGCTTGGGTAGGAGCTATTGAACAGATGAAATTGGCAAAGTTGGCAGGTGATGCTGACTTTTATCAAGCTTCAGAAATTGATGCGCGTGCTCGACAAATCCAAGAGGCTTATCGCCAGGAACTCAAAAACAACCGCAACAATCCAGGTTAATGAAATCCGTGGATAGTGCTAGGTAGTTGAATATGTTCTTCTTGTGCAGGGCTTGTATGGATGTGCGCAATTCTCCAACCCATTGGACCTTGCACTAATACATAAGTAAAGTTCAAGAAAAACTCGGGTTCAACCTGTTCTGGTTGTAGGCGAACTGCTTCAGTAGAGTCAAAAAATGCAATGCCAATAGCTGTGTGACCAATCATCTGGATGGGGTCTAGCCATAAAAAATGGTCTTCTAAAATCTTTTTAAGACCTTCTCTCAGTTCGGCATGTCCTGTTAAACGTTTGCCACCAGGAAGAATGCAAGTAATCGAGTCCTCATCCATCCACAGATCAACAGAGCTTTCAAGATCATTGCGATGTAATGATTCGCGCCAAGCATCAATAACTTCATCGGGGAGTTGGAAGAGACGAGCTTGACGTGGCATATGGGTTTACTCAGTAAGTTGATGAACAGAGTTTAGGACTTCTGTGGGGGTAATGTCTACTAGGCATTTCGAGTGACCCAGAGGACACACTCTCTTAAAGCAGGGGCTGCAGCTCAAATGAAGCCAATGTACTTTTGCCAGTTTTGATAGAGGTGGAGTGTGTCTTGGATCGCTTGAGCCAAAGATGGCTACTTGAGGGCGACTAAATGCCGCGGCAATATGCATTAAGCCTGAGTCATTGCTAATGACTGTCTTTGCAAGGCTGATACAAGCAATTGCTTCGTCAAGAGATGTTTCTCCGCACCAGTTAAATACTTGCTCGGGATTTTGACTTAGATCTACGATGGCTTGTCCTAGTGGGGCTTCTTTTTTACTACCCAGAATCAGAGCCAGATGTTGTGGATTTTCTTGGGCTATCCTTTTTGCTAAATCAGCAAAGTGAGCAGTGGGCCACTGTTTAGCCGGTCCATATTCTGCTCCAGGACAAATAACAAAAAGACTTTGATGTGCTTTGAGTGCTTGAAGCTTTTCAATTGTTGGTTTTAATACTTTTGGCGCTAAAGATAATCTTGGCTCTAATGGTGTGTTGCTACTTTGATTGGATAATGCAAAGTAATGCAAAGACATTGGTGGGCGATGTGCACGTGATGGATTAGGTAGCGCTTGATTGATCAATCCCCATCTCAGCTCTCCGCGGTATCCAATGCGGTGAGGAATTTTGGCTAACCAAGGAATGAGTGCGGATTTAAAGCTATTAGGAAGAACATAAGCATGGCTATAGTTCTTTTTCTCGAGTTGCTTAGCTAACGCTTTTCTTTCTTCCCATTGAAGTAAACCATGTTTTAAATTAGCTGTGATGACTTCATCAACAGCCGGAATGGCTCTCATCACTGATGCTACCCAAGGTGTGGATAAAACATCAATACGACTGTGGGGATGAATCTCTTTGAGCTTGGTGATCAGAGGCTCAGTCATCACCGCATCACCAATCCAATTGGGAGCGATGATGAGTAGGGCTGTCATATTAGTGACCGTGTGGCGCTGTGCCAGGGATGAGCGCGTATTCAGTACCGCAATAGGGGCACTTAGCTTTGCCAGTTGCAGTGACGTCTAGATAAACACGTGGGTGTAAATTCCAGCTGGGTGTCTTGCCATTCGGGCAGTGCAACGGCAAATCATGATGACCATTAACCTGAACAGTATTTTTATCACTCATGGTTTCAGCCTTAAACGATCGTTAACCAGTGACGATATTGATCATTCTTGCCAGCGACAGCATCAAAGAATACTTGCTGGATTTTCGTTGTGATTGGACCACGCTTACCATCGCCAATCATGCGATCATCTAATTCTCTAATAGGTGTTACTTCAGCAGCTGTGCCTGTGAAGAAAGCTTCGTCACAGCAATACATTTCATCACGAGTGATTCGTTTTTCACGAACTTCAATACCAAGATCTTTGGCAATTGTAAAAATAGCGTCACGTGTAATACCGTCAAGACATGAAGCTAAATCAGGTGTGTAAACAATACCGTTTTTAACAATGAAAACGTTTTCTCCAGAACCTTCAGAAACATATCCATCTGTATCCAAAAGAAGCGCTTCATCGTAACCGTGAGCAGTCACTTCTTGGTTCGCTAGGATTGAGTTAATGTAATAACCAGATGCTTTAGCGCGCACTAGAGATACGTTGACATGATGTCTTGTGAAAGATGATGTTTTAACGCGAATACCTTTGTTAAGACCATCTTCACCTAAATAAGCACCCCATTCCCATGCAGCAACTGCAATGTGAGTTGAGTTGCTCTTTGCAGAGATGCCAAGCTTTTCTGAGCCGATCCAAACAATCGGGCGGATATAGCAAGAAGCTAATTTATTTTCTTTAACAACTGCAAGTGTTGCCGCGCTGATTTCTTCCTCAGAATAGTTCATCTTCATTTGGAAGATTTTTGCTGAGTTGAATAAGCGACGAGTATGTTCTTTCAGGCGGAAAATAGCTGTGCCGGCATCTGTTTTATAGGCTCTAATACCTTCAAAGACACCCATACCGTAGTGAAGTGTATGAGTTAGAACGTGGATGTTAGCGTCGCGCCATGGAATAAGCTTGCCATCCATCCAAATTAAGCCGTCACGATTTGCCATTGACATGGTGTATTTCCTAAATTCTGAGAAAAATTGGTTGAATCCACATTGTAAAACAGCCACCACTTGATAGCCATGTTCTCTGATGCTTCTTTGTTTTAGGAGGCTGCTTACTTTTTATTAGGGGTAATTGGCTGATTTGCCATCATGTTGAATCAAATGACCAATCTTTATTACATTTTTAAGTATATTTAAATACATTTAGAGTTATTTAAACGCATTTAGATGAAAGTTAGGCAAAAATAGAAGCTTGATTATCAGTTCACTTATATTTTTCATCCATTTCTTCTTGAACCTTAGGCTTTTTAGCTCTAGCTAGCATCCTTCATCGTTTCTTATAAACCCTTCATTTTTAGGTCAAAATTTATCTTGATGACCTTGTAAAAAGGTAAAATCATCGTTTCTAGTCTTTCAGTTAAAAGCTCAAAATCATGCCAGGCACATCACAACTCAAATTCAATCGTCTTTCTGATCTAGCAAGCTCCGGACAATTAAAAGGTAAGCGTGTTTTTATTCGTGCGGACTTAAATGTGCCTCAAGATGAAGCCGGCAATATTACTGAAGACACTCGAATTAAGGCTTCCATTCCGGCTATCAAAATTGCCTTAGATGCGGGCGCCGCTGTGATGGTGACATCACATTTAGGTCGTCCAACAGAAGGTGAATTTAAACCTGAAGATACCTTAGCCCCAGTGGCTCACAGAATTGCTGAGTTGTTAGGAAGAAAAGTTCCTTTAATTAGCGACTGGGTAGAGGGTGGTTTTGAGATTGCCCCCGGCGATTTAGTACTTTTAGAGAATTGCCGCCTCAATAAGGGTGAGAAAAAGAATAATGATGAGCTAGCTCAAAAGATGGCGAAGCTTTGTGATGTTTATGTGAATGATGCATTTGGTACGGCGCATCGCGCAGAAGCCACAACATATGGCATGGCGAAGTATGCTGATATCGCTTGTGCAGGTCCTTTGATGGCTGCAGAGTTAGATGCCTTAGGTAAAGCACTGATGGATCCTAAGCGTCCATTAGTAGCGATTGTTGCGGGCTCAAAAGTTTCAACAAAATTAACAATTTTGAAATCATTGGCAGAAAAAGTTGACCAGTTGATTGTGGGTGGCGGTATTGCTAATACATTTATGTTGGCTGCTGGTTTACCTATTGGGCGCTCATTGGCTGAACCTGATTTAGTGAATGAGGCAAAAGCCATCATGGACATCATGGCTAAGCGTGGAGCTAGTGTGCCTATTCCGGTGGACGTCGTTGTTGCTAACGAGTTATCTCCTTTAGCGCGTGCTAACCGTGTGGCTTCAACGGATGTTCAAGCTGATGACATGATTTTGGATGTGGGTCCTAAAACTTCTGCTGAGTTAACGAGCATTGTTGCCCACGCTGGCACGATTGTTTGGAATGGTCCGATTGGTGTATTTGAAATTGATCAGTTTGGCGGTGGTACAAAAATGTTAGCCGCAGCGATTGCGCACTCTCCTGCGTTCTCAATTGCGGGTGGTGGTGATACTTTGGCGGCAATTGCTAAATACGGTATTGAAAAACAAGTTGATTACATCTCAACAGGTGGTGGTGCTTTCTTAGAATTCTTGGAAGGTAAAACTTTGCCAGCATTCGCCATTTTGGTGGAAAGAGCAGCTCAATAATGCGCGCGACAAAAATTGTTGCTACTTTAGGACCTGCCTCAAGCACTGCAGACGTTCTTCAACAGCTGATCAAGGCTGGCGTAGATGTTGTGCGTTTAAATTTTTCCCACGGTACTGCCGCTGATCATCTTGCTAGAGCTGAGTTAGTCAGAGAAGTTTCTAAGCAAGTAGGTCGTGAAGTTGCCATCATGGCTGACTTGCAAGGACCCAAGATCCGAGTAGGTAAATTTGAGAACAACAAAATTATTCTCAAAGTTGGAGAAAAATTTACTTTAGATGCTAATTGCACTTTAGGTAATCAAGAAAAGGTGGGTCTTGATTACAAGAACTTGCCTAATGATGTACATGTGGGTGACAAGTTACTTCTCAATGATGGTTTATTGGTTATTCGTGTTGAAGAAGTAGTGGGTAGCTGTATTCACACAGTGGTTGAGTTAGGTGGTGAGCTATCGAATAACAAAGGTATCAACCGTGCTGGTGGTGGCTTAACAGCCCCAGCTTTAACGGACAAAGATAAAGAAGACTTAAAGACAGCGATTCGTTTAGGGGCTGATTACATTGCTATTAGCTTTCCTAAAAATGCTGAAGATATGAAGATCGCTCGCCAGTTGGCAAATGAAGCGACACAAGAGTTTGGTCATAAAACTAAGTTGATTGCCAAGATTGAGCGTGCTGAAGCGGTGTTGCCAGGAGTGTTAGAAGGCATTCTTGAAGTGAGTGACGGCATCATGGTTGCTCGTGGTGATTTGGCAGTTGAGGTTGGTAATGCCACAGTGCCTGCATTGCAAAAGAAAATGATTCGTCTAGCGCGTGAAGCTAATAAGGTGGTGATTACAGCAACGCAAATGATGGAGTCCATGATTGTTAACCCAGTGCCTACTAGAGCTGAAGTGAGCGACGTTGCTAACGCAGTTTTAGATGGCACAGATGCAGTGATGTTGTCTGCTGAAACTGCCTCAGGACAATTCCCGGTAGAAACAGTTCAGCAGATGGCGGCTATTTGTCTTGAAGCTGAAAAAACTGAAGTGCATCACTTGGATGCTGATTTCTTTGATCAGAAATTCACGCGTATTGATCAGTCGATTGCATTTGGCGCTTTATTTACTGCTTACCATTTAGGTGTTAAAGCGATTGCAGCATTGACTGATTCTGGTTCGACGGCTTTATGGATGAGTCGCCACAAAATTCAAGTGCCTATCTTTGCTTTGACAACTAAAGTCACTAGCCAAAGAGCAATGGCTCTGTACAGAAATGTGCACCCGCTTCATTTAGATACCAGCAACGATCGAGATACTGCTTTAGAGCAAGCGGAAGATCGTATTAAAAAGCTAGGTGTTGTGAATTCTGGTGATCAGATTGTGTTGACAGTGGGTGAGCCCATGGGGAAAGTTGGTGGAACCAACACTCTCAAAATTGTTAATGTGAAATAAATTTTTAATTTGAGGAAATCGTTATGGCACTCGTATCTATGCGCCAATTGTTAGACCATGCTGCAGAAAATGCATATGGTTTACCTGCGTTTAATGTGAATAATCTTGAGCAGGTTCAAGCCATCATGGCTGCTGCTGATGAGGTGAATGCACCTGTCATCATGCAGGCTTCTGCTGGCGCCAGAAAATACGCTGGCGAAGCATTCTTGCGTCATTTGATTGATGCAGCAGTTGAAGCTTATCCGCATATTCCAGTGGTGATGCACCAAGACCATGGTCAGAGTCCTGCCGTTTGTATGGCTGCCATTCGTTCAGGTTTCACATCTGTGATGATGGACGGATCATTGATGGATGATGGTAAGTCAGTGGCATCTTATGAGTACAACGTGGCTGTTTCTCAAGAGGTTGTTAAGTTTGCACACTCGATTGGTGTGACTGTAGAAGCTGAGTTAGGTGTTCTTGGTTCTTTAGAAACCATGATGGGTGATAAGGAAGATGGTCACGGTGCTGAAGGTGCGATGACTCGTGAACAGTTATTGACTGACGTTGAGCAAGCGGCTGACTTTGTGAAAAAGACTCAGTGTGATGCCTTAGCGATTGCTATTGGTACGAGCCACGGCGCTTATAAATTTACTAAAAAGCCAACGGGCGATATTTTGGCGATTGATCGCATTAAAGAAATCAACCAACGTATTCCTAATACGCATTTAGTGATGCATGGTTCATCAAGCGTTCCTCAAGAACTATTAGCCATTATTCGTGAGTTTGGTGGTGACATGAAAGAGACTTATGGTGTGCCTGTTGAAGAGATTCAAGAGGGTATTAAGCACGGTGTTAGAAAAATTAATATTGATACAGATATTCGTTTAGCGATGACTGCAGCGATTCGTCGCTATTTGTTTGAGAACCCAAGCAAGTTCGACCCACGTGATTACTTAAAGCCAGCGCGTGAAGCCGCCAAAGAAATTTGTAAAGCTCGCTACCTTGCATTCGGTTGTGAAGGTCAAGCTGGCAAGATTAAATCTATTCCTTTAGACAAAATGGCTGAGCGTTACAAGTCCGGTCAACTGGCTCAACTTGTTAAGTAAGGTATCCATGCAAGCTCTTTATGAATCTTCGATTAAGTCTTTACCTTTAATTTCCAAAGGTAAGGTGCGTGATATCTATGCCATTGGTGATGACAAGCTATTAATGATCACCACTGATCGTTTGTCAGCCTTTGATGTGGTCATGGGCGAGCCTATTCCTGGTAAGGGCATTGTCTTAAATCAAATGGCTAATTTTTGGTTTGATCAATTAGCTCACGTTATTCCTAATCACTTAACTGGGATTGCGCCGGAGACAGTTGTTGCAGCCAATGAGGTAGATCAAGTGAAAGGTCGTGCCATTGTGACTCAACGCTTAAAACCTATCATGGTTGAAGCAGTGGTTCGTGGTTACCTGTCAGGTAGTGGTTGGAAGGATTACCAAGCGACTGGTTCAGTGTGCGGCATTCAATTGCCTGCAGGTTTGCAAAATGCACAAAAGTTACCAGAACCAATTTTTACGCCAGCTGCTAAAGCTGACGTAGGTGAACATGATGAAAACATTTCTTATGCAGAAGTTGAGGCAAGAATTGGCAAAGATTTAGCTGCCAAAATTAGAAATGTGAGTATTCGTTTGTATCAAGAAGCATCTAATTATGCTGCTACTAAAGGCATCATCATTGCTGATACTAAATTTGAATTTGGTCTTAATGAAGCAGGTGATTTAGTGCTGATGGATGAAGTATTAACAGCTGACTCTTCACGTTTTTGGCCTGCTAGCTCTTATCAAGTGGGTTCTAACCCACCTTCATTTGATAAGCAGTTTGTGCGCGATTGGTTGGAAACAGCCTTGGTCAATGGTCAGCCTTGGAATAAAACAGCGCCAGCGCCTCAGTTGCCCCAAGATGTGATTGAGAAGACGGCGGCAAAGTATCGTGAAGCACTTGAGACATTAACCGCTTAAGAATGATGAAAAGGAATGAGGGACTGATATGAGCCAAAAGCCAATTGTAGGTATCGTGATGGGATCCAACTCTGATTGGGAAACGATGCAACATGCAGCCCAAATTTTTCAAGAGTTTGGCGTCCCTTATGAGGCTAAAGTTGTTTCAGCGCATCGCATGCCTGATGATATGTTTGCGTATGCTGACACAGCGTTGAATCGTGGTTTAAAGGCGATCGTTGCAGGTGCTGGTGGTGCTGCACACTTACCAGGGATGTTGGCTTCTAAAACAATCGTTCCTATTTTTGGTGTGCCAGTAGCTTCAAAGTATTTGCGTGGTGAAGATTCTCTTTATTCCATCGTGCAAATGCCTAAAGGTATTCCTGTGGCTACTTTTGCTATTGGAGAGGCTGGCGCTGCTAACGCAGCCTTGCATGTGATTGCTACATTGGCTGTTAATGATGCTGCATTGGCTAACAAGTTATCTAGTTTTAGAGCTGCGCAAACAGAAAAAGCCCGCGCAATGAATTTACCAGGACATTCTTAATTTATGGCAGATCGTTTAGACCCTATTCTTCCAGGTTCTTATCTAGGCATTTTAGGTGGTGGTCAATTAGGTCGTATGTTTACCCACGCTGCTCAGGCGATGGGTTATAAAGTTTGTGTGTTGGATCCTGATGTGAATAGCCCTGCTGGAGCAGTAGCTGAAAAACACATTCAGGCTGATTACACTGATCATGCCGCTCTTAAAGAAATGGCAGCTATTTGTGCAGCAGCAAGTACCGAATTTGAAAATGTCCCTGCACAAGCTTTGGATGAGTTAGAAGCTTTGGGTGTTTATGTGGCACCAAAGAGTGCTGGTGTTTCAGTGGCGCAAAATCGCATCACAGAAAAGAAATTTTTAGCTACTTGGCAGAAAGAAGCGGGTATTGGACCTGCGCTCCATTTAGTCATTGAGCGTGAAGCAGATTTGGAGCATGTTGCTGATGATCTGTTCCCAGGTATTCTGAAAACTGCTCGTATGGGCTACGATGGTAAAGGCCAGGTCACTGTATTAAATCGCGCTGAACTCAATAATGCTTGGCATACATTTGGACAAGTGCCCTGTGTATTAGAAAAGCGCATGGATTTGGATTTTGAGGTGTCAGCTCTTGTAGCGCGTGGGCATGATGATGAAGTCTTAGCTTATCCAGTTGCACAAAATGTTCACAAAAATGGCATCTTGCATACGAGTACTGTTCCTGCCCCATCTTTGAAGCAAGATCAAGAAGCAAAAATTATTGAAGCTGCTAAAGCTATCATTCGTCGCCTCGATTACGTGGGTGTTCTGTGTGTTGAATTTTTTGTTTTAAAGAGTGGTGAGATTGTGGCTAATGAAATAGCTCCAAGACCGCATAACTCAGGGCATTACACACAAAATGCATGTGTCACAAGTCAGTTTGAGCAACAAGTTCGTGCGATGGCGCGAGTCCCCTTAGGTAGCACCCAGTTAGTTCAGCCAACCATCATGCTCAATATTTTGGGTGATGAATGGTTAACTTCTGGTTCGCAAGTAGAGCCACTCTGGCAGGATGTTTTAGCATCACCTGCAGCGAAGTTGCATCTTTATGGCAAGGCAGAGCCACGCCTTGCACGCAAGATGGGGCATATCAATTTTGTTGCTTCACAAGCTGCTGAAGTCAGTGCTGCTTGTGAGCAAGCTATTAAGGTTTTACGCATTAAGCGTTAATCATTTTTATGTCAGATTTAATCGGTAAAGCCCTAGAGGTTTTGCGCGCAGGCGGGTTGGTTGCTATTCCGACTGAGACTGTTTATGGCTTAGCTGCTGATGCTAGTAACCCCCAAGCTGTTGAAAAAATATTTAGCACCAAAGGTCGTCCTTTAGGACATCCTTTGATTGTGCATATTGCCCAACCCCCATCTTCTGATCGATTATCTGATGATGCTTGGAGAGAGTTATTGTTGCCATGGGTTCGAGATATTTCTCCCGCGGCATTGGCATTGGCAAAAGCATTTTGGCCGGGGCCTTTAACCATCATTTTGCCAAAAGCAAAAAACGTCTTAAGCCAAGTAACGGGTGGTCAAGATACGGTAGGTATCCGTTGCCCTAAGCATCCTGTTGCACAAGATTTGCTTGCTCGTTTTGGTGGTGGCTTAGCAGCACCCTCAGCCAATCGTTTTGGCAGAATTTCTCCAACAACTGCAGAGCATGTTCGCAATGAATTTGCTGATCAACCAATCATGGTGTTAGATGGTGGTCCTTGTGAAGTGGGTATTGAATCAACCATTGTTGATTTGAGCCGTTGGGACCAACTGGGGTATGTGATCTTGAGACCTGGAGCCATTTCAGCTGAGATGATTCAGGCTGCCTTGTTGGGTGCACAAGTTGAGATGCCTCATCAAATCTCTCAACAGCCAGGTATCAATCAACCTCGAGTTTCAGGTAGTTTGAGTGCTCATTATGCACCCAGAACGAAGATGTTTTTGTATCCATCGGGGCAGTTAGCATCCGTTTTACCTTCTGCATTGAAATTTAAAAATAAGCTGGCTTGGGTTCACTTCTCTTCTAATAGCTCAGCTGACGCAGAGTACTTAAAAACACAACCTATCAATGTAGTAGAAAAAATAATCCCTACTAGGTCTGATGAGTTAGCTCGGCAGTTATATGCTTTATTGCGACAACTCGATCAGGAAGCTTATGACGGGATTGCTTTTGAAGACTTACCTGGTGATGCGGCTTGGGATGCGGTCAGCGATCGATTGGGTCGTGCGGTAGTTGGATCAGGTTCTTAGAGAGTGTCAATCATTGGACTGGCCCATCATCGAGTAACCAACTTAAAACCACATCATGAATGACTCTGCCAGATCCGGCGTTGCGGTCGTTGATGAAAGACGTCACGGCATATACATTGCCTGAACGGCTCACAACATAGCCTGAGATACTTCTCACATCAACTAGTGATCCGGTTTTAATATAAGCCCCATATTTTTTTAAGCCCTGAGGAAATGGCGCAGTATTTTTTTCTAAAGCCGCTATTTCTTTTTTATTAGGAATGTACTTACGTAATTTATCTAAAAGACGATGCTTCATCGTGCCGTCAAATCCAGCAATCGGAAGTGATTCTAGATAGTAATTTTTGCTAGGTGAGTTCAAGCCTAAGAGTAGTACTTGATTTAAATGAGCACTGCTGATTCTTTCAATTCTGGATAAGCCTGAGCCATTTTCAATCACGAGTTCAGGCATTTGGAGTTGATTTTTTGATAACCATTCTTTAACAATCTTCATGCCATTATTGGTGTTGCCTGGTTGACCTGTTTTCTCAAGTGCCATGGTTAGCAAGACTTGTCTTGCCATTACATTATTAGATAACTTATTGATATCTTTGACTGACTCATATAAAGGAACACCAAAATGGGTCACAATGGGTTTGAAGTCATTATTCAGAGCTTGAGCCTTGAGAGCAGGTTTTTTAACCCAGACGCCACCAATATCCTCCCAAGCCGCTATTAAGCTTTGCAATAAAAAGCTATCACTATCACTTGCGACAACATTCCAATGGGCAGATTGGCAGCCACTTGGAAAGTGACCATCGAAACTGGCTTGCCAAATTCCATTCTTTTGAAGTGCAATAGCCATATTGATATCTTTACGCCAGTCAACGCACGGACCATCAACGATTTTTAAATTGTTATCAATTTGTAAGTTGGCTAAGCGAGGGGTTTGTTTAATCAGGACTAAATCATTCTGAGTATTAGGAAAGAATTGAAAGCTAAAACTATTGAATGCAAATAAAAGTGCGTCGGGCGCAACGTTGTAGGCTCGAGTGGGTTCACCATCAGAAAATGAGCTTTCTTTGACAGAATTCTCATAAGCACTTCTATCAAAAATTAGATTGCCATCAATTTTCTTCACCCCAATGCTCTGAAGATTTAAAAGCATCTTATTAATTTCTTCTGGGATGAGTTTGGGGTCGCCACTACCTTTGATGAGCAGATCCCCTTTTAGGGTTTGGTTCTGTATCTTTCCATTGGTAAACAGATCGGTTTTCCAGCGATATTGAGGACCTAAGATTTCCATGGCGGCAAGACTCGTGACCAACTTCATCGTGGAGGCTGGATTCATGGGCATCTGTTCACGCCAATGGACAATTTCTTCAGCCGTGAAAGATTGAGGTGCCTGATTCTTGTGGTTAATCTTATCAATTGAAATAGCGATAGATTCCAAAGGAATCCCACTTTTCTTAATAGCGTTTGATATGACTGGGGGTAATTCAGAGGTTTTATTTAAAGCGGCTTTTGATGCAGGGGCAGGGTTAGCCCAGCTACTTGATGTAATCGCTAGTACCAGCAAAAAACTTAAAAAATGATGGCGAAAAATAAAACTCATATCAGCCAATACTATAGCCAAATGAGTCACTTCGCCAATACCTTAATTTAAATCCATTAATAAGAGCTTGAGTCCTCGGTTGGATCTATTAAGACTGATTTGGAGATCTTTGATGTGGCTTGAAAAATGGCGTAATGTATTCTTTTGTAGACGCTCACAAACCCTACATAATTCAAGGTCATTCAATAGTTTGGCGCCACCCTGAATTTTGTGTGCCATGGGCTTAATGATGATTTCAAAATCATCTATTGAATTGATGTGAGTAGCTACAAGTTCACTAGACACCTGAGATTGATGTTGCAAGATTTCTTCAGCAATGATTTTGCAGACCTTGTTATCTTGATGAGACAGCTTTTGTAGGCTTTTTAAGTAATGATCTTTCCTGTGGATCTCTCTTTGCCAGTCTTGTATGCCAGCTGGCTTAATAAGGACATTGTCGAAAGGCGTATCGGGAGAGAGTAACTCCTGAGCACCTTGTGTATGAGCTGTTAAGCCGTAAATTTCTATGCTTGAGTGCCCATCTAAGGAGCGTACTTTTTGAGCTAGCTCTAGGCCATTCATATGGGGCATGGAAAGATCTGTAATGAGCAGATCAAAAGGATGATCCTTGAGTAGTTCTAGCGCTTCTTGGGCATTAGAAACACCATGAACGCAGTAACCCATTTCAAGGAATTGAGACTCTGTGATCATGCGACTTGGTGAGTGATCATCTACGATCAGAACGGTCTTGTTACTGGGGGTTGAGGGCATGAGTGGAGATTCAAAGATCTCTTGATGACCATATTTAGGGTGGTCGACGGATCTTCGCAGAGCCAAAGTAAAACTAAACGTACTGCCTAATTTTGGGGCAGACTCTATATTTAATCTACTTCCCATGAGTTTTAAGAGGTGTGTGGTGATGGGTAAGCCCAAGCCTGAACCTAGCTCTGAGAACTTGGTGATTTCATTTAATTTTTGCTCGTAGGGTTGCAAGACCCGCGCTATATCTTCTTTCGACATGCCTGAGCCAGTATCAGCAATCTCGAAATAAACCATTTGACCAAAGTGATCGTTAGCTAGCACTCTTGTTTGAAGAATAATTTCTCCATCTTCTGTATGTTTAATAGCATTACTGAGTAAGTTATGAATCACTTGACCAACTCTTGTGCCATCCATCATGAGGCTCTCAGTAATTTCTGGACAGATCTGCATCTCAAATTTGACCCTGCTTGTATCAACGAGGCTTGAGAAGGTTCTTTGGATGTGTTTTAAAAGATTTTTTAAGTCACAAGCGCTGATCTCAAGTTCTAAATTGCCAGATTCAATCTTTGATAGATCCAGTACTTGGTTGAGGATGTCCAGCATTGATTGTGCTGATGCATGGGCACTTGCCAGGATTTTTTGATCTTGTGATGGAAGTTGGTGATGGCGCAAAATTCTCTCTTGCGCACCCAGAATTGCACTCATTGGCGTTCTAATTTCATGGCTGATGTTAGAGAGTGCTTCGCCTTTCGATTGGTTGATGCTTTGTAGGTGATGAGATTGATCTAAGAGCTCTTTTACTAATTGACGAGCTTGCCAATTTTTAAAAAATAAATAGCCGCAAGCAATCGCTAAAAACATAGCTAATAAGCTTGTAGTCATTGA
>JACCDX011728216.1_pt1 | contig 13868 bp, 13 predicted proteins | sample 7449681 | NCBI WGS metagenome assembly JACCDX01 (sample SAMN15323450, study PRJNA562643) | freshwater metagenome | isolation source: river surface water | place: USA:Blue River Watershed | collected 2017-08-18
CCGTGCGTTGGGTGAAACCATGGCGGTGACCTTTGTGATTGGCAACGCCAACCGCATGCCCACTTCATTGTTCTCGCCTGGCACCTCGATCGCATCCGTGTTGGCCAATGAGTTTGGCGAGGCAGAGGCTTTGCATTTCTCCACCTTGTTTGCGCTGGGCTTTTTGCTGTTTGTCATCACCTTTGTGGTGCTGGCCATGGCGAAGGTCATGATTCTTCGCGCTGAAAAAGCCAAGGGCAATTAAGAGGTTTGCTATGGATATGAATAATCGACTTTATGCAAAACGCCGAATCACAAGTTTGCTGGGATTGGCCTTTTCAATGACCGCCATGGCCGTGGGACTGGCTGTGTTGTTGTGGATTTTGTATGTGTTGTTTTCTAACGGCTTGTCCGCTTTAGATAGCAATTTGCTCACCAGCGACACACCTGCACCAGGCACAGAAGGCGGCGGCTTGCGCAACGCCATCGTGGGCAGCTTGATGATTGTGGGATTGACTGTGTTGGTCTCTACACCAGTGGGTATCTTGGCAGGTATCTATCTGACTGAGTACGGTGATGAAAGCAAAACCGCCGAGCTCACCCGTTTTGTGACCGACATCATGCTGTCCGCACCGTCGATCGTGCTGGGTTTGTTTGTGTACGCCATTTTGGTGGCGCAGGTGCAGCACTTTTCGGGTTGGGCCGGCTCTTTGGCGCTGTCCCTGATTGCGGTGCCTGTGGTGGTGCGCACCACCGAAAACATGTTGCGTCTGGTGCCTGGCAGTTTGCGCGAAGCCGCATTTGCCTTGGGTGCGCCGCGCTGGAAAGTGGCCACTTTTGTGACCTTGCGTGCAGCCAAATCCGGTGTGATGACCGGTTTGCTGCTGGCACTGGCCCGCATCAGCGGTGAGACCGCACCGTTGTTGTTCACAGCGCTGAACAACCAGTTCTTCTCGACCAACATGAATGCACCCATGGCCAATTTGCCGGTGGTGATTTTCCAGTTCGCCATGAGCCCTTATGACAACTGGGTTCGTCTGGCATGGGGTGGTGCGTTGCTGATCACCTTGACGGTTTTGATTCTGAACATCTTGGCCCGCGTGTTTTTCCGCGAAAAAGCCCAAGGCTAAATTTTTGAATGGATGGAATTTCCAATGCCTACAACGCAAGCACAGCCATTGAAGAACGCGATCGAAATTCGCAACCTGAATTTCTTTTACGGCACCTTCAAAGGCCTGAAAAACGTCAACCTCGACATTGCTGAAAACAAGGTCACCGCTTTCATTGGGCCATCGGGTTGTGGCAAGTCCACCTTGCTGCGCACGCTCAACCGCATGTACAGCCTGTACCCAGGTCAACGCGCCGAAGGCGAAATCAATTTCTACGGTCAAAACGTGCTGGATGCCAAGCAAGACCTGAACTTGTTGCGCGCCCGTGTGGGCATGGTGTTTCAAAAGCCCACGCCTTTCCCGATGTCGATTTACGACAACATCGCTTTTGGTATTCGCTTGTATGAAAACCTGAGCCGTTCCGACATGGATGAGCGCGTGGAATGGGCGTTGACCAAGGCGGCGATCTGGACCGAGGTCAAAGACAAGCTCGGTCAAAGCGGCTTGTCGCTGTCGGGTGGCCAGCAGCAGCGTCTGTGCATTGCGCGCACGGTGGCGGTGAAGCCCTCGGTCATTTTGTTGGACGAGCCCACCTCTGCGCTGGACCCCATCTCGACAGCCAAGGTGGAAGAGTTGGTGTCTGAACTGAAGAAAGACCACACCGTGGCCATCGTGACCCACAACATGCAGCAAGCAGCGCGGGTCTCGGATTTCACGGCCTACATGTACCTGGGCGAGTTGGTTGAGTTTGGTCAGACCGAGCAAATTTTCATGAAGCCTGCCCGTCAGGAAACCGAAGACTACATCACAGGCCGTTTCGGCTGATCAGGAGCCACAGATGGAAAAACACATTTCAAGTCAATTTGATGCCGATCTGACCAACGTGTCTTCACGCGTTCTGGAGCTCGGCGGTTTGGTCGAGTCGCAAACTCGCCATGCGGTGTACGCATTGGCCCAGTTCAGCCTGGAAGTGGCTGACCAGGTCATCGCCACCGAAAAGCAGGTCAACACCATGGAGGTGGAGATCGACGCGGAGCTGGCCTCGATCATTGCCCGTCGCCAGCCGACTGCGCGTGATTTGCGCTTGTTGATGGCGATCTCCAAGATCACCGGTAATTTGGAGCGCGTTGGCGACGAGGCCGAGCGCATTGCGCGCATGGTCAAGCTGATTTTGGAGCAGGGCAGTCCGCGCAATTTGCCCTCTTCAGAGCTGCGGGTGGCGGCCGATTTGGCGTCGAGCTTGCTGCGCAAGGCGCTGGACGCTTTTGCCCGACTGGACGTGAACACGGCCTTGGTGATTTTGAAAGAAGACGACCTGATTGATGCCGAATTCAACGGTTTTGTGCGCAAGCTGGTCACCTACATGATGGAAGATCCCCGCACGATTTCGGCCAGTCTGGACTTGTTGTTTGTGGCCAAGGCGATTGAGCGCATTGGTGACCATGCCAAGAACATTGCCGAGTTTGTGATTTATGTGGTCAAGGGTGCCGATGTGCGCCACACGGCACTCACCGACATTGAGCAAGCGGTCAAATGAGAAGCCTGCCCCGAATATTGATCGTTGAAGATGAGTCACCCATTGCGGAGCTCATTTCGGTGAACCTGCGTCACAACGGTTTTCAGCCTGTGTGGGCCATGGATGCCGAATCGGCCCAGCGTGAGCTCGATGAGGTCTTGCCCGATGTCATCTTGCTCGACTGGATGCTGCCGGGTGAAAGTGGTCTGACGCTGGCTCGGCGCTGGCGTGCGGCAGCGCGCACCAAGGCCGTTCCGATTTTGATGCTGACGGCGCGTGGCGATGAAGCCGACCGGGTGTCGGGCCTGGATGCAGCTGCGGACGATTACATCGTCAAGCCGTTTTCACCGCGCGAATTGTTGGCGCGCATCCGTGCGGTCTTGCGCCGCAGGGTGCCAGAGTCCGCAGGAGGTCTCGTCAAGATCGCCGAATTGCAACTGGATGCCGACACCTACCGCGTGAGCTGGCAAGAAAAGCCCTTGAAGGTGGGCCCCACCGAGTTCAAGCTCTTGCAGTATTTGATGCGCCATCCCGAGCGCGTGCACACGCGTGGCATGTTGCTCGACAAAGTGTGGGGTGACCACGTTTACATCGAAGAGCGCACGGTGGACGTGCATGTCAAACGTTTGCGTGAATCCCTGGGTGAGGCTGGCAGCATGATTGAAACTGTGCGCGGTGCGGGCTACCGCCTGACGGGTTTACCCGCGCTGTAACGGGTCCATACGCCATGCTGGTGCCTGTTCTTTCTTGTCTGCTTTGGATGTTGTTGGCCGCAGGGCTGGGTTGGTGGTTGTCGGGCTGGTTGGTTGCGGCACTGGCTGCCTTGGCAGTGGCGGTCTCATGTTTGGCGTGGCAGTCTTGGAAGTTGCTGCGTCTTGAGCGCTGGCTTTCTGGGCCGGATCTCCATGCCGATGTCCCGTGGCGCGGTATCTGGCTGGAGATTGCGCAACGCGTTCAGCGCTTGGTCAAGCAACGTGACAAGCAAGTGTGGGTGCATGAGCAGCGGTTGCAGCATTTCCTGCAAGCCATTCAGGCATCGCCCAACGGGGTGACCTTGCTGGATGATCAAGGGCGGATTGAGTGGTTCAACGACACGGCCGCTGAGCATCTGGGGCTGGACGTTCGCCGTGATCTTTTGCAGCACGTGGTGCACTTGGTGCGTGATCCAGTTTTTTCCCGGTATTTCGCGCAGGAGCAGCACGATACCGAGGTGGTCATCGAGGGACGGTCCTTGTCGGTGGCACACGGTGTCAAATTGTCGGTGCAGTTGCATGCCTATGGTGAAGGGCGGCAGCTGTTGCTCACGCGGGATATCACCTCCATCGCGTTGGCCGATGCCATGCGCCGTGACTTTGTGGCCAATGTGTCTCATGAAATCCGCACACCCTTGACAGTGCTCAGCGGTTTTGTGGAAACCCTGCAGTCGATTCCGCTGCCTGAAAAAGAGCGACAACGTTATCTGGACCTGATGGCGGTCCAGGCGTCACGCATGCAAAGTCTGGTGGCCGATTTGTTGACCTTGTCACAGCTGGAAGGCAGCTTGCCGCCGGGCATGTCAGAGAAAGTTTCAGTTCAGGAATTGATGGCCCAAGTCGCATCGGATGCACAGGCCTTGTCGTCCGTCTTGTCGGGGCTGGACGGTGATCAGCGTCGTTGTGTGCATGAGCTCTTGTTTGCGCCTGCACCGGCGTGGGTTGTTTTGGGCGTGCGTTCGGAGTTGCTCAGTGCCATCTCCAACTTGGTGAGCAATGCCGTGCGCTACACGCCCGCTGGGGGCACGATCCGTGTCAACTGGTCGCGCGATGCGCAGCAGGTCATACTGTCCGTGAGCGACACCGGACCGGGCATCGCGCCGGAGCACTTGCCGCGTTTGTCCGAGCGTTTTTACCGCGTGGACCGTAGCCGTTCGCGTGAAACCGGAGGCACAGGTCTGGGCTTGGCCATCACCAAGCACGTGGCTCAGCGCCATGGCGGTGAATTGCGCATTGAAAGTCAGGTCGGCAAGGGCTCTACCTTCATGCTGGTGTTGCCGGTCAGCCGCCTGGTGCCCCAGGCGTGAAGAGCACTCGCTGATCAATATTTTTCTGACACGATCATCTCTGACGGCACAGGGTGACGAATATAGTCGGGGTTGCGCACGCGGCTAGGCAGACTGATTTGCGGGTGTTCAATCTCGTGGTAGGGCACTTGACTGAGCAGGTGGTCGATGCAGTTCAGGCGGGCTTTTTTCTTGTCTACTGCTTGCACCACCCACCAAGGAGCCTCGGGGATGTGGGTGCGCTCGATCATGGTTTCTTTGGCCTGGGTGTAGTCTTCCCAGCGGCGGCGACTTTCCAGGTCCATGGGGCTGAGTTTCCACTGCTTGAGTGGGTCGTGGATGCGCCCAAGAAAACGGGCGTGCTGCTCGTCGTCGGTGATCGAAAACCAGTACTTGACCAATTGAATACCGCTGCGCACCAGCATTTTTTCGAATTCGGGGACCGAGCGGAAAAACTCTTCGTACTCTTGGTCTGTGCAAAAGCCCATGACTTTTTCAACCCCGGCGCGGTTGTACCAGCTGCGGTCAAACAGCACGATCTCGCCGGCGGCGGGCAGGTGCGAGATGTAGCGCTGAAAGTACCACTGGGTTTTTTCGCGGTCGTTGGGCGCAGGCAGTGCTGCCACGCGGCACACGCGGGGGTTCAGGCGTTGCGTGATGCGCTTGATCACACCGCCTTTGCCCGCTGCGTCGCGTCCTTCAAACAAGATCACCATGCGGTGGCCCGTTTTGACCACCCAGTCTTGCAGCATGACCAGCTCCGATTGAAGTCGGAGCAATTCTCGGAAATATTGCACCCGTGCGCTCATGCTGTTGGCGCTGTGGGGATCGCGTTCGGAAAGTCGGTCGTCCAACTCCATTTCGAGTTCTTCATCCAGGCTGTCCAGCAGGTCTTCGCGCAACTGGCGCATTTGGTCTTCGTTGATCTGAAGCGTGGGGTTCATGGCTTGGCGAAAAAGTTCAATACAGCCTTTCAATGTCGCCAGGCGGCATGACGCCTTGATGACTTTGGGGTGACTTTTCCGTGACGACGCTCACACTCGGGGGCGTGCGCCCATTCGTGGCAGATGGTGCGTGTTGTTTTTGCCGGCTCAGTCGGTCTGAGTGGGTCGGTTGGGCCGTTTTTTGGCCACCAGCCAGTGCAGGTTGGCCAGTGCCAGCAGGCTCAGCCCCCCCAGGGCGAGCGAAGCGGCCCACGCCTGTTCACCAAAATTTTCAAATTTCAGGGAGATGGCCAGCCAAGGCAAGTGAATGCCCAAGACCACCAATCCGCAGGCCAGAAAAATGACTCCCCAGACCGAGGGATTGGGCACGCGCAGGCTGGCCCACAGCTGACCCGGGGGCGCACGGTTGACCAAAATCAGCGCTGCATAGCCCAAGACCAAGGTGATGAAAACCATCGACCGAGTTTGCGCTTCGTTCAAAGCGGGCGTGGCCCACTGATTGGCCCAGGCGTAACTCAAGCCCACGCAAGCCAGCACGAGCAGACCCTGGGTCAGTGCCAATGCCATGTCCCTGGCACCAAACAGGGCGGCGCGGGTGTCACGCGGAGGGCGTTGCATCACGTTCGCATCTGCGGGTTCGTTTTCGAAAGCAATCGAGCAGGCTGGATCGATGATCAACTCCAGTAAAGCCACATGCAGCGGCAGCATCAGCGCAGGCCAGTTCATCACCATCGGGAACAGCGCGATGCCCGCGATGGGAATGTGGATCGCGAAGATGTAGCGCATGGACTTTTGCAGGTTGTCAAAAATGCGCCGACCCACGCGGATGCCTCGCACAATCGATGCAAAGTTGTCATCCACCAGCACCAGGTCGGCGGCTTCGCGGGCCACATCTGTGCCGCGCATGCCCATGGCCACCCCCACATGCGCGGCTTGAAGCGCAGGGGCATCGTTCACGCCATCACCGGTCATGGTCACCACTTCGCCTTGCGATTGCAAGGCGCGCACGATGCGCAGCTTTTGGTGTGGTGCAATGCGGGCGCAGACGCTGACTTGGGGCAGCAAGGTTTGCAAGGCCTCATCGCTGAGCTGGTCCAGCGCATCCCCTGTCAAGGTTTGACCAGCTTGCAAACCGGCTTGCGTGGCGATCACCTGGGCGGTGGCGGGGTAGTCGCCGGTGATCATGATCACGCGAATGCCCGCAGAGCGGCATTCGGCCATGGCTTGTGGAATTTCGACCCGCAAGGGGTCGGTCAGACCAATCAGTCCCAGCCATTCAAACGCGAACGCGTGGGGGGTTTCGGGCCAGTCGTTGCCTTCGAACCGGCCTCGGGCCACGGCCAGCACCCTCAGGCCTTGTGCGGCCATGACCTCCACGGTGGTGGACCAGGCTTGGCGTTCGGCATCGCTCAGACGGCACAGGTCCATCACGGCTTCGGGAGCCCCTTTGGCGGACACCACGCGGTTCAGGCTGTCGTCGAATTGCCAGACGTGTGACATGGCCTTGAGTTGCGGACTCAGGGCATAACTTTGCACAAGTTGCCAATCGTCATGCAGGTGCTGGGTTTGTGCCAGATGGGTTTGGCCTGAGGCGTGGAAGGCCGTCTCCATCGGGTCAAATGGTTCGGGGGCACTGGCCAAAATGGCATGCTCCAGCAGTGGGTGGAATGCCTCGGACAATGCAGACACGGGGGCCGCCAAGGAGGTGATTTGCGGGGCATGGGTTGGCCCGACAGCCAGGGCGGTGACGGTCATCCGGTTTTCGGTCAGGGTGCCGGTTTTGTCGGTGCACAGCACGGTGGTGGCACCGAGTGTTTCGATGGCGTTGATGCGCCGGGTCAGCACCCCTTCGCGCGTCAGGCGGTGTGCGCCCAGTGCCGGAAAGATGGTGAGCACCACCGGGTATTCCTCGGGCAAGATGGCCATGGCCAGGGCAATGCCCGACAACAGGGCCGGGATCCATTGGCCCGTGCGAAGTCCCAAAGTCAGCACCATGACGATGCACAAAGCCAGCACGATGATGGCCAGTCGCCGCACCAGTTGCGCGGTCTGCATTTGCAGCGGTGTGGTGCCCGAGGTCAGCTGGTTCAGTGATTGTCCGATGCGCCCGATTTGGCTGCGCTGGCCTGTGGCGGTGACTTCCGCAAGGCCTTGACCGCGCACGATGAAGCTGCCTGCGTGGACGCCAGACTCTTGTTCGGCGGTCGATTTGTTCACGGGCACCGATTCGCCCGTCAGCAACGATTCGTCGATTTGCAGGTTGTGGGCGCTGAGCAATCGGCCGTCTGCGGCCACCCGGTCACCTTCGGACAGCACCAGCAGATCGCCCACCACCACGTCGCGGGCCGGCACTTGCAATTTTTGACCCGAACGGATCACCTGGGCCAGAGCTTGTGTCAAATCGCGCAAGGCCTGGATGGAGGCTTCGGACTTGCCTTCCTGATAAAAGGTCAGAGCCAGCACGGCCAGGACAAACACGCCCAGCGTCAGGCCCTCTGTCAAGTCGCCCAGTGTCATGTACAGCACCGCGGCCAGGACCAGCAAGGCAAACATGGGTTGCCGCAGCATGTCCAGTGCGCGCCGGCTCAGGGATCGCTGGGTTTTTTGCGCGATTTCATTTGGGCCGTCTTTTGCCAGGCGTGCGGCCGCTTGGGCTGTTGTCAGGCCTTCAAGGGTGGTAAGGTGGTTCTGTGTCATGGGGTTATTTCTGCCAATGTGCCGCAGTGCCGTGCCAGTGGACTTGACCCAAGTCATGAAAATGCCGACGCTTGGCAACCGAGATTCAAAGGATGAGCATGGACGACAACATTGGTGAATTTGTCAAACGCATTCGGGCGCTGGAAGCACAGATTGAGCAAGAGTTTCAGCACCGGCGGCAACAATTGCAAGCGGATTTTGAAAATCGCAAAATCCGGTTTGAGTCCGAAGTCCTGGCGCAACAGCGGCGTTTCAAGGCAGGCGTTTTCCAGTATGTGCTGACCGCCGACTGGCGGCACCTGCTGAGCGTGCCTTTCATTTATCCGGTTTTGCTGCCGATGCTGCTGCTCGATCTTTTTGTGACGCTGTATCAGTGGGTGTGTTTTCCGCTGTACCGGATTCCCCGCGTCAAACGTTCGGATTACTTTGCCTTTGACCGGACGCACTTGGCCTATCTGAACGTGCTGGAAAAAATCAATTGCGCTTATTGTTCTTATGGCAACGGTTTGGTGGCTTACATGCGCGAGGTGGTGGGGCTGACCGAGCAGTATTGGTGTCCGATCAAGCATGCCCGGCGGGTTTTGCAAGCGCACCCGTATTACAGCGGCTTTGTGGACTACGGAGATGCCCAAAGTTACCGAGATCAGCTGGCGCAATTGCGTCAACAAATTCAGCGACTGAAGCCCGACGCACAACACGACCCGGTGTCGCAGCCTGGACAGGCTGAACACCGTGGTTTGGCTAAAGTCAGCGGCATGAAAACTTTTCAAACCATGGCCGATCTGGCCGCTTGCGTTGGCCAGGATGTGGCTGTTACTGAGTGGGTGGAAATCAGTCAGTCACAAGTCAACCAGTTTGCCGAGGCCACGGGTGACCATCAATGGATCCATGTGGATGTGGAGCGGGCCAAGCAAGGCCCGTTTGGTGGGCCGATTGCGCATGGCTTTTTGACCTTGTCTTTGTTGCCCCAGTTCTTTGACAACAACATTGAAGTGACTGAAGCGCGCATGGGTGTCAACTATGGACTGAACAAGGTCCGCTTCATGGCCCCTGTGCCTGTGGGCAGTCGCCTGCGTGGGCATTTGCATTTGCATTCGGCCGCACCCATTGAGGGCGGTTTGCAGGTGCAGTGGAATGTGACCATTGAGCGCGAGGGCAGCGATAAGCCCGTGTGCGTGGCCGAGTCGCTGGCGCGCCTTTACGTTTGAATGTCGACCGGATCGGGGGCGGCTGCGCCAAAGTTGTTTTGCCGCCAGGCTTCAAACACGGTCACTGCCACGGCATTGGACAGGTTCAGACTGCGCTGACCTTCCCGCATGGGTAGCTTGATGCGTTGCGCCAGCGCAAAAGTTTCCCGAAGTTCAGGGGCCAGGCCACGAGTTTCGGCACCGAAGACCAGCCAGTCGCCGGGCTGAAACGCCACCGTATGTGCGATGCGGCTGCCCTTGGTGGTCAGTGCAAACATGCGATCGGCAGCGGGGCGTTCCATGGCCAGGAAAGCGGCCCAGTTTTCATGGCGGCGCAGTGCGGCGTACTCGTGGTAATCCAGGCCTGCCCGGCGCATGTGCTTGTCGTCCATGGAAAAGCCCAGTGGTTCGATCAAGTGCAAAGTACAGCCGGTGTTGGCAGCCAGCCGGATGACGTTGCCCGTATTGGGCGGAATTTCGGGTTCAACCAAGACGATATGGAACATGTCCGGTATTGTGCCCTGTGGCTGTGGTAAGTGTCAGGCTGAGTCCGCTTCGGTGCGGGCCAGTACCACAGCGCTGATGTGGACGGCTCCGGCATCTCTGAGCGCCTTGGCGGCGGTGTGAAGGGATGCGCCACTGGTCATCACGTCGTCAACAAGCACCACTTTTTTGCCACGTATTTGGTGGATTTGCAGAGGGTCAACTGCCAGCGCTCCGTCCAAATTGGCCAGTCTTTCTGATCTGGGCAAGGTGCGCTGGGCAGGGGTGTGTCGCGTGCGCAGCAGCCAGCTGGCCTGGGTTTTGACGGGGCACAGGTGGTGCGCCAGCAGCAGCGATTGGTTGTAACCACGCTCAGCCAGACGCTGGACTGACAGTGGCATGGGCAGCACCCAGTCGGCTTGAGTCAGCGTGTCTTCGACCCATGGGGCGCTCAGCATGAGTGTGGCCAAGGGACCGGCCCATCCAGGCTGTTGGTGAAATTTGAATTCGGCGATCAGCTGGATCCATGGCCAAGCGTAAGCCGTGGCGCTCAGGCACATGTCCAGTGGAGGGGGCGATCGCAGGCAAGCACCGCAACGCCGCATGTGCGTGGCCGCCGAAGCCGACAGGGGCAGTGCGCAGGTGGTGCAGCGTGCAAGGGGTTGTGCAAATCGGCCAATGCAGGTTTCGCACACGGGCGCTTGTTGCCAGCTGCGGCACACGGCGCATTGGCTGGGCAGCCAGCGCCAAGCACCGCCTGGCCGGTGCAGGGCCAGCGGTGAATCCCTCCCTTTGAACAACTTGGACCACATTTAGTCAATATACTGCCGCCCATGTCCTGACGACAAGCGCGCTGGTTGCCTGTGCGCAAGGCGCAGGTGTGAAATTCTCCCTGTTTGGTCTCATGCCCGCATCTGAACATCCCCCATCGCTTGACCCCGTCGCTGCAGTCCGCTGGGCTGCTTGCCCTGTGGCGAGCGAAGCCTCGCCTTGGCTGCACGAAGAAGTGGCTTCACGCATGCAGGAGCGGCTGGATTTCATCAAATTGCAGCCCAGGCAGTGGGCGCATTGGGAACCTTTGCGGGGTGGGTTGCGAGCCCACCGGGCTTTGATGCAGCGCTATGCCCTGGCGGATGTCTGGCTGGTCAGTGCCAGGTCTTTGGATGCCCAAGTGGCCTTGAAGGCCTTGAGGCCTGCTTGGTGGCGACCTGCTTGTTGGGTTGGGGCCGGCGTGCAAAGCGGTGAGCCGCCCGAGCAGGCGGTTCAAATGGTGTGGGCCAACATGCAGTTGCATGCATCACCGGCACCACAGGCTTTGCTCAAGCGCTGGCATCAGGCGCTGGCGGTGGATGGCTTTTTGATGTTTTCTTGTTTTGGACCTGACACTTTGCGTGAACTGCGCGAACTCTACGCCCGCCAAGGCTGGCCTGCGCCAGCGCACGAGTTCACCGATATGCACGATTGGGGCGACATGTTGGTGGAAGCAGGTTTTGCCGAACCGGTCATGGACATGGAGCGGATCACATTGACCTACGAAACCCCTGAGCGTTTGCTGGCCGAGTTGCGCGAGTTGGGGCGCAATTTGAGTGCGGGGCGCTTTGCGGGCCTGCGCACACCGCGTTGGCGGCGGCGATTGGTCGATGCGTTGATGGGCTTGGCGCGCCCTGAAGAGGGCGGGCGCTTGTCTTTGAGTTTTGAAATTGTTTATGGCCATGCCCTCAAGCCTGCGCCGCGCGCCAAACTGACGGCTGAAACAGCCATTGGCCTGGACCATATGCGCCAAATGTTGCGCCGTTCTTCAGACTTATCCGATAAGGTTTGATTTTTATCAAAAGCCCCTTGTAACTCGGGTAAAATCTGGCGGTATTTAACCAAATCATGCGCCTGAGGGCGCGTTAGGTTATTGAAAGTTGACGCGTGTCAAATCCGGCTTACCAGTTTGCACAAGTGTCCGGACCGTCCATTGATTGGCGGCTTCGGCGCAATTGCTCGGTAACGCCTGCCCAGCTGGGCTGGCTTTACCTGTCGCTGTGCATGGTTTCATTGGGCATCGGTGTGTTCTTCTGGTTACAGGGGGCTGCGCTGGTCTTGGTGTTTGCTGGTCTGGAAGTGGCCCTTGTTGGGGTGGCTTTTTTGGCATATTCGCGCCATGCGACCGATGGTGAGTGGATTTCGTTGCAGGGGCCGCATCTGGTCGTTGAGCTTGAAACCGCGGGCCGCCGTGAGCGGGCAGAGTTTGCGCGTCAATGGGTCAGTGTCGAGCCAAAGTCTGGTGACCACAGCCTGATTGAATTGTCGGGCCAAGGTCGTTCGATCGAGGTGGGGCGCTTTGTGCGTCCGGAGCTCCGGCAAGTGCTGGCGCGAGAAATCAGAAAGGCATTGCGCGCTGTGTGATGTCTGTGGCGTTGGGGCAGTGGTCCTTTTGCCGCTGGTGTGGGTTCAACAGAGACTTGGAAGTTAGTGAGAACTATGAAGATCATTTCCAATAAATTGGCTACGCTGCTGTCCCGTGCGGGCATTTTTGCGGGCGCATGGCTGGCCACTGCGGCCCACGCTGTCAATGACTTGCCGGGTGGCCCTGCAGTCAATCAGCTCAATTTCGCGGCACCTGTGACCAAGATTGCCGAACAGCAGCATTGGTTGCACTGGATGATGCTGATCATCTGCACAGTGATTTTCATCGCCGTGTTTTCGGTGATGTTTTATTCCATTTGGAAGCACCGCAAGTCGGTGGGTCACAAGCCTGCCACATTCAGTGAATCGGTGACCGTTGAAATTTTGTGGACGGCCGCTCCTTTCCTGATTGTGATCTTGATGGCCTTGCCTGCGACCAAAGTGCTGGTGGCTCAAAAAGACACCACAAACGCCGACTTGACGGTCAAGGTCACGGGTTATCAGTGGAAGTGGGGCTACGACTACATCAAAGGCCCAGGTGAAGGTTTGAGCTACATCTCCACGCTGGATTCTTCCCATCGAGCCATGTCCGATGCGGGCAAGCCTGCGGGTGACAACTACCTGCTCAAAGTGGACAATCCACTCGTGGTGCCTGTGGGTCAAAAAATCCGCGTGATCACGACGGCAAACGACGTGATCCATGCCTTCATGGTGCCGGCTTTTGGCATCAAGCAAGACGCGATCCCCGGTTTTGTGCGCGACACATGGTTCCGCGCTGAAAAAACAGGTGATTTCTACGGTCAGTGTGCCGAGCTGTGTGGCAAAGAGCATGCTTACATGCCCATTCACGTGAAAGTGCTGTCCGCAGCGGATTACAGTGCCTGGGTGGATGCCGAGAAGAAAAAACAGGCCGCCAAAGCCGACGACCCAAGCAAAGTTTGGGCTCTGGATGATTTGAGCAAGCGCGGTGAAAAAGTGTATGCCGCCAATTGCGCAGCTTGCCACCAAGCCAATGGCAAGGGCGCTGGCCCGATCAAGCCTGTGGATGGTTCATCCATCGTGCTCGATGCGGACAAGTCCAAGCAAATTGCCGTGCTGCTCAATGGGCAGAACAATGGTGCCATGCCCGCATGGAAGCAGCTTTCTGACACCGACATCGCCGCTGTGATCACCTACACCAAGAACAACTGGTCCAACAAGACTGGGCAGATCGTGCAACCAGCAGATGTGTTGGCTGCACGCAAGTAAGTCAGTACCGCATTAAATAAGAGGAATTCAAGATGAGTGCCGTTCTCGACCATCATGATCATGCCCACGACGACCATGGGCACGCACCTGCCGGCTGGCGTCGTTGGGTGTACGCAACCAACCACAAAGACATTGGTACGCTGTACCTGTTGTTCAGCTTTGCCATGCTGATGGTTGGCGGTGTTCTGGCGTTGTTGATCCGTGCGGAGTTGTTCCAGCCTGGTTTGCAGGTTGTCAATCCTGAGTTGTTCAACCAATTCACCACCATGCACG
>JACCDX010232500.1_pt1 | contig 13867 bp, 10 predicted proteins | sample 7449681 | NCBI WGS metagenome assembly JACCDX01 (sample SAMN15323450, study PRJNA562643) | freshwater metagenome | isolation source: river surface water | place: USA:Blue River Watershed | collected 2017-08-18
AGGCAATCATTATTGGAGAGAAGGGTAAGTTGATCAAGGAGATTGGCACATTGGCAAGAAAGGATATTGAGGAGTTCATTGGTGCTAAGGTCTACCTGGAATTATTAGTAAAGGTCAAGCCTAAGTGGAGGGACAATGAGTTGAAGTTGAGAGAATTTGGATACCAATAGTACTTTATTTAAATAGCTTTAAGTTATTGATTTATAGTATTTTAAGATAGTTTATTTGATTATTAAATTTAAGTTTTATGAGTTTTACAGTCGCTATAGTTGGGAGGCCCAATGTGGGCAAAAGCACGCTGTTCAATCGCTTATTAGAAGAGCGTAAGGCAATTGTGGATGATGTAAGTGGTGTAACCAGAGACCGTCAATATGGTGTAACAGAATGGAATGGTAAAAATTTCAACGTGATTGATACAGGTGGTTTTGTGCCTGATTCAAGTGATATGTTTGAGACAGAAATCAGAAAGCAGGTACGTATTGCGATTGACGAAGCCAATTGTATCATTTTTATGGTGGATGCAGCTGTGGGTATGACGGATTTGGATGCTTCCATGGCAGATATGTTGAGAAGAACGACTAAGCCAGTTTTAGTGGTGGCTAATAAGGTGGACAATTCTACCAGGGCATTAGATGCTACTGAATTCTATAGTATGGGTTTTGAACACAATTATTTTGTGAGTTCAATTTCTGGAAGTGGCACGGGTGAGTTATTAGATGCTGTGACTACTTTTATTACCGAAGTTCAACCAACTGACGAGGAATTAGCCGAAGCAGACAATGTCCCTAAAATTGCCATTATTGGCCAACCAAACGTGGGCAAGTCATCCTTACTCAATGCATTTATTGGACAAGATAGAACCATTGTGAGTGATATTGCTGGAACAACCAGAGATACCATCCACACACATTATAACATGTTCCAAAAGGAGTTTATCTTGATTGATACGGCTGGAATTAGAAGAAAGAATAAAGAAAAGGACGATTTAGAATTCTATTCTGTGATTCGTGCCATTAAAGCCATGGACGAGGCAGATGTTTGTTTAATGGTAATTGATGCAGTAAAAGGGATCACGGCACAGGATTTAAGCATCTTTAGTCTTGCCGCTAAAAAGGGGAAGGGCATCGTGTTTTTAGTCAATAAATGGGATTTAGTACCTAAGGAAACCAATACGGCTAGAGACTATGAAAAAAGGCTAAAAGACAAACTGGCACCTTTTACAGATGTGCCGATCCTATTTATTTCTGCGGTTGAAAAGACCCGTATTTTTAAAGCGATAGAAATGGCATTGGATGTGTTTGAGAATAAGACCCGTAAAATCCCAACTTCTAAGTTGAATGATATTATGCTTAAGGCAATCGAGAAATACCAAGCACCAGTGGTGAGGGGACACGTGATCAAAATCAAATTTGTTCAGCAATTACCAACCCGTGTGCCAAGTTTTGCCTTTTTCACCAATTTCCCTGATGACATTAAGACGCCTTATAGGAATTACCTCGAAAATCAGGTAAGGGCTAATTTCAAATTTACAGGTGTGCCTGTTCGTATTTACTTCAGAAAGAAGTAGTTATGAAGGCCAAAACTATGATTTTGGTCCATAATTTTAAAAACAAGGAAATTAATTAGTTAAAATTTGGTGAATGTTTCGTTAAAACCTATCTTCGCTCTCGTATTTTTTATACTAAACTTAAAACATTAAAAATGAAAAAAGTATTCGCAATCTTCGCTATCGCTGCTTTAACTGCATGTGGTGGTGCTTCTACTGAAGCTACAACTGATTCTGCTGCTGCAACTGTTGATACAGCTGTAGTTGCTGTTGATTCTGCTGCTGTTGCAACTGATTCAACTGCTACTGATTCTGCTGCTACTAAGTAGTTCTAGAAGTTTTTTTAAATAACTTCTTGCAAGAAGGTCCTTTCCGAAATATCGGAAAGGATTTTTTTTTGTTCCCAACTCAACGCGGTTTCTTACATTTGATCCCTTTTGGCATCAATATTGCCTATATAGATACAGACTGATACAGCCTATTTATGGAGGAAGGCTTATGTCATTTTGACTAGAATTATAAAACTTAAGACATTGGATAAACAATTTTTATTTAAAACAGAAGAAGACAACGAGTTCATTCCATTATTCACTTTTAATGAGCAGGACATGGAGAATGAACCTGCACTTGTGATTGAAGAAATGATCCCAATTCTACCTTTAAGAAACACGGTATTGTTTCCTGGGGTAGTCATTCCAACTACAGTTGGAAGAGACAAAAGCATTCAAGCAGTGAAAGCGGCTTATGCTAAAGATAAATTAGTAGGCGTGTTGGCGCAGAAAGATGGCAATATTGAAGATCCAAATCCGGCAGATTTATGTGCCATAGGAACAGTGGCAAAGATCATTAAAATGATCAAAATGCAAGATGGTGGCACCACCATTATCATTCAAGGTAAAAAGCGTTTTGAATTATTAGAGATGGTGGAGGAAGATTCATTCTTTAAAGGGAAAGTAAAATTAATAGAAGATACACCTGTACAAAAAGATGATAAACATTTTGAAGCATTATTGTCTACTATTAAAGATTTGGCCGCACAGATCATTCAATTGTCTCCTAATTTTCCTTCAGAGGCAACGATGATTTTAAAAAACATTGAAAGCCCGACTTTCTTAGTCAATTTTGTTGGTAGTAACCTTAATATTGAATTACAAGAAAAACAAGGTTTATTAGAAATCAATGGCGTCAAAGAAAAAGCCGAAAAATTAGTAGAGTACTTACAAAAAGAATTACAATTTGTAGAGCTTAAAAATAAAGTTGCCAATAAGACTAGAACAGAAATTGACAAACAACAAAGAGATTATTTTTTACAGCAACAACTTAAGAGTATTAAGGATGAGTTAGGTGGGGATCCTAACGAGCGCGAAGTGGCTGAAATGAAAAAGAAAGCAGAAGGCAAGAAATGGCCAGAAGCTGCAAAGAAATTATTTCAGAATGGTTTAGAAAAATTGGAGCGTATGCATCCAAGTACACCAGATTATTCTGTCGTGTATAATCATCTTGATTTATTATTAGACCTTCCATGGGATGAATACACAGATGATAATTATGATTTGAAGCACGCTAAGAAAGTATTAGATGACGATCATTATGGCATGGGTAAAATCAAAAATCGTATTTTAGAATATTTAGCTGTGTTGAAATTGAAGGGTGATATGAAGAGCCCGATACTTTGTTTCTTAGGTCCTCCAGGGATTGGTAAAACATCTTTAGGCAGATCCATTGCACATGCCATTGGTAGAAAATATACCCGTGTTAGTTTAGGCGGCCTTCATGATGAAAGTGAAATCAGAGGCCATCGTAAAACATATATTGGTGCCATGCCAGGAAGAATTATCCAGAGTATTCGTAAAGTGAAAACATCTAATCCTGTCATGATTTTGGATGAGATTGATAAAATAGGAAAAGACCAAAGAGGAGATCCGTCCTCGGCTTTATTAGAAGTATTGGATCCAGAACAAAATCATAGTTTCTATGACAATTATTTAGAATCTGAATATGATTTAAGTAAGACACTATTTATTGCTACTGCGAATGACATCAGTCAGATTCAGCCTGCTTTAAGAGACCGTTTAGAGATCATTGATTTAAGTGGTTATGCGGTAGAAGAAAAAGTAGAAATAGCTAAAAGGCATTTGTTCCCTAAACAAAAATCATTGCATGGTTTAGACAAATACAATTTCAAAATACAAGACAATGTATTAGAAAAAGTAATTGAGGATTATACAAGAGAAAGTGGTGTGCGTGAATTGGATCGTCAATTGGCTTCGATCATGCGTTATCAAGCAAAACAAATTGCTTACAAACATAAAATAAAACCAACAGTCAGTAAATTAGACCTTCTTAAAATTTTAGGGCAGCCTAGGTATAGCAATGAAATTTATAAGACAGTGAATATGCCAGGGGTCGCTGTTGGCCTTGCTTGGACTTATGTGGGTGGAGATATCCTATTTATTGAGACCTTGCTTTCAGAAGGGAAAGGGGAATTAAAATTAACTGGGAATTTAGGGAATGTAATGAAAGAAAGTGCGACAACTGCAATGACTTATTTACAAGCCAACGCTAAAAAAATTGGGGTAGATCCTGCACTATTTAATACGAAGTCTGTGCATATGCACGTCCCAGAAGGCGCAGTGCCTAAGGATGGTCCAAGTGCCGGTATCACCATCTTGACTGCTTTAAGTTCTGCCTATACTGGTAGGAAAGTAAAACCATTCCTAGCTATGACTGGTGAGATTACATTGAGAGGTCAGGTTTTACAAGTAGGAGGTATCAAAGAAAAAATCTTAGCAGCCAAAAGAGCGGGTATGAAAGAAATTATTCTTTGTTGGCAAAACGAAAAAGACGTGAATGAAATTGACCAAGCTTTTATTAAAGGAGTGAAGTTTTATTATGTGAAAAATATGCAACAAGTGTTAGATTTAGCCCTTGTTTAATTGATTTTTAAATTTCAAACCCTAGCTTTGTTGCATGACTGCTTTTAAATTCATCTTCAGGCTAGGGTTTTTTATTGCCTGCTATTTTAATAGCGGATGGTTTATTGGGGGCAATCCTATTTTTGCACAAACTACAGCAGGCAATGCAGTCTTTCAATTCCTAAAATTGCCTAAGTCTGCTAAAGCAACAAGTTTAGGGGGGCTTAATATTAGCTCCATTGGGAATGACCTAGGTTTAGCAATGACGCAGCCTGCTTTATTATCAACCGATTTAGATGGGGAATTACAAGTGAGTGTGAAGCCATATTTTGCTGGTATTCAGCAATACGATTTAAATGGAGCAAATAAATTAAAGTCTGATTGGGTGATAGGATGGGGTGTTCACTTTATGGACTATGGTAGTATTGCACAAACGGATATTGTAGGCAATGAATATGGGTCAATCATTCCCAATGAATATTCGATTCAGGTGGGCATTGCAAAAACTTACCAAGAGTACTTTCAATTTGGCTCACAATTAAAATTTATTCAATCCAATTATGGTCCTTATAGATCCAATGGCATTGCGATGGATGTTGGGGTAAGTTATTTAGCACCAAATGGATTGTCACAATTAAGTGTTTTATTACAAAATATAGGTACGCAGTTAAAATATTTTCAAGTAAAGGAACAACTGCCTTTGAATTTGATTCTTGGTTGGTCCAAAAAACTAGACAATGCACCTTTACAATTCTCGGTGACAGCAGAGCGATTATCTGTTTGGAATGACAACTATTATGATATGGATTTTTACAATGCAGAGGGGTATAAAAAACCTGGTTCACTTCGTAATGTGTTTAACCACCTTATTCTAGGATCGCAATTGTATATTGGAGAAAGTTTTGAATTAGATTTGGGCTATCATTTTGCACGAAGATTCGAATTGAATCTGCCCAATCAGCCCAATAGTTTAAATGGAATAAGTGCTGGTTTCAGTTTCCCTTATAAAAGAGTACAGTTTCAATATGGTACCGGCTTTTTTCAAAGAAATAATTTCCATCATTTTACATTGCAATATGCATTAAAGCAAAAAGATGACTCAAATTAATTCAGTCATCTTTTTAGTTCGTTTTGATTACAATTGCTACTAGCAAATTTCCTACTACAGTTATTGCTGTTTTTTAGGCATGACTGCTTTTGGTTTATTAGCAGGTGTAGTTGCTTGTTTAGGTTCTGTTGTTGGCTTTTTAGGCAAGGAAGATTTATTGGCAGGAGGATTATTTGCAGGAGGTGTTTCAATACTTGGTTCGTTGTTTGAGATCAAGCTGTAATCTGATTCTGCTGCAATACCCTCCGCATCTGTATCTGGCACTGTTAAATCTATGCTTGAATCCTTGCCAACAAAATTGACATTAAAGTCTGTACTTAAATTATCAGGTCTTACAAAGCTTGCATTTCTATCTAAATTACTTGCTGGATCGTTTGCCACCTTATTCATAAAATAAGCCCAAATAGGTAAGGAGCCATGTGCACCTTGTCCAAAATAATTATCAGTAAAACGTATATAACGATCATCTGCACCAACCCATGCACCTGCAAGTATTTGTGGGGTATATCCCATAAACCATAAGTCACTATTATCGTTGGTGGTACCTGTTTTACCAGCGACTGCTTGTGTTCCAATATCATAAGAATACATGCTTCTACCAGTACCTTTTGAAATCACACCCTCCATCATGCTCACCATCGAGTAAGCCGTTAATTCACTAATCACTTTTCTTCTTTGTGGGGAGAAACTTTCTAACACATTGCCATTTTTATCTTCGATACGATTGATAAAAAATGGCTGAGCATTGTATCCGCCACCTGGGAACATAGTGTATGCTTGTACCATTTCAAACAGAGACACCTCGCAAGCACCTAAAGCAATAGAAGGATAAGCTGGGATATCAGCTTGGATATTGGATTTTTTTAAATAAGCAACCAATTCTTTTGCAGCCTCATTGCCATCCCCATTAATTTGTTTCATGATATAGGCAGTGGCGCAGTTTCTAGATTCGGCCAAAGCTTGTGCCATAGGCATTGCTTGTCCTGTACAAGATTTTGGCGTATTAGGCACCATCCCATATCCTTCAAAATTTTGTTGTTGATCCTGTACTATACTAAATGGTGTGAATCCTGCTTTTTCTATGGCTAAAGAATACAATAATGGCTTCATGGTTGATCCTACTTGTCTTCTTGTATTGATATTAACGTGATCATATTTAAATGTCTTAAAGTCAATACCACCCACCCATGCTTTAACTTCTCCAGTGAAAGGATCCACTGCTAAAAATCCTGTTTGTAGCATTTGCTTATGGTACTTTAAAGAGTCCATTGGGGTCATAATCGTATCAATGAACCTGTTTTTATTCCATGCAAAAACACGCATCGGCAAAACTTCATCAAATGTTTTTCTGATGTCTGTTTCCTCCATATCCTCGCGTTTCAAATTCCTCCAACGATCGGTTTGTTTAACCGCTAATTCCAATTGGCTACTAAAGTCTTTCCAAACAGAACCTGATTTAATATTGGATTGTTTGTTAAATTCTCTTTGCAAGTAGGCCATATGTCTTGCAACCGCTTCCTCTGCGTACAATTGCATACGAGGATTGATGGTGGTGTAAATTTTTAAACCATCTCTGTATAAGTTATAGGCGTCTCCATTGTTCTTCTTATGTTCCTTACACCACTTTTTCATATACTCCCCGAGGTAACTTCTAAAGTAGGGTCCTAGGCCATTGTTTTCATCTAGTTTTTTGAAATTAGTCACCAAAGGCAATGCTTTTAATGCAGTTGCTTGATCGTTGGTGATGTATTTTTCTCCAGCCATTCTATTCAATACTAAGTTTCTTCTTTCAATGGCTAATTTTGGATTCCTATTGGGATTGTATTTAGTAGGTGCATTGATCATCCCAATCAATAATGCAGCTTCTTCGATGGTTAAACGATCTGGTTCCTTTTGGAAAAAAGATCTAGAAGCATTGCTTACACCAAAAAGATTCTCACTAAAAGGGACAGTATTCAAATATAAAGTGATGATTTCTTGCTTAGTGAAATTGCGCTCTAATTTAATGGCAATGATACTCTCTTTGATTTTTTGTATGACTCTTAAGAGTTTGTTTTTGGTGCCCCAATTATCTGTAAATAAATTTTTTGCCGTTTGCATAGTGATGGTAGATGCACCACCTTGACTACCTAGAAAAGCAACTGCTCTTAATAAGCCTTCTCCGTCAATCCCATAATGATCATAAAATCTTTTATCCTCTGTAGCAACTAATGCTTGCAATAAGTAGGGGCTAATATCTCTGTACTTCACACTAATTCTGTCTTCTAAATAGAACTTACCCATCGGCGTGCCATCTTGCGCATAAACCTGACTAGCCAATGAAGCTGTAGGGTTTTCAATATCATCTAGATCAGGCATATCTCCAATCCACCCAAAATTGAGCATGAGTATGAATAGCAAAAAGATACCTGCTGCAATGAGGTAATATTTCCAGAATAGTCTAACCCAATTCCTTGGACCTTTTTTAATCTCTTTTGCTGTTGTTTTATTTTCTGAATTCACTTTTTACCATTTAAGGTTTAAAATAATAATTTGATTTGTCACGCTTATATTGATCCAATTGCTCCTGATTGTTAATTAAAAGGATATTTGATTTTCCAATCAAAATTAAATCGTATTGTTTTTTAGCAATGAAGGAGATAATTTCGGTGCTTAATCTTGGCTTCACTTTATTGATATAGGCTAATCCATCGGACGCGTTTGTAAATGGCCCAATCCAAACAATATGACTTTGGTCAGTAAACTGAACATAAGTAACTGCAAGGTTGAGTTGTCTAAATGTTTCTGTATTAAAGTCCTTGAATGCATTTTGAATCTCTTTCACAAATACAGCAGAAACATTCATTGTTTGTAAGCCAATATAATGTTGTTCTAAGCTATCATTTGTAAATGTAATTTGATTGATAACAGCTTTAGCAAGGGTGCTGTCAATTGTTGGATTGACAGCCATTTTTAAATTTGGAGTACTTTTAAAATTACTATCCGTCTTTAAATTAGTAGTAGGTGGCTTGCTTCGAACAATTGTCTCTTCATTAGTATTGACTAATTTAGTTGGTTTTACTATTTCTAATGCTGCTAAATAGGCTTCGGTTGCTTTTCTGTTATTGATTTCAGTAATAATGTTTTTGGCCCTTGCCTTAATTGATTCACTTTTATTTTGTGCTATAATTTCGTTACAATATACAATTGCAAGGCTGTCTTTACCTAATTGTGCATGCATTTTAACTTTTAAAAACTGGTAGGGGGTATTCCACTTTGTCCCCTTGAATTGTTTTTGTACTGTCTCCATTTGAGCCCCAAATTGTTCCCAATCTCCAATTTGTGCTAAAAAATAAACAGTTTTATATGCCTCAGCACTATTTTTATCTATAAGATCTAAATTTTCTTTAGCCTTCTTTTTTTGTACATAAATACCCTCCGGAAATTGTCTTGTAATAAGCGCTATAAGGCTATCAGAGGTAGTTGTTTGTCCAATATGCAGATAATGGCTTGCTAAATCGAGCAATGCACTTTCAGTCATTGCAGGTTCAATATCATTTTGAATCACCGCTTTGTATCTAGGCAAAGCTTTTTCAAAATCATTCAGTTCGTATAAAAATATTTTTGCCAGGGATAAGCTATTCTTATTCCAAATCAATTTGGATTGTGTTAAATCTGATGCTGTTTGGATCAACTGGATGTTAAGCTGCTCAGTACTATCTTGGGCTTGAAGGGCTGTTTTATTTTTTTTATTTCCAACCGGCTTTGCATTCTCAATAACCTTTGTGCTCAATTGTATATTTTTTTGAGTACTATCTATATTGGTAATTGCAATAGATGATTTAGCTAATTGAATAGTTGTTTTTCTGCGCCAGTTATCTACATTTGGACGATCACCCCATTTTTTAATAAAGTTGGTGACACCCATAGTTACATTTTGAGGATTGTCAAAGTAGAAGTCCGATTTCACATCTTGTTTTGTAGTGGTAGTTGCAAATGCATTGCCAAATGAATAACCTGTGTTATTGGTTTGGTTGTTTTTATTGACAGTGACAGATTCATCTGTTTTCTTATTTGGGTCAGTGAATAAATCTTTTTCTTGGGATTTAATTAGTGCTATTCTTTTTTGCCATTGTTTGGCCATTTGTTCTTGTAACAATGCTGGGGCAGCATAAATGAATTGCAAACTATCTTCATTTTTAATCAATTCGTTTAAGTCAGCAATTTTGTCTATCCATTTTTTTCTTAAAGTAATTTGATCGTAATTTGGAAAAGTTTTTAATAAGTCATTTAAGTTTTCGTAAGCTATTTTAGCAACTGAAAATTGGTCTATTTTATAATTTAAAGCGCCTAATTGAACTAAAGTTTTTTGCTTTAGTTTCGTATTTTTTTCATTTTTCTGAATAGAAGCAATAAGCCATTGATTTGCTTTGCCTACAGCTTGATTCCTTAATGCTAGTTGTGCCATTTCGTAATAGATAATATCTGCGAAGCCTGCATATTTATCTTTCTTAATCATACGCTCTAAAGCATTGGCTAAACTTTCCCATGATTTCTTACCTCGATTTGCGTCAATACTAGCCATATAGATACTTGCATAAACTGCAATGACTGGATTGGATACGATAGCACCAGCTTTCTTGTACCAGTTATAGGCTAGGTCAATTTTTTGTTCCTTTTCATACAATTGTGCAATCAGGAATGACCATCTAGCTTTGGTTAATAGATCTTGTGCATTGTCTAAGCCTTTAATAAGATAGTTAGCTGCGCTATCATTCATTCCTGATAAATAATAACCATAAGCCAATTGTTCATATAAAAAGGGTTGTAATCGTTTTGGGAAGCCAGCGTCTGTTTTCAATAATTGTAATAAACTAATTCCTTCGTTGATTTCACCCGCTTCAAAATAATTTCTGGCTTGCCAGACCATACTTTCATTTCTTACATTTTTATTTTCCCAAGAACGATTGTTTTCAGGAGAAGCAATACTGAATTTACCTGATTTATTGATATTGCTCCCTATTGGTAGATCTGCCCCATCTTCTTTTTCAAAAAATGAGTAATTAATGAATTGTAAGATACTTGCAGCAGTGTCGAAATTTTTATGAAATAAGTAGGATTTGGCCAATAACAAATAAGCATCATCTACATAATTGCTTCTTAAATCATGTAAGACAATATTAGCGTTACATCTATAAATAATGGAGTCAATTGATTCCTTTGCAGTAATACTTAAATCATAATCATAGAAGGGGAGTAGTTCCGTATAATCATCCTCATGTAAGTCCCTTGCTTTTTGAATGATTTCTTCTAATGAAATTGCTGCGTGGAATAAAAAATTAAATTGCGATACTGTGTTTTGGTAGGCACGTCGTCCAAGGGTATATTTTTTATTTAATAAACGCTCGTAAGGGAGTTGCTTGTCAATGTCATTTATACCAGTTTTATCAATGAGCGCATTTGATTTTTTAGTCAATACATCCTTGGCTTTCTCAATTTTATTATTTAGAAAGTTATTGATCTTTTTTTGATTGGTATCTAAGAATTGATTTGCTTTTTTAATAAGCTTTGAGTTATTAATATCCAAGAGAGATTTTGTCGTATCCTGGGCATAGCTTGGACGCACCCACAAGGAAAGTAGGGCCATTGCCAAGAGGCAAATGAAGCGTTTGAACTGAGGATAATTATATTCTTGTGCCATAGGGTTAAAAGCGCCTTAAAAATACAGCATATTCCGTTTAAATAAAGCAAAGGTTGTACCTTTATATAGATTATAGATTATGGCAAACTTAGATATTAACAATACTTTTAAAAGACGCAGTAGTACCTATCGTTTAGTAGTGACGAATGACGACACTTATGACGAGGTAATTGCCTTTAGGTTATCTAGAAAATCAGTATATGTAGGATTAAGTATTGCATTCATGTTTTTAGTTGGATTGACCATTGCTTTAATTGCGTTCACACCCTTAAAATATTATATCCCTGGGTATGGAACCAAGGAAAGCCGATCTGCATTAGAATTGCTCAAAATACGCACCGATTCCTTAGAACAAGCCGTTCATTTTCAAGAACAATATATTGAGGGGATTACAAAAGTTTTGTCAGAAGGGAATCCGCAACAATTAGATACGATTCCACTTGAACTTCCAGAAAGTTTACCTTCTTTAGACTAATTGTTTACAGATGAAAAATAATACCAATCAAATACAATGGGGTAAGTTTGCAGGGCTTGCTAGCCAATGGGCAATTGTATTAACCGTTTTGATTTTTTCAGGTAAATATATAGATCAAAAAATGGGTAGGGGAAGCCCACTATTTTTATGGATGCTGCCTTCATTATTTATTGTATTTTCACTATTCAAAATTGTTAGAGATACCCAGCTTAAATCAAAAAAATAAATGAATTTATATTTTCAAAAAAACTTTCGATCTGTATTTGCTTTGTTTTTTGCAATATTTATTTTAGCACTTATTCAGATAAAATTACCCCTTCATAGTGCCATCAACAGTAGTTTCATTATTATAGTAAACATTATTTTATTTATTATTGCCTTAATTAATTATAAAAGAATAAGTCAAGTAGACGTAAACAATCCTAATAGGATGGTACGATCTGTCATGATTGGTACAATGCTTAAGTTTATTGTATTTGGTGGTGCAGCATTATGGTATGCAACACAAAAAAAAGCGCCTATTGGCATCTATAATTTATTGATTGCAATGGGCTTATATCTATGGTATACCTGGATAGAAATAGGCTGGACTAAAATCAAAAAAGACGCTTAAATTAAACCGTTTGTCAAAAGTTGAACATCCACTGCACGCGTTAAAAGCCTATTTACCAGAGGGTGCTTTTGAGCCTGTTCTGGCATTGATTCATCAATATAAATTGCACTTAACGGTCACCAAAGCTAGGAAATCTGTATTAGGGGATTATCGACATCCTAAGATGGGTGCCAACCACAGAATATCGATTAATGGAAATTTAAATCAATATGAATTTCTGATCACACTTTTACATGAATTGGGTCATTTGCTTTGTTATGAGCAATATAGAAATAGGGTAGATGCCCATGGTAAAGAATGGAAATATTTATATGGGTTATTACTGGCTGATTTTATCCAAAGAGACATTTTTCCGATAGACATCAAAAAGTCACTTAAAAAAACAATCTTAAACCCTGCAGCAACTGCCAATGGCGAAACCGCGCTCCTATTGGTTTTGAGAAAATATGATGTTAGTAAAAAAGAGGGGATGGTTTTTTTAGCGCATCTGCCTGACGGGGTAATTTTTGAAACAGAAAAAGGCAAGCGCTTTCAAAAAATAAAGAAACGTCGTATACGTATTGAATGTGTAGAATTAAACACGGGCCATATCTATTCATTTAGTGGATTATCCGAAGTGAGGGTTGTGCAATAAGTTCGTTTACTAGAAATTTTATAAGAGCTATTTGGGTCTACTTTAAAATAAGAATGCCTCGAAATTCGAGGCATTCTTATTTTTTTAAGCGTTTTATAATGATAATTAAGCGCCTATTAATTTCAAAGAAATTAGGCGCTCGTATTATCATGCTACAGCTTGCTTCACCAAATCTGCCGCTTCGCTCAAGAGGATCGCAGATTGAACTTTCAATCCACTTTCATCTATTAATTTCTTTGCTTCTACCGCATTGGTACCTTGTAAACGTACAATGATAGGAATGTCAATATTGCCTAATTTATTGAATGCTTCAATCACACCAGCAGCAACACGATCACAACGTACGATACCACCAAAAATATTGATCAAGATTGCTTTTACATTTGGATCTTTCATGATAATTCTGAAACCTGCTTCCACTGTTTGTGCATTTGCAGAACCTCCAACGTCTAGGAAATTAGCTGGCTCACCACCACTTAATTTAATCATGTCCATTGTTGCCATCGCTAAACCAGCACCGTTCACCATACAGCCTACGTTACCGTCTAATTTAACAAAGTTTAAATTGAATTCACCTGCTTCTACTTCTGTAGGATCTTCTTCCGTTACATCTCTCATTGCTAATAAATCTGGATGACGCATTAAAGCGCTATCGTCAATATTCATTTTACAATCTACCGCAATGATTTTGTCATCTGCAGTTTTGAAAAGAGGATTGATCTCTAACATACCGCAGTCTAAACCAACGTATGCATTGTATAAATTAGTAACAAATTTCACGCAGCTTTTGAATGCATCTCCACTTAAACCTAAGTTGAATGCAATCTTTCTTGCTTGGAAACCTTGTAAACCACCACCTGGGTGTACCCATTCTTTGAATATTTTTTCTGGTGTAT
>JACCDX010281431.1_pt1 | contig 13866 bp, 11 predicted proteins | sample 7449681 | NCBI WGS metagenome assembly JACCDX01 (sample SAMN15323450, study PRJNA562643) | freshwater metagenome | isolation source: river surface water | place: USA:Blue River Watershed | collected 2017-08-18
TCTTCGGCCACCACGGTGTGATGTCGCAGGGCAGCCTGAAGGTCGGCGACACCGTGCTGGCCCGCGTCGACGGCGAGCGCCGCCACGCCACCATGCGCAATCACAGCGTCACCCACCTGATGCACAAGGCCCTGCACGAGGTGCTGGGCGACCATGTGCAGCAGAAGGGCTCGCTGGTCGATGCCGACAAGACCCGCTTCGACTTCACCCACAACGCCCCGGTCACCGAGGCGCAGATCCTCGAGATCGAGCGCCGCGTCAACGCCGAGATCCTGGCCAACGCCGCCACCCAGGCGCGGGTGATGGACATCGAGTCCGCCAAGGCCACCGGCGCGATGATGCTGTTCGGCGAGAAGTACGGCGAGACCGTGCGCGTGCTGGACATCGGCTCCAGCCGCGAGCTGTGCGGCGGCACCCATGTGCACCGCACCGGCGACATCGGCCTGTTCAAGGTGGTGGCCGAGTCCGGCGTCGCCGCCGGCGTGCGCCGCATCGAGGCGGTGACGGGCGCCAACGCCCTGGCCTACCTGCAGCAGGTCGAGGCCACGGTGCAGGCCGCGGCCGCTGCCCTCAAGACCCCGGCCCACGAGCTGCAGGCCCGCATCGGGCAGGTGCTCGAGCAGGTCCGCAGCCTCGAGAAGGAAGTCGCCGCCCTCAAGGGCAAGCTGGCCTCCAGCCAGGGCGACGAGCTCCTCTCGCAGGCGGTCGATGTCAAGGGACTGAAGGTGCTGGCCGCCACGCTGGCCGGCGCCGACGCCAAGACCCTGCGCGAGACCATGGACAAGCTCAAGGACAAGCTCAAGTCCGCGGCCATCGTGCTGGCCGCAGTCGACGGCGGCAAGGTGCAGATCGCCGCGGGCGTGACGCCCGATGCCATGGGCAAGGTCAAGGCCGGCGAGCTGGTGAACTTCGTCGCCCAGCAGGTGGGCGGCAAGGGTGGCGGCAAGCCCGACATGGCCATGGCCGGCGGCACCGACGCGGCCGCCCTGCCGGCGGCCCTGCAGTCGGTGCAGGCCTGGGTGGCCGAGCGGGCCTGAGGCCGCGGCGCGCGGCCTGGTTCAACCCAGGCGCGCGATGGATCCTGCGGCCTCCGAGAGGTGGCTCGCCAGGCCGTCCCGGCAGGTGCGGAAATCCGGCGAGAAACGTCGCTCGCCGCGCAGGCGGGCCAGATAGTCTGTTGCCATGGCATGAGCCTGTCGCCAGGTCGCCGGCTCGACGGCAGGATGCAGCCGGTGGGGGGGCAGGCGCTGGGGCAGTGCGCCGCTGGCGTGCGGCGCGAAGCCCATGGGGAGCATGTCGTAGGCCGGCGCCAGCGCCCAGGGCTGCCCCTCGTCGCCTGCGAACGACAGGTTGCCATGGTGCATGTCGGTATTGCCGATCAGGGTGCCGAAGGCGAACAACAAGGCCGCATCCTGGGCGGATCGGGGCGTGACCAGCTCACGCCTGGCAAGTTCGCTGACCAGGACGGGCCAGGCATCCGGGGCGCGGCCGATGAACTCGGCCTCGAGCGCGGCCAGGGAGAGCAGGGCGCGGCGTCCCCGCAGGCCCACCCGGTCGAACCGTTCGACCTCCAGGAACCGCTGCTGCCTGCCGTCGACGATGCGGCTGCGCGCGGCCGGCTGGCCCGCGGCTCCCAGGGTCTCGAGCGCGTGGTGCTCCGCCAGCAGCAGGTCCCGCCAGCGGCGCGTGACGGGGTTGTCTTCGGCCAGCGTGAACTTGACCAGCACGTGGCGCGGCCCCTCCGGTGTCTCTGTGCATGCCGTGAACTTGGGTTGCTCCCCGCCGGCGGAGGAGCCGGGCAGCTCACCCCTGATCGCTTCCTCGGCCAGCCGGCCATAGGCGAGTTCGATCCCGGCACGGGGCAGGGGTACCGGCTCCGGCGCATGGAGGAAGTTGTCCCGTGCCGCATCACCCAGCAGCAGATTGCCCACGGCGTCGTGGCCTTGGGCCAGCAGGGCGCGCAGGACATCGGTGTCGCTCCATTGCGCCAGCCGGGCGGGCAGGCCCAGTGACTGCCCGTGTCGCGCCGCGAAGGCGCGGCCCAGAAAGCCCTGGGGCCGCATGTCCAGCAGCCACCAGGGCAGGCTCTCATGGTGGGTCGACCGCGCCTCGGCCGCCTGCATGACGAAGCCCTGGTCGCGGACGGGGAGCAGCACGCCCAGGCGGCGCAGCCTCCCGTCCGGGCCGACGCGGTCGATGGTGATGTCCGGCAAGCCACGGGAGGTGTCTCGCAGGGCGTAGTGAATGGATCTCGCGGATCCGATCCGCACCAGGTCCGGGCCCAGGGCAGCCAGGGCACGGGACAGGGTTGGCTGGCTGATCGCCATTTCCTCCATGAGTTCCCGGGGTGGCCGAGGGCCATGGGACAGCAGGTGGCGCAAGGTCTGTGCGTGCGCGCTCATGGAGTGGATGGATTTATGAATAGATAAATGAATCCATTTCAGTCTATCACGCAGGCGGATGCAGCCGTGGCTGGACGGCGCGGGCGGGTCAGCGCCGCGAGATCAGCGCCGGGTGAACACCAGGTCCCAGACCCCATGGCCCAGGCGCAGGCCGCGGTTCTCGAACTTGGTGAGCGGACGGTAGGCGGGCCGCGGCGCGTAGCCCTCGGCGGTGTTGGCCAGCAGGGGCTCGGCGCCCAGCACCTCCAGCATCTGCTGCGCGTAGGGCTCCCAGTCGGTGGCGCAGTGCAGGTAGCCGCCGGGCGCCAGGCGCGCGGCCAGCTTGGCCACGACCGGCGGCTGGATCAGGCGCCGCTTGTTGTGCCGCAGCTTGTGCCAGGGGTCCGGGAAGAACACATGGATGCCGGCCAGTGCGCCCTCGGGCAGCATCTGGTCGACCACCTCCAGCGCGTCGTGCTGGAGGATGCGGATGTTCTCCAGCCCGTTCTCGCCGATGCGTTTGAGCAGCGCGCCGACACCCGGCTCGTGCACCTCGCAGCACAGGAAGTTCTTCTCCGGCATCAGTCCGGCGATATGGGCCGTGGCCTCGCCCATGCCGAAGCCGATCTCCAGGATCACCGGCGCCTCGCGCCCGAAGGCCGCCTTCGTGTCCAGCGGCTGGGGCTGGAAAGGCAGCAGGAACCGGGGCCCCAGCGTCTCGAAGGCCCGGGCCTGTCCCGCCGTGGTGCGGCCGGCGCGCCGCACGAAGGTGCGGATCACGCGCGGATGGGGCACGTCCTGGGGCGCCGGCCCCGTGGCGGGCGCCTCGTCCGGCGCGGTCTGGTCCTGTCTCTGGTTCATCCCCCTATTGTCGCGGCCCTCGCAAGGCCGCCTGGCTTGCAGGCGTGCAAGGACGGGAGCGCGGGTCTGACGGAATGGACCGCGAGGCTGTCGGCGCGACGGCTCAACCCGCTGCCGGGCACATGCGCTGCTTGGGTGACCGTCCTTTCACATCGTCCGGACAGGAGGACCCATGCAATCGCGTATCCACGACACGACTCCGCCGAGGCCCCGCCCCGCGGCGCCCACCACCGGCTCGTCTGCGGCGCTCGCGCTCCAGGCCAGTGCGCGCGTCGGTGGTGCAGTCGGCCTCTCGGTGGGCATCGGACTGGCCGGCAAGGCCGGCTACATGGCGCTCACGCGGGCGCTGCCGGACGCCGCCCGGCTGCCCCTCGGTGTTTCCCTGGTGGCCATTGGCACGGTGCCAGCCTGGGCGGGTGCGGCCGTCCTCGCCGACGGCGTGCGGCGGATGCTGCCGGACGGCCGACCGCTGTCGGCGCGTGCGGCAACGACCGCCTCGGCGCTGGGGACGCTGGCCTTTCTCGCCGGCATGCTGGGCGGCGCCTGCCCGGGGCTGGATGACACCGTCACCGCGTCAGAGCGGGAGCACATGCTGGCCAATGCGGCCGGCCAGGTGCTGGCGATGTTCCTCTCCGAGGCGATGGCCAGCCGCCTCGTCCCGGCCTGGGCCTTGCCGACTCGTGTGCTGGTGGACGGCGTACCCCTCGAGCCCGGCTCGGCGCAGCATGCGCAGGTGCAGCGGACGGGCCTGCGTGGGATGTTCCTCGCCCAGGTGCTGGCGCATGCGCCCCTGATCTGGCAGGTGATGGGGCAGGTGCCCCGGCTGCAGCAGGCCTATGGTTTGGGTGGCGAGACCGGCCTGCAGCCCGGGGAGAGCGGCCCGCTCGACTACCTCCGGGCGGGGCTGGCAGTTGCCACCGCGGTCGCGGCCGTCGAGATCGGGCGCGTGACCGCCGGGGGCCTGGGCGAGGCCGCCGGACAGATCTGGGCGGGTGCGAGGCTGGTGCGGGTGGTGCCCGGGGACGATGAAGGCGCAGGGGATCTGACAGGGCCAGGGCAGGAGTCGCTGGCGTCGGAGCCGGTCGACGCGGCCGAGGAGCCAGGGGTGGCCGAGGACCGCCGCATGCTGTCCTGCCTGCAACGCTGCCGGCGGCAGCTGGCGCGGCTGGCGCGCTCGCTCGGGCTCGATGCGGCGGCCCAGGGCCGTGCGTTCGGCTACGCGCCCCTCCTGAACCTCACCGCCGGCGCCCTGGTCACCGGACCCGGCTCGGATTTCGTGCGGCGGGTCGCCACATGGACCGGCCAGCCCGTCATCGACACCGCGATCGGTCTCTCGGGCCTGGCCAATGGCGCCCTCAACCTGGTCGACCTTCCGCTGCGGTACCACCGCCCTGACGGGGACATGCCGCACCCGCAGCCCGCGGCTGGCGAGGTGGATCCCTCGCCCCTGCCCTCCACCAGCGCTGGCACGATGCCATCCCCTTCGGGCGTGGAAATCAGCGAGCTGCGCGAGAGTGATTTCGTGACGGTCGCCATGCGGCCGGCGCGGGCCGAGGCGACCGCCCCGGTCAGCCGGCGTTGAGCACCTGGCCGCGCCAGGCCTCGCAGGCCTGCGCGAGCCAGCCGGCCAGGTCGCGCGCCGGCATCTGACCGACCGGCAGCTGCAGCGCCCGGCCTGCGGCCTGCAGGCAGGCCAGCGGGGCCGCGATGTCCAGGGCCTGCGCTCCCGTCTGCTTGGACAGTTTCTGGCCGTCGCCGGCCAGCACCAGGGGTGTGTGCAGGTAGCGCAGTGCCGGCAGCCCCAGGGCGCGCTGCAGCAGGATCTGGCGCGCGGTGTTGTCGGCGAGGTCCTCGCCCCGTACGACATCGGTGATGCCCTGGGCCGCGTCGTCGACCACCACCGCCAGCTGGTAGGCCCAGAGGCCGTCGGCCCGCCGCAGCACGAAGTCGCCGACCTCTCGCGCCACATCCTGCTGCTGCGGGCCCAGCCGGCGGTCGGTCCAGTGCAGGGTGCCGCTTGCCTCGGCCCGCAGACGCCAGGCCCGGGCCTCCCGGCCGCCCAGGCCCTGGCGGCAGGTGCCCGGGTACACCAGCTCGCCGTGACGCGCACGCCCCTGGCCGGATGCTGCCAGCGCCTGCTGGATGTCCTTGCGCGAGCAGGCGCAGGGGTAGGCCTGGCCGCGGGCGATCAGCGCATCGAGCGCCGCCTGGTAGGCCGGTCCGCGCGACGACTGGTACAGCACGGCTCCGTCGGGGACCAGGCCGCAGGCCGCGAGCTGGCGCAGGATCTCGCGGTCGGCGCCGGGCACGCAGCGCGGGGTGTCGACATCCTCGATGCGTACCAGCCAGCACCCGCCCTGCGCGCGCGCGTCGAGCCAGCTGGCCAGCGCGGCGACGAGCGAGCCCGCATGCAGCGGGCCGGTGGGCGAGGGCGCGAAGCGGCCGACGTAGCCAGTCGCGGGCACGGCGGCAGCGGGGTCAGCGCAGGCTGGCCAGGGCCAGCTCCAGGCCGGAGACGAAGGCGTCCTCGACCCGGTGCCCCAGGCACCAGTCGCCGGCCAGGCCCAGGCCCTCGCGGGCATCCCACAGGTGGCTGGCGCCCAGCGGTGCCTGGGTCTTGGCATAGAGCCAGCGGTGTGCCTGCGCGTGCGCCGGCGTGGCGTGGATGCCGGTGATCTCGGCAAAGCCCTTGAGCAGCTTGGCGGTGACGCGCTGCGGGTCGTCCTGCACATGCTCCCGCGACCACTCGGCGCTGGCCTGGATGGTCCAGCGCTCGACGGCGCCGCGCCCCGGCTTGGAGGTCTCGCGCGCCAGCCAGGCGATGCGGTGGTGGCTGCTGAGGGCGGCATGCCACTGCGGCCCCAGGGGCGGCAGCCCGGGCTGCGAGGCCTGCGGGAAGGCGATCATCAGCGTCCAGCACGGAGCCACCCGCACCGCCTCCAGGCGCTTGGCCATCGGCGCGCCGACGCCGCTGGCACGCAGCAGGTCGGCGGCCTGCACGCTGGGCACGGCCAGCAGCACGCGGTCGAAGCCGGCATGGACCTGGGGCGCCTCGTCGCTGCCCTCGGTGCGCAGCTGCCAGCGGGCGGGCGCCAGCGTGTCGCGCTCGATACGCACCACCCGCGTCTCGAGGTGCACACGGCCCGCGTCCGCCAGGGGCTGGGCCCAGGCGCGTGCCAGCGCGTTCATGCCGGGCACCGGCACCCACCGCGCATCGGTCTGCGGCGCGGTGGCCTCGGCGACGCGGCCCAGCGGGTCGAGCACGCGGACTGCGGTGGCCGTCCAGGGCTGGCACAGGCCCGGGTGCATCCGCAGCACGCGGTCGAAGCGCTCGTCGCGCACGGTGAAGTACTGGGCCCCATGGTCGAAGCCGCCGAAGGGCGTGCTGCGGCAGGACATTCGGCCGCCGAAGCCACGGCTCTTCTCGAACACCGTGACGTCGTGGCCGGCCTGCGCCAGGGTGCGGGCGCAGGCAAGGCCAGCGATGCCGGCGCCGATCACGGCGACACGGGGGGCAGCGGAGGAGGGGGTGTGTTTCTTGGGCATGGTGCGGATCGTTCGGGGCATTGTGGCACCCCCGGCGGCCGGAGCGACCGCGGGTTCACCCCGGCCAGGGGCCGGCATGGCGCTCCAGCAGTGCGCGGCGCGTGGCCGGGCGCTCCAGCCGGTCGAGCCACCAGCGCAGGCCGCGTGCCGGCGTGGACACCTCCATCTCCCGCCAAGCGTAGCCCGGGTGTACCACCCGGCTGGGTCGTTGCACCTGGCGCGCCACCAGGTGCCCGGCCTTGAGGTGCGGCCGCGCGAGGGGCTCGGGCAGGAAGCCGGCGCCCAGCCCGCGCAGCTGCGCCTCCAGCTTGGCCTGCATGGTGGGCACGGTGAACACGTCCTGCCCAGGCAGCAGGCCCACGGTCAGCCCGTCCCCGCGCGAGACCGAGTCGGCCACCGCCACGGCGCGATGCCGCAGCAGGGCTTCGTCGGACAGCGGCTCGGGCGCGCGCGCCAGCGGGTGGTGCGGCGCCACGGCAAAGACGAAGGCCAGCTCGCCCAGGGGCTTGCTGCGGATGCCGGGATGGTTGCCCTGCTCGAGGGCGACGCCCAGGGCCAGGTCGGCCTGGCCGCTCACCAGGGCCTCGAGCGTGCCGGACAGCGCCTCCTCGCGCAGGCGCAGGCGCGTCTGCGGCGCGACCTCGAAGAAATCCTGCGCCAGCTCCATCAGCGCGTGCCGCGAGATGGCGGTGTCCACCGACAGCGTGAGCTGCGACTCCCAGCCGGTGGCGACGCGCCGCACGCGGTTGGCCACCGCGTCGACCTCGCCAAGAAGGCGCTCTCCCTCCCGCAGCAGCTCGGCGCCGGCCGCGGTGAGCCGCGCCTGCCGCGAGCTGCGGTCAAACAGCAGGGCGTCGAGCGCGTCCTCGACCTGGCGGATACGGTAGGTGACCGCGCTCGGCACCAGCCCCAGTTCGCGGGCGGCGGCGGCGAAGCTGCCGGTGCGGGCCACGGTCTGCACCAGGGCCAGGGCATCGGGGGTGAGGACGTCGCGGGCAGCGGGCATGGCCTGATCATACAAATTATTTGAACGGTGCCATCAAAAACCAGCACTCGGAAAGCCCGCCCGATGGCCGCATCATTCCGTCATCCCGGCAGCCTGCCTCTGAGTCCATCGATCCAGGCGCCATCCAATCGAACTGAAGGATCCGTCATGATCACCCTGCGCAAGTCCGAGGAACGCGGCCACGCCCAGCATGGCTGGCTGGACTCCTTCCACAGCTTCTCGTTCGCCGACTACTACGACCCGCGGCACATGGGCTTCGGCCCGCTGCGCGTGATCAACGAGGACCGCATCGCGCCGGGCACCGGCTTCGGCACCCACGGCCACCGCGACATGGAGATCATCAGCTACGTGCTCTCCGGCCGCCTGGCGCACAAGGACAGCATGGGCAACGTCGAGGCCATCCCGCCCGGTGATGTCCAGCGCATGAGCGCGGGCACCGGCGTGATGCACAGCGAGTTCAACCACGCGGCCAACGAGCAGACCCACTTCCTGCAGATCTGGATCGAGCCGAATGTGCGCGGCATCCCGCCGAGCTACGAGCAGAAGACCTTTGCCGAAGCCGAGAAGCGCGGCCGCCTGCGCCTGGTCGCCGCCCCCGGTGGCGCGCAGGGCGCGGTGACGATCCACGCCGACGCACGTCTCTACGCGGGCCTGTTCGATGGCGAGGAGTCGGCGAGCCTCGCGCTCGATCCGGGCCGCAAGGCCTATGTGCACCTGGTGCGCGGCGCGCTCACCGTCAATGGCCAGACCCTGTCGGGCGGTGACGCCGCCAAGCTCGAGGCCGAGACCGAGGTCCGCCTCACGGGCGGACGCGACGCCGAGGTGCTGGTGTTCGATCTGCCGGCCTGAAGCCCCGTCCTGTTACCCCTTTCCAATCCCATCCGCTGTCACACCTCAAGGAGAAACCAGAAATGAACGACAACAAGACTTCCCAGAACGCCCTCGCGCTGATCGGCCGCATCCTGCTTGCGGCGCTGTTCGTGCCCGCGGGCTTCTCGAAGATTGCCGGCTTTGAAGGCACAGCCGGCTACATCGCCTCGGTCGGCCTGCCGCTGCCCCAGGTGGGCGCTGCCATCGCGATCGTGGTCGAACTGGGCCTGGGCCTGCTGCTGCTGGTGGGCTGGCGTACCCGCCTGTCGGCGCTGGTGATCGCGGTGTTCACCGTCGTGGCCGGCGTCTTCTTCCACAACTTCTGGGCGGCCCCGGCCGACCAGGTGATGATGCAGCAGATCAACTTCTTCAAGAACCTGGCCATCGCCGGCGGCCTGCTGTTCATCGCCGCCTACGGCCCCGGCTCCTGGAGCCTGGATGCCCGCACCGCCCGCGAGGGCGACGGCGGCCGCGTCCCGGTCTGATGCCCGTCACCATTCATCTCCCTTCCAATCGTCAGCAATTTAGAAAAGGAAATCATCATGGCAAGCATTGCGATCGTCTACCACTCCGGCTACGGCCACACCCAGCGCCAGGCCCAGGCCGTCGCTGAAGGCGCCGGAGCCAGCGCGCACCTGGTGGCCATCGACGCCGACGGCAACCTGGCCGAAGGCGCCTGGGAGCAGCTGCTGGCCGCCGACGCCATCGTCTTCGGCTCCCCCACCTACATGGGCGGCCCGAGCTGGCAGTTCAAGAAGTTCGCCGACACCTCCTCCAAGGCATGGTTCACCCAGGCCTGGAAGAACAAGGTCTTCGCCGGCTTCACCAACAGCGCCTCGACCACTGGCGACAAGGCCAGCACCATCGGCTACTTCATGACCCTGGCCATGCAGCACGGCGGCGTCTGGGTCGGCACCGGCATGATGCCCGCCAACGCCAAGTCGGCCACCCGCAACGACGTCAACTGGATCGGCGCGGCCTCTGGCGCCATGGCCACCACCCCCTCGGACGCCTCGGTGGCCGAGATGCTGCCTGGCGACCTCGAGACCGCCCGCCAGTTCGGCGCGCGCGTGGCCGAGGTGGCCCGTAAGTGGGCCAAGTGAGCAGCCGGATCCCCGGCTGAACTGGTGGCCGACGCAGCGGCCATCCCCCGGCAGCAGTCTCCCCGCTAGACTGGCGCCTGACAGGGCGGACACCTGGGTGTCCGCCTTTTTTATTGAGGTTGCAGCCTGCCGGGGACCCCGACTGGCAGGACATTCCGGAAGGACACGCCATGCCGATCCAGCAACGCATCGCCGGCCATGAGAAGGACCTGGGCGGCGGTTTCCTCGTGCGGCGTCTGCTGCCGGCCGCTCGCCTGCGGGCCTGCGGCCCCTTCGTCTTCTTCGACCATTTCGGGCCAGTGCGCGAGATGCCGGGCGAGCTTCACGATGTCCGGCCGCATCCGCACATCGGCCTGGCCACGGTGACCTACCTGTTCGAGGGCGCGATGATGCACCGCGACAGCCTGGGCACCGAGCAGCTGATCGAGCCTGGCGCGATCAACTGGATGTCGGCGGGGCGGGGCATCGTGCATTCGGAGCGCAAGCCCGCGCACCTGCAGGACACGCCCTTCACCAACCATGGCCTGCAGCTGTGGGTGGCGCTGCCATCGGAGGCACAGGACAGCGAGCCCGCCTTCCGCCACACCCCCGCCTCGGCGATTCCCTCACTCGCGGTGGAGGACGCCCAGGTGCGCGTGCTGGTCGGCGAGGCCTGGGGCGCGCGCTCCCCGGTCGTGCCGGCGTCGCCCACGCTGTACCTGGACATCGCGCTGCCCGCGGGTGGCTCCCTGGTCCTTCCGGACCTGGCGCCCGAGATGGCGGTCTACCCGGTGCAGGGGGCGCTGGCCATCGACGGCGAGGGTGTGCCCGCCGGGCACCTGGCCCTGCTCGAACCGGGCCAGCCTGCACGCCTGGCGGCAGATGGCCCCGACGGCTTGCGTCTGGCGGTGGTTGGCGGCGCGCCGCTCGATGGTCCGCGGCACATGTGGTGGAACTTCGTCCACACCGACGCCCGCCGCATCGTGACGGCCAGCGGCGACTGGGAGGCGGGGCGGTTCGATGCCGTGCCCGGCGAGACCGAGTCGATCCCGCTGCCTGCGGCGCGTTTCGTCCCGCCGCCGTATCTCTAGCGGCCCGCCCGCGGCGGAGACTCAGCCGGCCGCTGCGGGATTGACGGTCGCCACCGGCGCGAGGCCCGGGTCCAGCGCCTCGCGCTCGTCGAAGACGAAGCAGCCGCCCTGGTAGTGGGCGCCGCCGGCTTCCTCGAAGTAGCGCAGGATGCCGCCTTCGAGCTGCAGCACCCGCTCCACACCGACCTCGCGCATGTAGATCGCGGCTTTCTCGCAGCGGATGCCGCCGGTGCAGAAGCTCACCACCGTCTTGCCTTCCAGCTCGGGCTTGTGCGCCTGCACCGCCTGCGGAAAGTCGCTGAACTTGCCGATGCGCCAGTCGATGGCGCCCTCGAAGGTGCCGTGGTCCACCTCGAAGGCGTTGCGCGTGTCCAGCGTCACCACCGGCCGGCCCTCGTCGTCATGGCCCTGGTCCAGCCAGCGCCGCAGGGTGCGCGCGTCCACCGCCGGCGCACGGCCCTCGGCGGGCCGGATCGTGGGGTGGTTCATGCGGATGATTTCGCGCTTGACCTTGACCAGCATCCGCTTGAAGGGAATGGCGTCGGACCAGCTTTCCTTGACCGGCAAGCCCGCCAGGCGCGGGTCGGCCTGCAGCCGATCGAGGAAACCGCGCAGGTCCTCGGCCGGCCCGGCCAGGAACAGGTTGATGCCCTCCTCGGCCAGCAGGATCGTGCCCTTGAGGCCGGACGCGCGTGCGTCGGCGAGCAGGCGCTCACGCAGCGCGGCGCAATCGTCCAGGGGGACGAACTTGTAGGCGGAAACGTTGAGGATGTCGGTCACGGAGCCCCGGATTCTAGGAGGGCCGGCGGCAGGGTCTGGGACGAAAGGACGGGCCCGCGACTTCCTACAATGGGCGACTATGTTCGTCCACCTGCGCCTGCATTCCGAGTTCTCCGTGGTCGACGGCACCTGCCGCATCGACGACACCGTCCAGGCCGCTGCGAAGGACGGCCAGCCCGCGCTGGCGCTGACGGACCTGAACAACCTGTTCGGTGCGATCAAGTTCTACAAGGCTGCGCGCGGTGCCGGCGTCAAGCCGCTGGTGGGCGCCGAGGTCTGGGTGCAGGGCCTGGGCGCCGAGCCCGCGCACCTCGCCCGCCTCCTGCTGATCACGCAGAACCGCCAGGGCTACCTGAACCTGTGCGAGCTGCTGGCCCGCGCCTGGACCCGCAACGTGGTGCGCGCCCAGGGCGTTTGCACGGTGGAGTGGCTGCGCGAGCTGTCCGAGGGGCTGATCTGCCTGTCCGGCGCGCAGGCCGGCCCGGTCGGCCAGGCCCTGGTGCAGGGCGACGCCGCCCGCGCCCGCGAGACTGCCCTGGCGCTGGCCTCGGTCTACCCGCACCGCTTCTACATCGAGCTGCAGCGCGCGGGCCGCGCCGACGACGAGGCCCATGTGGCCGCCGCGGTGCAACTGGCCGCGGGCCTGGGCCTGCCGGTGGTCGCCACCCACCCGGTGCAGTTCCTGGCCGAGGACGACTACGAGGCCCATGAGGCCCGCGTCTGCATCGCCGAGGGCGAGATCCTGGGCAACCCGCGCCGGGTGCGCAAGTTCACCCGCGAGCAGTACTTCCTGCCGGCTGCCCGCATGGAGGCGCTGTTTGCCGATATCCCTTCGGCCATCGCGAACACCGCGGAGATCGCGCGCCGCTGCAACCTCACCCTGGACCTGGGCAAGCCGCGCCTGCCGGACTTCCCCACGCCCAACGGGATGCCGATCGAGGAGTACTTCCGCTTCGCCTCGCACGAGGGCCTGAAGGAGCGTCTGGTCCAGTTGTATCCCGACGAGACCGAGCGCGAGAAGGAGACGCCGCGCTACGTCGAGCGCCTGGAGTTCGAGATCGGCACCATCCTCAAGATGGGGTTCCCGGGCTACTTCCTCATCGTGGGCGACTTCATCAACTGGGCCAAGAACAACGGCTGCCCGGTGGGGCCAGGCCGGGGTTCGGGCGCGGGCTCGCTGGTCGCCTACGCGCTCAAGATCACCGACCTCGACCCGCTGCGCTACAACCTGCTGTTCGAGCGATTCCTCAACCCCGAGCGGGTGTCGATGCCCGACTTCGACATCGACTTCTGCCAGTCCAACCGCGACCGGGTGATCGAGTACGTCAAGGACAAGTACGGCCGTGACGCGGTGAGCCAGATCGCCACCTTCGGCACCATGGCCGCCAAGGCCGCCATCCGCGACGTGGGCCGGGTGCTGGACATGTCCTACACCTTCTGCGACGGCATCAGCAAGCTGATTCCGCAGAAGCCCGGGCAGCACATCACCATCGACGGCGCGATCGAGCAGGAGCCGATCCTGGCCGAGCGCCTCGAGCGCGAGGACGAGGTCAAGACCCTGATCGGCCTGGCCAAGAAGCTCGAGGGCATGACCCGCAACGTCGGCATGCACGCCGGCGGCGTTCTGATCGCGCCGGGCAAGCTCACCGACTTCACGCCCCTGTACCAGCAACCGGGCAGCGACTCGGCGGTGAGCCAGTTCGACAAGGACGATGTCGAGGCCGCGGGCCTGGTGAAGTTCGACTTCCTGGGCCTGGCGACGCTCACCATCCTGGAGATCGCCAAGGAGTTCATCGTCAAGAGGCACAAGGGCCAGGAGCACTTCGCCTTCGAGAACGTGCCCCTGGACGATGCCGCCACCTACCGGCTGTTCGCCGACGGCAAGACCGAGGCGGTGTTCCAGTTTGAAAGCCGCGGCATGCAGGGCATGCTGCGAGACGCCCGGCCGACGCGCCTCGAAGACCTCATTGCCCTCAACGCGCTGTACCGCCCGGGGCCGATGGACCTGATCCCTAGCTTCGTGGCCCGCAAGCACGGGCGCGAGACGGTGGAATACCCGCACCCGCTGGTGGCCGACATGCTCTCCGAGACCTACGGGATCATGGTCTACCAGGAGCAGGTGATGCAGACCGCCCAGATCCTGGGCGGCTACACCCTCGGCGGCGCCGACCTGCTGCGGCGGGCGATGGGCAAGAAGAAGGCCGAGGAGATGGCCGAGCACCGGCAGATCTTCCGCGCCGGCGCGGCCA
>JACCDX010853262.1_pt1 | contig 13865 bp, 11 predicted proteins | sample 7449681 | NCBI WGS metagenome assembly JACCDX01 (sample SAMN15323450, study PRJNA562643) | freshwater metagenome | isolation source: river surface water | place: USA:Blue River Watershed | collected 2017-08-18
ACAGTTCCAGTTAATTCACTAGTCATACTTGATTCACATAATTTATCAAATTCATTAAATGGCATTGGATTTGTATTACAAAGATTAAAAGCCATTTCATTTGGCATTGGTTTACTACGTGCTTGTTCTAATAATTTATTTATACCAAGTTTACCACGACTTTCATTAATAGGATGAACTGGAGTCCAATTTGTACGCTGATAATCACCAGCATTTCTATAATTAGGTTTCCAAATACCGTCATATAAAAAATCAGGTTTATTTATATTTACAGAATCGTGTATTTCCATATCTTCATCAACCGATTTATTAATATTTGGATTTATATAATATTTGTTAATAAAATAAGGATATGAAGTTTGGCTTAAAGGAATGTCTGAAGCAACTTGATAATTATTTTGATTGTATCCTTTTTCGCGATGAGTGATTAAAGGAATTTTGCGATTTACTTCATTTTCATCATATTTCATTTTCTTTTCATCTGATGTTTCTAAACCAGTAATTTGAGAAATGAAATTTTCTTTTGAATCACCAACAACACCATCAATTAATTTATTTAATATTCCATTAAAGATTAATATTAATATAAATAATACAAATAATATTATAAAAAATGCTGTAATTGCTTGTGAAACCATTTTTCTAATTCTATATATACTATAGAATTATTTTAAACAAATTATTTTATAATATTTTTACTTAAATAATTTATATAAAAAATTTATATAAAAAATAAATGATTATAATAGAATTAAATAAAAATGGAATCTATTATAGTAAATCTTAAAAATAAATTACAAAATCAAGATTTTATTCAAAAAAGTACTTCTATATCTTTATTTACATTAGAATTATATCGCGTTTTAGTTTCCACTTTACTTATCTTATTTGTTCCTCAAAAATGTGGTACTGAAAGTGAAATTCATGTATGTTCTTATGAAGAAAATATGGACCCAACATCAAATCTTTATACTGCTTCTTTAATTATTAATTTTATTACAATGGCTTCTTTTGTATTTACTTATATGATTGAACTTAAAAGAGAAAATCAACTCATTAATTATTTAGAAGTAAATACTTCTAAACCATCTGATAATGATTCTGTTGGTAAAGCTTTAGAAACTCTTCCTAAACATCGTAAAGAAAATATATTATCTTTAGATAAATATTATTATAGAGCTTCTATATTATGTATGATACTTTTTATGTTAAATACAATTTTAAGTGGATTTGTTATTTACGACTTTTATTTAGATAATCAAACAACAACCACTTTTGTAACAAATATATTATTTATGATTACAAAATTAGGTGATATTTATTCAACCATTAATACGGATAAAAATGTTTTTTATTCAGCTTATTTAAAAACAAAAGTTCAATATAATGATGTTGACCCAGAAAAAAGTGAAAGTTTTCGTACTTTAGAGCATCTTTCTAAAGAAGAAATTAATATTGAAATAAATGAAATTAAAAATAATGATGAAGCATTAGTAGTAACGGATGAACCATCATCAAAAAATGAGATTAATGTATAGATTAAGAATCAAAAATAATAATATTATGATTATATAATAAAATACTTTTAATATAATTTTTAATATTATTATTTGGAAGAATAATATTTTGATCTAATTGTAATTTTTTATTTTTTTGTAATTCCATTATTTTTTGTAAACGATTTATAAACAATAATTTAAATTCATTATTTATTTTATCTTGATTATTTTTATCAATGAATTCATATAATTCATATTGAATTTTTTGTAATATTGGTAATATAATATTTATTTGAAAATTATTATTTTTATTATATAATTCACCTAAAAAAACTAAAACACGTGATGGTAATTCATTTACTTTTATACTTTTTATATTTTGATTACAAAATTTGTATTTATTATTATTTAATAATATTAAATGATTATCTTTATGATTAATTAAATTTTGATATACACATTTATAATAACAATCTTGAATTCCACGATATGAAAAATGAATTAAAAAATATGGAGTATCCATATATTTTCTTATAACATTTTGATTATTTAAAAAAGTTACATCATGAGTATATCCTTTTATAAATTGAATATTTTTATTTTTACATAATATTTTATATGTGTATATAATGTATTTTTTAGAAATTTTATTTTTTAAAATTTCATTAAAATTATTTATTACTAATTCACTACTTGGACACATATACCAATAAAAATAAAAAGCATCTACATTTTTATATTTTTCTAAAAAAGTATATAGATTTTCATTATTTAAATATAAATATTCATCACTATCAATATGTAATATATACTCGTCTTTTATAATAAATGGAAAATCAAAAAATACATTATTACTATCTTCGATAGAATCTAATTTTATATGTTTAATTGTTACTTTTTCTTTTGGAAAATAGTTTAATATATTTTCTATTTCAAAAAAAATATTATCAATATAATATAAATAAAAATGTTTTATACCCAAAGTATTATAATATTCAAACCACATACTCATATAAGGTAAATCAATATTCATAAATCGTGATATAATAGCAACATTCATATTTTATATTTTATATTTAATATTTTTTATATTTTTGTATTTAATAAAATAATTATCTATAATAGTTTATGAAAATAAAAATGAAAATAATATTTAATGAAAAAAATGATAAAAATATGGCTCCAATTTATTTATATGATAAAGGACGAATTCCATCTGTTACTGATATTAAATTTATAAATCGTAATTTAATAATAGTTGCTCATAGATATGCTTATAAACTTTATTTAATAAGTATAGATAATGAAAAAGATACTTATCAAATTTTAGATACATATAGTACAATTGATAAAAATAAAAAAGTACATTTTTGTGAATCTTTTGAAATTATTTATAATCAATCAAAAGATTTATATCAATTGTGTATGATATTTTTTAGTGATCTATTATGGGTATTTGATGTAAATATAAAAACGTATAAATTTGTTTTTAGAAAATCAATAAACTTAAATAATCAAAATACATATCACGGAATAAAAATATATAATCATCATTTATACTTATCTCCATCAAATACATATACATCAAATAAATCAAATAATGTATTAGAAATAAATTTAGTTAATTATCATCAAAAATATTTACCTTTAGGTTCTATTCAAGATAATTATCGTTTAAAAGATATTTGTTTTATAAATGATAATATGATATTATTATTAATTATTTATAAAACAAATATTGGAACAGTTGTAAAAAATCAAATAACAAATGGAGCATTTGGTTTATTTAGCTTTCCAGAATTTAAATTAATTGATAAAATAGAATTTAAATATATTCATTTTGATAGAGTAATTTCTGATAAAAATAATAATTTTTATGTAACTACTCAAGATGAAAATTCTGGAAAAATTTATAAAGGAACAATTGATTTAAATAATAAAAAAATAATATTATTAAATCATTATATTGTAGATGATTTTCCTCACGGATTAGATATATATGAAGATTTATTTGCGTATTCATCATATGACACACATAGTGTAAATATAGAATATTTGGAAAAATATAAATAATATTTTTATAAGAAAAAATAATTTATATAATATGTAATATAATATAAATAAATAAAAAAAATATAAAAATGATAGATTTTTTTATAATCGGAACTCAAAAAGGTGGTACTGAATCAGCAGTATATCATTTAAATCAACATTCACAAATTTATATACCAAAAAAAGAGATTCAACATTTTAATAAACGTGTATATAATACTTCTTTAAAAGATTTAAAAGATTTTTTTGAACAAGATGTTCAAAAAGAAGCAACTAAAGAAAATCAAAATATTCAAAATAATAATTTAATCATTGGAGTTAAAAATCCAGAATATATGTTTATACCAAAATCTCCAGAATTATTATATAATATATATCCGCATAGTAAATTAATTATTATGTTGCGAGAACCAATTTCAAGAGCATATTCCGAATATAATATGTATTTATCTTTTAAAGGTATTAGTTCAATGTTTATAATGCCAAATACTTTTATTGAATCAATTACTCGAGATGATCATATTAAAATAGAAGAACTACATACTTCTGGCTATTATGCTTTACAACGTGGTTATTACAGTACGCAAATAAAACATATTTATAAATATTTTCCAATATCACAAGTTAAAATATATATAAGTGAACAAGTTCAAAAAGATCCACAAAAATATTATAATGAAATATTTGAATTTTTAAATGTAAATCAATATGATTTAAATATAAAAAATGATGTTCATACACAAAAGTATGAAAATCAAATAAGTAAAGAAGATTTTATAAAAATGTATCATTATTATAAACCTTATAACGATGAATTATATGAATTATTAGGATATAAAATTGAAGAATGGGAAAGTATTTACAAAGAAAATGGATTATAATTTTATTATTATTATTTTTACTTAATTAAAAATGCTGAGCTACGAATCGTATTTCGTAGTTTTTCATTTTCTGTAAGGTCATTTTGAAGTTTATCGTATGCTTTCATTATTACAGATTCATCAAATTCTGGTAAGATAGCTTCACTATAAATGGTTTTTAATCCATCAAGTACATCTATTCTAAAAGTTGTTGGATAATAATGAACACATCCGTGCATGGGATCACTCATAATAGGAGCAAGGGCTTTTGGAATAATATGACTCATTTGTGGCGGAAGAATAAGTAATAGTTGTTGGAATGGATTATAAGGTGTACCAACTTCAAATTTAATATCATTCATATTGCTGATTTTAGTATTTAGTACACGAAGAATATCACTAGGGAAAGGTGAAACACGATAGCGATAATGCCATTGCCATGAAGGACAAGGACCTAAATAATAACGTGTTGTAAAAACAAGTGATTCAAGATAATTGATACACATATCTTCAACAACACGATCAAATTCTTCACGATTTTCATAAGAAATACCTACAAAATATTTATAATATTCTTCTTTCCATTTAGATTCTTCTTGTTTATAATTAATCTTTTTAAACTCATCTTTATATTGTTCATAAAGCGGATGACCAGGTGAACATACTTCCCAGTTATCATAACGATTTTCATCAATTTTGTATGGTGTTTGACCTTCTTCTTCATCAAAACGAGTATTACGACCACCTTTTAGAAGTTTTTCTAGATTGTTTTGTTGAAGTTCAAGAAGTTTTTGTTCTTGTAAAGCACATTGAGTAATGATTTCTTTAAAGAAATCGTGATTAATCATTGGATTAGGATTTGTATCAGGATCATAATCAATTAAATAATCATATTTCGGTCTAAATTGATTATAAATAGTAATAACACGATCTAAACCACCTTTCCGAATTTTGAAAAATGGAAGCGAAATAATAAAGTCATTTCCTGCTAAAAAGGTTAAAAAGTTATAATCATTTACAACACGAAGCTCTTGAATATCTGGTTTATTGTAATTTTTTGTAAGAAGAGCATTAAAATTCTTTCTACATTTATCAATGTCAAGACCAACAAATTCATAATTAGACATTGTTTGCTCAAGACTTCTATCACCAGCAACTTCACGAACAAGCGTTATTTTACTTTTATGTGTTAACATTGCTAATACAATTAAATCAGCATCACTTCCATAAATATATACTGGAGCATCATATTCACTTTTATTTTTTCTCATATTACGAATAATGGGAAGGAATTTATGTTCACCTTCACCTGGTACATTTGAATTACTAATAAGTACTTGAAGTTTTGAACCAACAGTTCCAACAAAACCTTTTGCTTTACCAACTTCAAGAAGTTTGTTTGAAAGCTTTTCCATAAACTCTGTTCCAGGTGAAATATTTGGACCAGGATTCCATGAAGCATCAAGTGGCATATTATATGCTTTTTTGCGTTCAAGTAAAAAATCATCGCGTTGAATACCTTTGTAACGACGAGAACGTTGTTGAAGCATTTTCATTCGTGGAGCAGGTCCGTCAAGCGAGAAAAATAAGAGTTTACGCGGTTTAATTGTATCATTAACAATATGTTTTGTATATTTAACAACTTCATCAATAAGAATATTTTCAAGAGCTGATTTATTAAGTGTTTTATCAAGTTTTCCTTGAATATTTTTAAATACTTTATAAACAATACCATTGTAATCTAAAAAGAGATAATCGCATACTTGTTTACCATCAACTACACCAAAGTATGTATCTTTATATTTTTTAACAAGTTCACGGAAAAAGGATGGAATACCCATTTTTTTTAAATCTACTATTTAATTATAATATAATTATAATATAACCTTTAAGATTATAAAATTTAAAATAAATAAAAATAGATTTTTATTTATTCTTAACAAATTAGTTTATTTTAACAAATTAATATGTTTTAAATGATAGACAAATTAGTTAAAAATAATATAAAGAATATATTTATATAAATAATATAATTTATAAATGAATATATCAAGTAAATCTATAAAAAATAATAATAAATTTCAATTATTATATATAAGTGATGAAGAAGAATATGATATTATAATTAAAAAAGAAGATAAAAAAGAAGATATTAAAAGCAACATAAAAGAAGATATTAAAAGCAACATAAAAGAAAATATTAAAAGTATTATAAAAGAAGATATGATAAATTACGAAAATAATAATTTAATAAATAATGAAAGTGAAAATAATAATTTAATAAATAATAAAAGTGAAAATAACAATTTATTAAATAATGAAAGTGAAAATAATAATTTAATAAATAATGAAAGTAAAAATAACAATTTATTAAATAATAAAAGTGAAAATAATAATTTATTAAATAATAAAAGTGAAAATAATAATTTATTAAATAATAAAAGTGAAAATAATAATTTATTAAATAATAAAAGTGAAAATAATAATTTATTAAATAATGAAGCTGAAAATAACAATTTATTAAATAATGAAGCTGAAAATAATAAATATGAACTTTTTACTTTTGATAAAGAAGAAAAAGATTTTATAGATCCTATTATATTAGATAACATTAACTTATATTATTATTTTGATAAAAATGATATATCATATGTTGAAAAATATAAAAAATCAGCTTTAAAAATAACAGATAAAGGTTTATATTCAATTAGTAAACCATTAGATGCTCAATGGATTTCTGATCAGATTATAAAAGAATTTAATGGTTTTAAAATAAATACTATTATTGACGGAACAGCAGGAATTGGTGGAAATGTAATATCATTTGCGAAATATTTTAAAAATGTTCTTGGTATTGAATTAAATAAAGTACATTATAATGTATTAAAAGAAAATATTCAATTACTTGATTTAAAAAATGTGCGTATATATAATGATAATATATTAACTTATTATGAGCATATTCAAGAACGTGATAAATCAATATTTTTTATAGATCCACCTTGGGGTGGGCGTAAATATAAAAATTTTAAAAATTTTATTTTAAAACTTGGTAAATATTATATCTATGAATTTATTGAAATATTATATAAAAGTGGATTTAAAAATATTGTATTAAAAGCGCCTTTAAATTTAAATGTTAATTTAATTGTTCAAAATATTTCATTTAAAAATATAAAAGTAATAAAACATGTAAATATGATGCTTTTAATGATTTCTTAAATAATTATTTATATAAAAAATAAATATATTTTTATAAAATAGTAAACGTCAAATAGTGATTTAGTAAAAAATAAATATTAAATATATATAAAATATAAAATGATATTACAAGAATTATATGGTTTAGTCTTATCTAAAGGCATTGAATATATAAAAAATCCAGAACATCGTGCTCAAATTGTAAAAGTTACATTTGTTGTAATAATGAAATTATTTTCAATGATTCGAAATCGCGTTTCTAAAAATAATAATGAAGAACATATAGAATGTAATTGTAATAGTTGTAAAGTATGGAAAGCAAAATTAGATGATGCTTTAAAAAATAAAAAAGATGATGAAAGTACAAAATCAACACAAAAAAAGAAAATACTACCATCTTTATATAACTTTATTTTTAATAAAAAAGAATAAATAAAAAGAATAAAAATAAATAAAAACAAATATTAAATTATATTAGTATATAATTTATTAAAAATGGTTATAAAAAATAAAAAAGTTACAAAAAGTAAAAAAGGTAGTATGTACGGAGGCCAAGTTAAAGAATTCTTTTTATTTACAACTGGTATTGGCGACTGGGGAAATTCAGATTATACTTTAGTACATATTTGGAATAACATATTATTACCAAAAGTAATAACTATATTAATTGATTCTGGTTTTAATCGTATTATTATAAATCATCATGATACAGAAGGTAAAGGTATTGAAAATAATAATGGTTGGAAACGTGTAAATATAGAAACATATCATAGTGATATTACTAAAATGTTAAATTATAGTGATGACTTTATAACAAGTTCTTATGATAATCAACCAATTCAATTTGAGTTATTAGCATCTATTCCACATTTAATATTTGATTTTGCTCATTTATTTAGATATAAATATGATTCTGGAAGTCCAAAATCAATACCATTTATAATATCAGAAACAAATGGTTCTAAAAGATATTATCCATATATAAATTCTATATATTTTGTATATTTAGGCGATATAGAAAGATTATATAATATAGATCGAGATAACAATAAAGCAGTTACACTTAGAAATTTATTAAATACAAATTTCTTTAAGATAAATGAAGATAATAGTATTCAAACATATATTGATATGATTTCATCAAAAAGATTATTAGATAATATACTTGATATAAATCGTGTAAATAGAAGTCATAATTTTAGTATATCACAACTTAGATTAAAAAATGGATATAATAATCATAATCGTGAAAATATATTTATTGATTATCCTGCTGATACAATTCGTATGTTATGTGAATATACATATTTACAAAATTCTGGAATAAATTATACAAGACCACGTAATGGTAAAATAATGAAAATAAAACCAATAACTATGACAAAAGAAGAATATATAGAAAATGTAAATTATTTTTTTAATGATTATATGAAACAAATTATGGAATAAAAATATTATATTATAATAAATAATTATAATAATTATAATAAATGAATAATTATCAACCTTTATTTAGAATAAAAAAACCAGCACATTGGGATTCATTATTATTATATGAAAAAGTAAGTATATATAAATCACAATTAGGATTATTTCATTCACAATTTGTAGATAAAATAAATGTAAAACAAATTGTTACAAATATGTGTAATGGAGAAATTAAAGTAGCACCTATTATTCGTATTCTTAAAAATGTAAATGATTTACAAAAAAGTGATATACATTCAAACTATTTAATAAAAGCATCCCACGCTTCAAAATGGAATATTAATATAAAAAAAAATAAAGTATATAATATACTTCAATTAAAAAATCAATTAAAAAAATGGAATATACAATATAATCCTATACAAGAAAAACAATATAGTTATCTTACTCCACAATTTTTTATTGAAGAAAAAATAAATGATAAATATGTTGGAAATAATGGAAACGCAATTGTTTATATGTGTCGTATTTTTGATGGAGTTTGTAAAAGTATTAGTGTTAAACATAATGAATTACGTAATGATTATGATATAAATTGGAATTTAATACCACATGGAGATAATGAAATAAAAAGTATAAATATTGAAAAACCTAAAAAATTAGATTTAATGATACATTATGCTGAAAAAATGGGTTCTTTATTTGAATTTGTAAGAATGGATTTTTATATTGATGTGAATGATGACATTTATTTTAGTGAATTTACTTTTACTCCTATGAATGGAGGAAAAGTTTTATCAAATCAATTAGAAAAAGAATTATCACAATATTGGGTTGTTTAATTTATATTTATTTAGTACATAAAAAATATATTAAACTCCAATCAAAATAATATATATTTTTTTCATGATCATATTGTAAATCTAAATATTTTTCAATAAGATTATATAATATTTCATCATTTTGAATTAATGTTAAATAAAATAATTTTTTAACAAAATCAAGTAATTCTTCTTTTGAATAAAAAAACCATTTATATTTTTTTATTTTTGTTATTACATGAAAATTATTTTTCTCTAACTTTTCTTTATCATGTATAGTAAAAAATAATCCTTGATGACCATTAGGATTATATTTATGTACAATTACATTTAACCAATAATCTTCTTTTGAATTTAATAATACATCATTTAATAAAAATAAACCATTTTTATTTAATACTCTATAAATTTCTTTATATAAAATATTACGGTGCTCATTTGATACATGATGTAAACTCGCATTTATGATAATTTTATCTATACTATTATCTATAAAAGGTATATAATTATAATCAAAAGGATTTATTTGATAATATTTACAAAAATGTATATTTGATTCAATGACTTGATAATTTATTTTTATATTTTTTATATAATTATGTATAGGTGATGATATTCCATCAATATTTAATAATATATCATTTTCTTCTAAATATAATTCATTTATCATATTTTCAAATTCTTCACTTAATACGTGTGGATATTTTTGAATAGCATACATATAACTTTCAATTCTATTTTCAAATACTTTATTATAATCAAGAGATTCTAAATTCATTTTTTACTATTTTATTATTTTTATATTTCGTTTATAAATGGATATAAAAAACTTTTGATATATAAATAATATATAAAAATATATTTTATAAAAAAATGAATTCTAAATTATTTGATTTAAATAAAGATATTCAAAATGTACTTTGTTACGGTATTAGTTTAGAAGAGCGAAAAGATAAACGTGATAAACTTAAAAAACAATGTAAAAAAAATAGTATACCATTAAACCTTTTTATTGCGCAACGTCACCCAGAAGGTGGTAAGCGTGGTTGTTTAGATTCGCATTTAAGAATTATTAAAGAAGCATATGCTAATAAAGATAAAACAAAAGCTCAAAATCTACTTATTTTTGAAGATGATATTAAATTTATTGATTCTTTTTCAACTGCTTTTAAAAACAAGGTTCCCAAAGATTATGATATGCTTTATTTTGGTGGAACTGTTCACCGTGTTATTGATCGAGAAACTTATAACGGTTGGGTTCAAATGAGTTGCTGGACAACTCACGCATATTTAATTAATTTAGAAAAAGATGAAATGGTACAAAAAATAATTCGTGATTTAGAGCATTATAAAGAAGAAATTGATCGTTATTATTTAAATGAAATTCATACTCAATACAAAGCTTATATGTGTAATCCAATGATTATTATTCAAGAAGCTGGTTTTTCAGACATTGAAAATTGTGAAGTCAATTATGACTTTATGCAACAAACGCTTAATGGATTACGTACTCCTGAACATACGGTTGGACCAAATAAAGAATATATATTAAAACTTCCCAATCTTTCTGATGAGCAATTACCGAAAGTATCTATTATTACACCAACACGAAATCGTGCACATCTTTTTTCAATTCCATTACGAAATTATGCGCTTTTTAATTATCCTGCTGAAAAGATGGAATGGATTATTGTGGAAGATGGTAAAGATGATGTATCAAGTATGATACCAAGTATATATGTAAAATCTGGTTTAGTAAAGCATATTCATATGGGAAAAGATGCTGAATTAACAATTGCTGAAAAACGAAATATTGGAGTTCAACATAGTACTTCACAATATATACTCCATATGGATGATGACGATTACTATGTTGAACAGAGTATATTAGTACGTGTTAAATTATTAATGAAATATGAAAAAGAAGGAATAGAATGTGTTGGATGTTCGTTAATAGGAACATATAATTTATTGAGTGATACTTCATCAATGGCAATGGACAATATGATCTCATTATCTGAGGCTTCGATGGCTTATAGGAAACGTTTCTGGGAAGAGCGACCATTTGATGGTAATTGTATGAGAGGAGAGCATAAACCATTTATCGAATCACGATTAGATAAGATCATCGATATACCATACAGTTTTATATTAATTGCATTTAATCATAAAAATAATTTTTCTGATATTTATCGTGGAGATAATGGTAAAAAAGATGATAAAGGATTAATTAAAATAAATGGAAAAGTCGCGAACTATTATGACATGTTTGATATTGATACTCAGATATTTATTGAGGAATTGCGCTCAACTCTTTTGTAATTTAACATTTCTATTTTCTTTATTTTTTAAATATTCATCTAATGATATTTTTACATATTTATTTTCAGATAATTGTTTATACATATCATCTTCTATTAAATTTATTTTTGCTTTTTGACAACCTAACCATCTTCCAATTTGTATATTTTCATACTCTTCTCTTTGTGTAGGCATTCTTTTATGTATATTACAAAATTCAAATAATAAATCCCTTTTTTCTTTCCAATTTAATTCTTTTTTATCATTATTTTCTTTTTTCTTTTTTAAAAATTCATCTAATGATTTTTTAATATATATATTTTCAGATAATTTCTTATACAAATCATCTTCAATATTATTTATTTTTTCTTTTTGATGACTTAACCAAGCTCCAATTTTTACATTTTCATACTTTTCTTTTTGTATAGGTACTCTTTTATTAATATTGCAAAAAATAAATAATAATTCTTTTTTTTCATCCCAACTTAATTCTTTTTTATCATTATTTTTTTCTTTCTTTACTAAAAATTCATCTAATGATTTTTTAATATATATATTTTCAGATAATTTTATATATATATCATCTTTTATTGAATTTATTTTGGTTTTCTGTTGTATTAACCAATTATAAATTTTTGCATTTTCATCCTCTTCTTTATATGTAGGTATTCTTTTATTAATATTACAAAATTCAAATAATAATTCTTTCCATTCTTCCCAACTTAATTTTTCTTTATCTTTATTTTCTTCTTTCTTTACTAAAAATTTATCTAATGATTTTTTAACATATATATTTTTAGATAATTTTTTATATAGATTATCTTCAATATTATTTATTTTTTTTTTTTGGTCTTGTAACCAATCTCTAATTTTTACATTTTCATACTCTTCTTTCTTTGTAGGTATTCTTTTATTAATATTACAAAATTCAAATAATAAATCTCTTTTTTCTTCCCAACTTAATTTTTCTTTATCTTTATTTTCTTCTTTCTTTACTAAATTTTCATCTAATGATTTTTTTACATATATATTTTCAGATAATTTTTTATATAGATTATCTTCAATATTATTTATTTTATTCTTTTGATTTTGTAACCAACTTTTAATTTTTACATTTTGATACTCTTCTTTCTCTGTAGGTGTTCTTTTATTAATATCACAAAATTCAAAAAGTAAATTCTTTTTCATTTCCCAAATATCTTGATAACTCATACATTTTATTTTAATAAAATCATTTAATAGATTATTTTCTTTTTCAATTTTTTCAATCATTATTTTTTCATTTTGTTGATCATAATTTCCATTCATAATTTTTATCTTTTTATGAAATTCTATATCATTCTCTTTTAATAATGATAATGAATTTACAATTTTATTTAAATCATCCGTCCAAAGAAAGCAATGTGCTATTTTATTCGGATTTCTTTTTATTAAACGATTTGCTCTACATATTCGTTGAACCATTGTAATATCGCTTGAATATGTACCAACATTTCCAATAAAAACAGCATCACAATTTGGAATATCAATACCTTCATTTAAAATACGAATAGAACAAATGATTTTTATTGAATTTTCTTTATCATCACTTTGAAACTCTTCTAGTAGATTTTTTCGCTCTTTATCAGAAATATCGCATATAATACTTTTTATCCAAAAAGGTAAGTAATGATATTTCTTCATAACTTCACTAAATACATTTG
>JACCDX010442671.1_pt1 | contig 13862 bp, 9 predicted proteins | sample 7449681 | NCBI WGS metagenome assembly JACCDX01 (sample SAMN15323450, study PRJNA562643) | freshwater metagenome | isolation source: river surface water | place: USA:Blue River Watershed | collected 2017-08-18
AGGACTGGAGCTGGACATGGATGCGGCTCCTATATACATTGGTCCATGCCTCTGAGCATTTAGACGGTCTGAGACAACCGCGGTTTACATGTCGGGGTGTACCAAAATGTTCATGCATGAGTATACAACAGCATCTTTAAAATGTCTTGCACGAGCTCGATCGGAATCGTGCACACATACTTGTTGATCATGTGCAGAGCCCGCGCGCCGTTTCGCCGCACAAACCGCCTATACTTGCGCCAGTTGCGTTGGATCACGCGCGCAGCCCGGCGCGCGCACAAGAAACGCGCGGCAATGTGCCGGCACATGAAATACGGTCCGTGGTGCTCGGGATCGTCAAAGTTTACTACACGAGTCGATGTGATCAAAGATGAGAGCGTTGGGCGCGTTGTGCACGGGTCGGCCCCCGAGCACTCGCCGCCGACGCACCGATACGTCTCTACGATGCCAAAGCACGCCAAGAAGCTGTCGACGTGGTCGCGCATGTCCTCGTAAACCTCGCGGGTCGTCGGATCCGCCAGGCAACGCAAAATGAGGTGAATCGTGTTTGCCGCGTACAGCAGCATCATGCTTGTTTGTCTGTTGTGCGACGTCTCTTGGATCAAGAACGTGTCCACAAACGATACGACGTCGTTGAAGTCCACAGCGCCGAGGTCCTCATGCAGTCTTTGCTCCAACGGTACAACGACTTGGTCCAAAACTTCCTGGATCTGAACGAATCCAAAGTCGTGCGCGGTGGTCACGATGTAAGCGCAAAACTCGTAGAACACTCGTTCAGGATGACACGCCAAACGATATGCTTTCTCGCGCGTGACAATGTCCTCGTGTGGAACGTCTGGTGCGCCGTGAATATCCAAGAAAACATCGTGAAACGAAAACGCGTCTGCGAGCTTTGCAAAGAGCACGGGCTTCATCGGCAAGTCTTTGGCTACGCAAAAGTGGCAGAGCTCGAGCGCTTGTCCATAACACTGCGTGCGATCTATATTGTATGCGTCTTCGAAATCGCGCGTGAGCACGCGCTGGAGGTCGTGATCAAGGTCTTGTTCGATTGCCATGATGGATGATGGAATACACACATGGCACATGGAACACATAGAGTTATGAGTCTCAAGTCGATTCGTCAGACATGCAGACACGTATGAGGATCTGGTGGGCGTAAACCCGGCGTAAACCTGGTGTAAACCTGGCGTAATCCACTGTGTAAAGCACGTGTACGACTTCTGTCGTACGGATCTCAAAATCTACAAAAGATGGGTTCATGGGGTCCGATGGAGCATTATCCTGGGCTCACCGAGCAACCAGCACTCTGCCACTCAGAGATTCAAGTCATCGAGGTCGGGAGCTACAAGCTGAAAAGCTTTGGCGTGCCCGACTGATTGCGGACGCGTTTGGATCAAGCGCGCAAGAACAACAAAGGGCAACCAACATAGCAGGTAAGAGATCTCGCAAACGGTGGAGATGGAAACATTCTGAAATAAAAAATTGAAATTTAGAATTCGAGATCTGGATCGTACGACAGTACTGCATTTGTCGTACGGATCTCGGATCCTCAGAGGGATAAGATCCCTCTAGTGAATACTGGGTGGCATTATCTCTCGCTCACCCTGAGCCTCGCGCGCCGCCGTGCCTCTGGCCCACAGCAGGTCTCGTGGAGCTCTATCACAGCTTGTTATCCTCCCAACAACCAGCAAGTCTAAGGTAAGGTGTAGATTCTTTTACACATCGAATAGCGCGCTTGCTTGCGCTTGTGCATTGCACAAAATGCGCTAACAACTACTGTGTGCTCCGCGCTTACACACAGGCTCGACTTGTCAGACCATCTGCGCATCTGCGCAAGTAGTCTTTTGCTTCGGCCGACTACGCAAAGGTGAGCGAATGGAAAAAAGGCTTAGGTCAGATGTTGTGCAAGACGTTTCTGGATCTGGGTTAGATCTCAGATCTAGGGTTTTTTTAGTTTAGGGTTTAGATCTCAGATCTAGATTAATCTGATAATCTACTTGTCTTGCAGACTGAGATCTATGTACGGCATTCTCCTCCCCCGTTCGCCCGCAAGATTTGAAAAGACGGCCGCGAGCGGCAGCATGACGCGCGAAGAGCGTCGACGCCATTTGGAGCTTGAAGGCATCGACGAACGACTCGCCGAGTGCTTGGAGCACCAGCGCCAAGTTCACAGGGAGCATGATCGCGCCATCATTTCGCATCCGGAAGAGGCGCGGCGCTTGATCGGAGTGCTCATGGAGCTCAGCGCCGAGCACAGCCGCCTGTCTGCGCGGAAGGAACGTCTGCTGGCCGACCAGCAGCACCAGCGGCAGATGGAGGAGATGCAGCAACGGAACCCCGCGCACCCGGCGCCCTCTCAGTCGATTACCGGCAACAAGCGCAGGCGCCAGATCATTCTTTCGGACGACGATGAGGACGACGACAGTGTCGCGATCGCGATCGGTGCTGGTGTCTACCACGGCGAAGAAGAATTCGAAGAGTACGAGGAAGATGTGGTGCTGGAGGATGATGCTGAAGAAGATGAGGACAACCGCCGCTGGGTCGGTCGGGAGCCAACGGCGCGCGAGCGCGAGATCATCGAGCGCGACACGGCCACGGCTCGTTCGCTTCAGAACAGCAGGCGTTGGGGCAAGATCTGGAGCATGGTCATCAACTACAAGGGCTGGAGGGGCCAAGTGCGCAACCGCATCGCCTTTGCAGCGGACGACATCTTCGCGGCCATCTGCGGATCCGTCACGGTGATGATGTCCCAGTGCCAGAGCGACAAGACCATCGCGGCGAGTGTCATTGCGGCGCTCGCGCAGGCAAAGGGGCGGCCCAACGCGATACTCGTATCGGACGTGCGCGCCAACGCCCAGAACGTCGCGGCAAACGTGGCGTTGCTGCTGAGCGAGATGTACGGCGAGGAGCCGAACAACTGCGTTCACTTCCTGGACGGCAGCATTGCGAGCTACAACAAGATGGACGAGGGACAATGGCTACGCAACTTCCGCCGCGGCGATGTCACGCTTGTTGTGCCCACGTATGCGAGCGCCATGGACAAGTTTGCGGACTTTCTTGACGCCAAGGACATTCGCAACATGCACCTCACCATCGACGAGGCGGACCAGATGTTCAAGAACGAGCCGAACTGCGCGACGTACCCGTACTTTATGGGCTATGTCGCGCCCCCCAAGAGGCGCCGCGTCGACGCCATCGTGCAAGACAAGAAAAAGTACGGGACCGAGGCGGAGCGCAAATTCTTCCAGCGCGTGCTCCGCGACGGCGCGCCTGCGCCAGGCAAGCGCGTCTCATCGCTGTGCCTCATCAGCGCCACCCACATGGGCACCGTACGCATCATCGACCTGCTGCCGGAGTTCAAAGCCGCTGCCCAGTTCGTGACCGCCAACGACGAGTTGCTCGAGGAGCGCGGCTACTCGGCCGAGAACGACATGAAGCGCTGGGAGGTCAACAACCAGATCCAGACCATCGATGAAGACGACTGCAAAGGAAACAAAGACTATGGCATGAAGACCGACGTGGCGACCAGGTTCTTCGAGATGTTCCGCGACGACCGCAGGCGGGGCAAGATGATGCTGGTGGCGACGAGCCGCCTGGTCAAAGCCGCTGGCATGACGCTGTCCAACCAGGCTCAGTACTACCTGGAGAACATCGACCCAACGGCGGCATGCATCATCGTCCACGGCGGTGGCGTGTTCGTCAGCACTGAGCCGGGCACCGAGACGCAGGTGTTCAAGACCGTGGGCCACAACCGTGTGCGGACGCGCGACATCGGCGAAGCGGTCAAGATGTTCGACGGGCAGCTGTGGAGGTCTGTGGTCGTCTTTGGCTTCAACATGGTCGGCCGCAGCGCCAGCATCCGCTCGGACTTGCGTGTCATCACGCACATGTTCATCGCCTACGGCAAGCGGTCGCTGTCGAACTGGTACCAAGGTGAGCGCATGGGTTGTCTGCGGGCGATCTGTCTGGAGGATGATCTGGACGATGGTGTTCTACTTTGTTTTGTTGTTGCGACAATTACATTTTTTTGTTTCCTTTTCATTATTCGTGCGCAGTGATGATGCGCCCCGGCGGCCGCACGGCGGAACTGCGGCGCGCGTACGGTTTCGAGCACGTCGTCTTCTTGGCGCCGCCGGACGCCTTCGAGGCCGTCATCAAGCTGCGCAAGTTCACCAAAGAGGTCTTTGAGCACGCTCAAGCGGGTCGCGTGTGGTCGACACAGGAGTACGATGGCGACGACTACGAGAAGCTCTTCAACAGCTCGCTGAAGGTGGCCGAGGGCAAGCTGAACGTCGACCTTTCCATCGTGCCCCTGCGGCCGCGCGAGGCGGCGCCGGTGGCGGAGGAGGCCGTGGAGCTGGAGGAGGCGCCGCAGCCTGTGGTGCGCAGGCGGCGCACCGTCCAGCGCTACCGGGCGCCGCGCGTGGTGCTGGAGGAGGACCCCGCCGAGGAGCTGGAGGAGGCGCCGGTAGTGGCGGTGCCAACGTCAAACAACGAGCTGTCGGTTCGGATTCCCAAGACGAAGCCGTGCAAGTGGCAGCAGGTGTTCATGTTCATGTTCCAATGCGAGACGGACTGCCTGCGCGTTTCGTTGGAGGCCATGCGCAACATCCACCCCATTTGCGCTCAAATGATTGGGACGAACAAGAACTGGGTCATCAAGAGGATCGTAGATGATGGATACGCCGTCTCCCTCCCCAACAACAAGTTTGAGTTGACGGCAAAGGGGCGCAAGCTCGGAAGGCTGCTTTTTGACGCGTTCCCGAACTTCCCGAACTTTATCGAGTAGAGTCATAGCCGCGTGTCCAATCAGCAGGGTATCCCATCAGCCATTCCACAAAAATTGGGTTTATTGGATAAACACGCGCCATATCTGGTGTGCTAGCTTCAAAACGAACTTGTGTCTCTAGCATGCATGCATTTCGGTTGGTCAAGTAATTCGCTGGTCCCAGCACTTTGTGTGCTGGCGTACCCCAAGCTTGAAGTCGACGGGGACCCTGTAAGAGACCAGATTTGATTTGCGTGGATGGCGGCTTTGCTGCACGAAAAGCACCTGGTAACAACGTGACAACAATTGGCAATTTTGAGATCGAATCAGTGGCGCTTTGTGATTGGACAGTACACAGCTTGCCTCGGATGACAGCACCCTCGGTTGCATATGTGCGTGAATGGGTGTAATCAAGCGGTTCAGCACATAATCGTGAGAACGCAATGCGAACTGCGTCAGGGCACACTGCATTTCCTAGTAAACTGTAGCGACGGCGTGCTTCAGACTTGGAAATCAAGTTACTGGTGCGCGGCGGCATCTCAGTCGCCTTCCACACGAACTTTGGGGCAAGATTGTTGGGTGGTTTATATTTGTACGAGGGCTTACGCGCAATACAAAACCAACGCTTTCGCAATTGGGGCGCACCCGCATCAGCAGCGGATGTGATACACCAACGCATATCATATCCGCGACTTGCGATTTCTTGCACAACTATTTTAATGTCCTCATGTTTGAGTATGTTTGGCACATTTTCGAAAAAGACAAGCTTTGGTTTAAACACATCCACTATACGCACCACTTGATAAAACAACTTGCTCTCCCATTGCTCTAAGCCGGATTTTGACCCTGCGATAGAAAATCCAACACACGGAAAACCTGCGGTGACAAGATCGACTCTTACGGCACCGCCACAGTGCTGCTTGAGCCATTTCTTGTCAAACAATCTAACATCTTTACAAATTGGTGCTGTTGGCAAAAGGCCTCGTTTCATGTTGTCTTGCAAGACGGCGCATGCGTGTTTATCAATATCACAATACGCGACCGGACGTGCAACATCGGAGAGTGCGTGTGCAATGCCACCGATGCCTGAGAATAAGTCTAGGCTCGACAAAAGTTTCTTAGACTTTTGCATATGCTTCATATACTATTGAAGAGGCAGGTAAATTTTTAGACATTAGCTCCGAAACCTGATAGTAGCTCCGAAACCTGACATTGTTGGTGTGTAGGTCTGACAAGATTGACATTTACGGGACCCTCCACAGTGTTGCTCGAGTCATCTTTGTCAAACAACTCGACATCTTTACAAACAGCGCTAGTGGAAATATCGTTGTATGTGATCTTGCACGATGGTGCAAGCATATACACGACCGCCGATGATTGAGAATAGATCCATCGTTGTCGACTGCAGAGATGTCTAGTCCCTCAGTGTCCAAGAGGGCGCAAACCATATTTGTGTATCCATGGTAGCTTGCGATCATCAACGCCGTTTGGTCGTCGTTGTCCTTGGCACACGGGGTTTTGGAACAAACGCGCGCTTGAGCGCGGTCTGACGCAAATCTCGAACGTTCGCAGCAGCCATCTCGACGTTGGGCACGTTTCAAAGCGAGCACAGAGAGACGCGGTGGTGCCCAAACGGGTCGAGGAGAGTAATGCCTGGAGAATTGCGATTCAGAGTCGTTGTAACCACAAAGATATCATGCACGACATGGCAGTACACATTCTACAGTACAGTTGCCATTCATCAACAATAGAAAAGGGGTGCATTGCACATAATCTTCTACATTCCTCCTTCCCGCGTCTCTTTGAAATTGATCAAAGCACAAAATGAAACGATCTCGCGATATCACCGACGACTTTGTGCGCGTAGAGGAACTCATCCGTAGCCGCCTTTACGACGACAACGACGGCGCGATCGCGTCGCTCGAAAAGTGCCTGAAGGATCGCCGCGATGTCATGAGTTTGGAGGCGCTCTTCGATGATGCGTTCATCGACGATGAGACGAGCGACACGGCGTTCGATGCCGCAATGCAACTGTTCGACAAGAGCATCGACAACAACGTTCGCATCGATGCTGCGCTGTTCCCAAAGCTCGCGTATGTCGTGTACCGAAATGGCTTTACTTATGTGGCCGATGAACGCACCCCCAAATTAAAGCGTGGTTTGCAGTTGGCGTTCGAGCCAAGCAAGATCTTGCAAGAGTATGGGGCCTACGTCGTTGCGACCGCGAAGGCTTACGGGATCACGCGCATGTATGATCACGGAAGTTCGGGCATGGACGAATATCTTTACGAGGACGGAACCATATTGAACATGGAGTCAGCCATCACAAGCACGTTTAATGTCTTTTTTGGCACCTATCCAGAGGAGTCGCACTACAACACCAAAACTCGTGTGCTGTACCCCGTTGCGATGATGTTGTACACCGGTATGATCGTTTGGGACATCATGCTATCGCAAATGGATCCGGACAACGGGCACGCCATATACGAGCACGCCCGCGACAAAGTCAAGAGCTTTCTGGCGTGCCTCGGCATTGTGCCATCGTATGTGTGCATTGGAGGCGAGGAAGAGGTCCCTGTCACGCCCACCGACGACACCTTGTTCAACATTATCACTTCGTATTATGCTGTCGAGCACGACAAAGGGCGCTACTTTGCGTTCCGGCACGCTGCTGCACGGTTTCTCCGCGCTCGTTTGGCAGCGCGTACCGTCCAGCGTGCGTGGCGCGCGCGCAAGCTGCGGATCCAAAATGCCGTGCGCTCTTTACACATCATCAACAAATTCAAAGGCGACCACGCCGAGCTGCCCCGCGAGCTCGTCCGCGCAATTGCGCGCAAAATTTAAACGGCATTTGACTGAGATGTGTAACCCACGCTTGTCTCGGACTGTCTAAATGCTCAGAGGCAGGGACAATGTAGAATCGCATCTCGTATTTGTTCGTGGAATTTACACGAGTGTCTTGAATGTAAATAAACGTGCGTGCATATGAAAACAAAATGTGATCACAGCGCGGTGCGGCGGGACCAGACAGTGTGCGTCGAGTGCTCGGTAACGTCCACGACCGCTGGCGGGGCCGCCCCGCCTACGAGCTCCTTCAAGAGGGGCCGAGCGCCTGCATCGAAAACGCACGCTCCCGCCAACATCTTGCAATCGGACTTGTGCACCAGCCGGTGCAGCTTCTGGCATCGCTCGTCGCAATACCACGCCGCGAGGCATCCCGAGCACCGCCTGCCCTTGAACGCCAAAAGAGGCGCATTGCATGCCGCGCATGCGTTGTTCTTGTGGGCGTGCGACGTCTCAAGGACGACTGACACGAACTGAGGCACGTCAATGTCGACGTTGTAGTCGTTTGGCCCAGTCAGAGCTCGCGCGTACTCAGCGCACTGCTTCTTCAGTCGCGCGTGAGCCTTGTGCGGCACGTCCACGTATTTCCACGCCCGCTTCTTGACCACGAGGTCGACCAGCGGGCGCGAATACAGGCGCAACGTGAAGCCCAGATCCACCCACTCCAGAACGCCGAGAGTAGCTTTGATCAGCCGCCCGTCTGGAAGAACCAAGTGCTCCATGTCCTTGACGACTTCTGGCACCGAGATGTAGTCGTTGGTTGCAATTTTGAACCGACGAGCGAGATCGAAGAGCCGCGTGTGCGGCGCGAGAGGCTCGATGGCAACGGCCTCGCCCGTGCGGCACGAGATCGCAAACATGTAAAAGTCTGCGCTCAACGGACGGCCGTGAGCGCGCTCATATATGCGATCCTTCAGCTGGAAGACTAGGGCACACGACAGCGCTGCATCGAGCACCGTTGGTGAGGTTGTGCCATTGGGTCCGTTGGACCAAGCATTTGCAAAGTCGCGCAAAAAGCTGGTGGACGATGGCGACATGATTTTTCTTTCGAACGTTGTTTGTTGTTTAAACAAAAGATGGATGGACGGCTTGTTGTGTGCAGGGTGTCAACAAGGATGCAGCCTTTATATAGCGAATCGAGTCGTTGCAGTACATATGTTGCACGACAGCATATTCTTCTGTACTGTACGACATTTTGTACGGACTACCTATGGACAACTATAAGAGATGGGTTGATAGTGGTCTGAAGAGCATTAGCCCTCTCCACCGAATCATTCCCTCATTTGGTCTTTCGCTTTCCATCCAAGAGCCAGGTTAGCGCCAATGAATGATGAATTAGTTTTTTGTTGTGCCGCGGTGATCACGCACCTCACTTCGCCACTCCGTGCACGCACCGCATCTCACCATTTCCTTATCGACTATGGCGGTTCTCGCGCGCAGGTCAAATGTCGGCTGCAAGCGGCAACGCTGGTGGTGACAACGCGACTACAATGAAGATAGCTCGCGAGATCAACAAGATGATGGAGGCCAACATGGCGGAATTGCGCAGGAAGAACGAAGAACTCCAGCTGAGGGTGAACATGGCTCCGGCCCATTTCAAGTATGTGAAGCTGCACTCCAATTACCCGGATCACGTGCAGCCGTTCCGGGGCGACAAGCTTCCGGAACTCGGCGGGCACATTGGCTATGCGCACTCGTGCGTCGTGTGGGAGTACCCAGACAACACGGAGTCCCAAGTCTACCTACAGTTCGACTATCCCGAGAAGCCTGCCGACACGATGGATCCGACCAACTTCAACCGTATGTTTTCGCCCATCATTGACGTCAATGGTCCTGTCTACGTGTCGTTGAGCTGGTCCAATGATCACGGCGTGGACTTTGCGCTGTACATCGACAAGTCCATGTACAAGTGGATCGATGAGGTGACGACGTGCTGGTTAAACTTCAAGAACGCGGACCGTGCGCTTGGTCGAATGTGCCGTGGGCTGAACCCAACGGAGATGATTGACAACAACACCATGCGCAGCACAGAATGTATTGATGCACTTGATGCGCAAAGCAAGTTGCAAGCGATCAAGCTGCACCCGCGGATCAAGATGCAGGTTCGTGCGATTCCGCCCGACATGCGCGCGCGAGGGGGCGATGATTCTTCTTCCGACAGTTGATTTACAAGCGTGTGTCGTGAAGTTTCTGCATGTGCGAGGGATCTTGTTCCCGCATGAGCATTATGGAACACCCTATGTGTAAAACACGGTCGTGTTACACGGTCTAGCTGTCGTCACAGCAGAGAAGGGCTGATAAGGCTGCAACCTTTACGCGACGGGCATGGAGGAAGCCCCGACGGATTGGACGGACCAGACGGGGACGGGACGGGTTACAGTAGAGCCTTTTTACCCGAGGGTCATGACTCCCCCATATGGGGACGGTGTAGCGCAGGTGTGCATGCGAACATGCACGGTCGTTTTTCTCCGTTTTTGGGACCAGGTCGGAGACACACCTGGGAGGCACGCGGGATTCGAACCCGCGCGGGTAAGCTGCGAAACGCAGCGCCCGGCAACCAGCCGCCCCAGGTCACACTTTTCTCATTTTTCCATAATGGTTTATATACTAGGTGTGCCCCAAATGCATTTTTAGCGCGTCGATACACGCCATGTCGTTAGTTCCGCGGATTCGAATTTCGAATTCGAGAGGTCGGGGGTTCGAACCCCGGCTTCGCCGACTCTTCGATCGAGCTGTATCTCGCACCAACATGTACGCAATGGTACCTCCGCCGGTTTACGACTGCAATCGTACGAGCAAGCCCACACAACTGCTCGTACGGGTCACCGGTGGCGTGGGGCAGGCTTCGGCCGAGGGGTGACGCGTGCGGGTGCGAGATGCAGATCTCGGTCAAAGAGTACGACAGAGTGAGTGGCGCCGGGGGCGGCGCGTCCCGGACGATGCGCGTATTGTTGTGCGTTCAATGGCCTTTAAGTATCGTTCAAATTAATTGAATCGAACGATTTGATTTATCATCCTTTAAGCCCCCGGGCACAATTGTATTTCGATTCTATCTTTTAAATCCCCGTGAAATGCCATTATATTTCGAATTGTTCTTTTTTCGCAGTGCTTGAAGATCACCGCGCGCACACTAAACTTTCAACCATCCCCGCCCCGCAATTCGACTCTCCAATCCACTACAATGGCAAACAACATCTTTATCAACCCCTTCCCGACCGTCGACAATGATTCGGATGCTATCAAAATCCAAGTCACGACCGACCCCGAGCCCGACGTCGAGTCGTACCTCGTACGGATGGAAGAGTACCTCACCCGCGAGTTCCCCAAGTGTATCCTCATCCCCGTCAAGTCCGACGGCCAATCCAAGCAGCCCGGCTGGTGCCACAAGGGTATCACCGACGCCTCCTTGTGGCAGCGTTGGACCCAGCGGCCGTCGGACATGCGCGAGTGTGACCAAGGCCTTGTGATGACCATGCGCGCCGGCTTGATCGTGATCGACTTTGATGACGTGGACACCGCCCGTGCTTTTGCGGACCGGTTCCCTACAATGCTCGAAACCGCCATCCAGAAGACTACCAAGGGCTTTCACTTTATCTTCAAGCGCACGGCCAAGTGTGACTTGTACAACTTGTACGATGGCGCACGGTGCATCTCGGACCCCGAGCGCCCCGGCCACAAGCTACCCATCGACATCAAGACGGTATGCAAGACCGGCACCGGCGGCATCTTGAGCTTGTACCCGTCCAAAGGCAAGCGGTGGCTGCGCCCCATGTACGAGTTCCCGCCCATCGACATTCCCGACGACCTCGTCGAGTTCCTTGGCACCAACCTTGCGTCGTCAAATGCGTCCAAAACGTCATGTGTGGAGAAGGAGCTCGAGATCGTTTGTGCACGGGCCGTCAAACGAGCTCGGAGCGCCATTGATGTAGCCAAAGTCGTGGATCTCGTCGGCATATTGTCCGACAAGCGGGCGACCGACTATACGACGTGGATGCAAGTCGGTTGGTGCCTGTACAACATTGACTCGTGCACCCTTCTTGGCTCATGGCTAGCCTTCAGCGCCCGGTGCCCCGCCAAGTACGACGAGGCTGGATGCCGGCACATCTGGGACAACGAGATGACTGTCAAGGCGCCTGGCCAAGGTTTCAACATTGGCTCCCTTCACATGTGGGCCAAGCACGACAACCCCTTGACTTACGAAAAGTACATGAAGATGGCGTGCGCCCGCAAGGTCGTCAAGGCGATTGGTGCCACGGATCACATGCTCGCCAAGATTGCGCACAAGGTACTCTTCGATCGCTTCGTGTACACGGGCAAGCAATGGTACTTTGTCGACGCCAACGGTCGTTGGACGCTAGATGAGGACGCCATGCACCTCGGCCTTGCCCTATCAGAACAAGTATGCGGCATCATGTCCACATTTCTCTCGCAAATTCAACACAGTGGCATTGGTTTCATGATAGATGATGACAACGACCATGGTGGCGAAGATGACGACGAGCAAGAGGCCATCGAGAAGCGCATCAAAGAATGTATCTGCAAGCTACAAAACGCGGGCTCCAAATCATCCGTCATCCGGGAAGCTTGTGTTTATTTCTACAACAAAAACTTTTTCAATTTGCTCAACTCCAAGCCCAACCTTCTCGCATTCGAAAATGGAGTATATGACCTCAACACCAAAGAATTTCGCAAACTCCGTCCCGAAGACTACGTGACTCTTTCTACCAAACTTACTTGGTCCGACAAGAAAAACAATGCTTTGGCACATCGTTGGCTCGCCGAGCTGGAGAAGGTGCATCCAGAGCCCACGCGCCGCGAGTACTTTACCAAAGCCGTCGCCAGAGATTTGTACGGTGATAGTGGCAGGCAACTGTTCCACGTCCATTCAGGTCATAACGACTCGGCAGCGAACGGCAAGACTCAGCTGTTTCAAGTGCTCCAATGTGCGCTCGGCGACTACATGCGCAAGATGCCAGTTCAAATGCTCGTCACCAAAGTACGCCCCGAAGCCAACAAACCAGACGCAGAGATGTGCACGTGGCCGGGCATCCGTATTTTGTATTGCAGTGAACCAAACCATACCGAAACGCTCAACTCTGGCATCCTCAAGGACTTTACGGGCGGCGAGATCCGGCAGTGTCGTAATCTACATTCCCCTCATATCATTCAGTTCAAGCCGCAGTTCAAGATATACATGATGACCAATTCGGCACCAATGGTGGACGGCGCCGATGAAGGTATTCGCCGCCGCATGCGGAAACTCGACTACCTTGCGCGTTTTGTCGACGATGAGAGTCAAGTCAACCCGGCCGCATACGTGTTCAAGAGCAATCGTACCTTCTTGGATCAAATTGAACACGATTCCGATCTCGCACTCGAGGTCTTGCGGTACTTTTTGGAGCACTTTGACAAGAACTACGCGTACGAAATGCCGGCTTCGGTGCGACAGGACAGTGCGGCGTACTTGGATGAGAATGATCCTGTGAAAAAGATGGTGAATGATGTGATTGTTGCCGAGGCGGGCGCAATGTTTTCCTTGGCGCAAATCAAAACTATCGTTCAAGCGAATCCTACTCGGTGGGGCGCGATTGCACCCGGTACGCTCAAAGTGCGTGTATCGCAATGCATTGGGGCCGAATGTGTGGCGACCCGTTCCTCTGTTCCTTGGAACGATGGCACTCGGCCGTCTAATTACTGGGTGGGCTTCCGGCTGGTGGCGTGAAGATAAAAAGACATGCTTGCGACTCACTTGTAAAATCATTGTTGCTCGCGTCGTGTCCGTCGTGTCGGTCACATGGTTTGACATGGTTGTTGCGGTTGGCATGTGTCCTCGATCATCGTCAAGCTCGTCATGTCCGTCGTTGGATCCACAAAAAGATTGTTGGTGCGTGTGCTTGTGAAACACTTACTCGTGTTTAGCATGGTCATGTACTCAAGGCATCTATTCTCTCTAATTATTCTCTAAGTATCAAATGTTTATTTGAAGAAAAAAGAAAAGATTAAAAACAAGGACATGTCATGCGCGCACACGAACACGCACGTACTACAGTTGATGGAAGTCTAAAATGAAACCTCTACTTTTTGGAATATAAAGACAATGCAAGTTTCTAATGTGGTGACGGCGAGGAGAGCCAATCTAGCCCGCTCGTAGACTCCCGATCTTTCCCAGTTGCTTTTGGATGGCAACGAAATTCAAAGTGGCATAGCGCCTTGCGCATTAGCACCCGCGTGCGCCCGTGTACCAGGCTGC
>JACCDX010169912.1_pt1 | contig 13861 bp, 16 predicted proteins | sample 7449681 | NCBI WGS metagenome assembly JACCDX01 (sample SAMN15323450, study PRJNA562643) | freshwater metagenome | isolation source: river surface water | place: USA:Blue River Watershed | collected 2017-08-18
ACCAACAAAACCGATTTGCAGTACTTATACAACCCAATTTATTACGCATGTCAAACATACTTGTCAGATAAATTTATTGACAAAACCCCTGCAATAAAAAAGTTATTTAGTAGTGCAATCATTGGATTAACGCGACTTAAAGATACCTATAAAACTTGTCCTATTGTCGCATTGTGCTTGAATCTCTACATTAGTGTTATTGAAAACCATTTGGACGAACATCATGTGGAGTCATTATTTAAAAAAGATACAATGACTGCACATTATGACGCTCCCACGCTTGCTGTTATGCAAAACTTTTGGAATTCAGATCGTATTAAAGTTGTGCTAGATATCACAGAGTTTTTGTGCAAGGATTATTCAGCATCAAGTCATGTGCAGAGTTTGCAAATATTTATGACAACCACTGATGCCGACATTTACAAGTTGCTACAATAAAAAAAACACAGGGTCCTTTATTATTTAAGTTAAATACACATATACAAATATATCACATTATCTCTCGTCACAGTCTTCATTTAATTCGTCTTCGTAATCATTCACAAGTTGTTCATAGCGTTCGTATTCATCTGGTGTATGATTGTCTTCTTGTGAGTTCCAATATGCCTCATAAAACTCTGTATGCATAAATACGATGGACTCAATGCTGGCCACACAATCTCTAATAAATGGTTCTTCGTTCATGGTGTTCATTATTACATATATTTTTATACATACTCACTAGTTACAAAAAAATATTTCATTTTTTCATATGCATGTAATATGAAAAAATTTAAAGAGTATAAATCCATTTTATTTAATGACAGGCTATTTAGAATTAATTCTTGGACCCATGTATTCGGGAAAAACTACTGAACTCATCAAACATTATCGCGCATACAAGTACATTGGAAAAAATATTGTGGTCATTAACTATTCTCTGGATACGCGATACAGTAACACTATGTTGTCATCCCATGACCAATGTGAAATTCAGTGCATATTTGTTCATGACTTGTCCAACAAAAATTTGTGGATGGATGCCGATGTGGTCTTAATTAATGAAGGTCAGTTTTTTGCAGATTTAGTGCCAGTGGTGCGATCCATGGTGGAAACTTATGGTAAAACTGTGCATATATGTGGATTGGACGGCGATTTTCGCAGAGAACGATTTGGATCCATCTTGGATCTAATTCCACTCTGTGACAAAGTAACGAAATTATCAGCATTGTGTGGCGAATGCAAAGACGGTACGCCGGCTATTTTTTCACATAGGGTGAGTCATGAACAAACTCAGGTAATTATTGGATCAAGCAATTACATACCGTTGTGCAGAAAATGCTATATAAAAAATGTATCCTTCCTATAAATATATTATTCATCAATCACAGATTGAGAATCTTCATTCAGAACATAAGCATAATCATTGCGAATTTTATCAATGTCTTCTTGCTTTGGAACATGATCTGCTGGAATACCAAACATCACATATATATCCTTGATGGTGGATTTGCTTCGCATGAGTCGTGCAATGTTGTACGCAATCAATGACACTAAACTGTTTATTTGTAATGATTCTGCATGTATCAGAAGGTTCATTAACGTTACATCAGTCATGTCACCCATTTCTGAAATTAGCGTAGTGGATTCCAATAATTTGCGATAATATTCTGGAATTGTGTCGTAGTTTGTATCTTTCGTTAATTCATCAAATGGACGCACAGCATATTCCTTCATGAAGCTAACAATAATTTCAAGGTTTGCACCATTAATAGTAATTAAATCCATTTCTGGGTGTTCTTCGTCTGGATCTGACATATCAAGTATATTCATAATGTGCTTGGACACATGGCAGATATCCTTAGACACAACAAAGGAATGACGATCGCTTGAGTTTAATTGAATAGACATGTTGTATTATATTTGTTTGTTGAATGTAGAATTATGTAGAATTATTATTCAATTTTATGACACAACTCCGAATCCAATAAATAATAAGCATATTATTTATATGTCTGATATTGAAATGACACCCGTACCATGTGCGCCGATTGATCCCTCTGCGCCGATTGAACCTTCTGACCAAGATGCAAGTCAAAAAATTAATGTTATTATTACTGTCTGTGCAGAGATTTACCGAGCACTCATTGCATCATTCTTAATATTGTTTGTTCCGCAGTTGTGCGATGACCATGTTTGTTCATTTAGTGAAAATGCTCATACCGGTACAGACATTTTGTACAATGTGGCTTTCATATTTAATGGCATAACAATGGCGTCATTTGTGGCGTTGTATGTTTCAGAGGTGTGTAGAGAAAATAAATTAATAACCTATTTAGACGTAAATCCACAAAAACCGTGCGATAACATGTCGGTAACTGCAATATTAGAGAACTTACCTGCATATCAACGCGATGCAATACATTTTTATGATAGATTATATGTTAAAGCTGGATACAGCACTATCATATGTTTTACCGTAAATACTGTGCTATCTGGATTGGTTGTATATAAATATTATTTGGATGATAAAACCACAACCACATTTATTACATCGGTGTTGTTTGTCTTGCTGAAACTGCAACAAGTGTATGCAACCGTGAATACAGAGAAAAACATATATTATTCTGCATACATATCAAGTAAAATTCAATACAATGATTTAGACTGCAATAAAAAAAATAAACAAGCTATTATATAATGTCCAACAGTACAGTTTCTTCGCTTCAATCCCAGCTCAATGCATATGTGCGCCAAGTGCGTTTGTCCGGGCTATCTGATGCCATTAAAGCCCATTATATACACACATACACCCAAAATATTGTTAATATGGTGTCGCGTTACAGAACACCCGTAAAATCTGCGCTATTAGTTGGAATTAATTACAGAGGTGCTCCTTATCAACTTGAGGGTTGCATTAATGACATGAACAATATTAGAGATTATTTAGTATCAAAACGTGGATTTAATAATATTGTTATGTTAAATGATGACACCGCAATGAAACCAACCAAGCAAAATATTCTCAATGAATTTACAAAGTTGTTAAAAAATGCAGTTATTGGTGACACCTTGTTTTTTGGATACAGTGGTCACGGTACAGAGACGATTGACCTTGACAGAGATGAAACCGATGGTATGGATGAAGTGCTAGTCCCGATTGATGCCGTATCTATCAAAACATGCATTGTTGATGATGAATTGCGTAAAATTATTAACATGAATTTGAAACCAGGTGTAAAATTGTATGCTTTGTTGGATTGTTGTTTCAGTGGCACCGCATTTGACTTGAAGTATAATTATATGCAAAATCCAAATAAATTTGTTGGTGACACACCTAGTCAAGTATATTTACTCAGTGGATGCGCGGACAGACAAGTGAGTATTGAAGGAATAGTCAATGGAAAACCTGCGGGTGCAATGACAACCGCATTTTTGGAATGCACCAAAACAAATTCAACGCCTGTACTAAAATCACTTGTTGATGACATGCGTCGCTGGTTAAATACTAATAAAGTTCCACAACAACCACAACTGTCTTGTGGGACAATGCCGAACTTCGCAAAGGAGACCTTTCTATAGTATGTAAAATTGAATATATCAGTATATTTACTTATATATGCATTAATATAATGACCGACACTGAATGTTGCATATGTTTAGAGCCTATGACCGAAGTAAATGTGGCAATCACCGAATGTGGCCATAAATATCACACTTCTTGTTTAATTCAATGCAAAAATGGATGCCCATTATGCCGTAAAAAACTTGATACTGGAACTCGTGTGCTGTCGCTTGCTACTCCTACTCCTGTATCTGCTGATCATAACACTCGTACATTTAATATAAGTAATTATGCTTACCGAGAACCGACTGATTTAAGCGACTTGTCACCTGAGCAACAACGCGCGTATAATTTGTACAAGGCAGGCCAAAATGTATTTATAACCGGCCCAGGCGGGGCGGGCAAGTCATATTTAATTCGTAAAATCAAAAATGACCTGGAAGACCACAGCGTTAAACATGCGGTATGCGCACTAACTGGTTGTGCCGCGGTATTACTGAATTGCTGTGCTAAAACAATTCATTCGTGGAGTGGAATTGGATTGGCAAATGGTGCAGATCATGAAATCGTGGATAAGGCATTGCGAAACAAAAAGGCGAATGCCAATTGGAAAAGTGTTCGGACATTGATAATTGACGAAGTTAGTATGATGTCCATGAAAATATTTGATGTGTTGTATAAACTTGGACAAACTTCGCGTCGCAATTATATGCAGCCGTTTGGCGGAATTCAAGTTATATTCATTGGTGATTTCTTTCAACTTCCCCCAGTTGGTAAAGCCACCGAACCCGAAACATCCATGTATTGTTTTCAATCTGCCAACTGGTTCAAAACATTTTCACTTCAAAATCACGTTGTATTGAAAACGCTGTTTCGGCAACGCGATCCCACGTTTGTCAAAGTGTTGCAAGAAGTGCGCATGGGCACACTGTCTGAAGAATCATGTTTGTTACTTGATTCCAGAACCAAAGCCATATACGAATCCAATGGACTTATTGTGCCGACTAAATTGTTTCCACGCAATGCAGACGCAGACCGTGTGAATCAAATAATGTATATGAAAATTCAAGAAGAAGAACACACATATCCAATTCGTAAATTAAGAGATATTCAGTATTACGACGACGATTCACAACCCATTCCTCCCGACGTCATGCTCAGATGCGCATCACTCACACCTGATGAAGCTGAAGTGCAACTAGATTTGCTCATAGATAACAGCAAGGTGTGCAAAGAGCTTGCATTAAAAAAAGGCGCGCTTGTAATGTGCTTGGCTAACTTGGACACTGATAATGGTATATGCAATGGCTCACAAGGTGTTATTGTTGGATTTGAAAAAATTCCACTCAACTTGCTAAAAACCACTAATCAACGTGTCTATGGATTACCCAATGACGTTATAGAATGTCCAATAGTAAAGTTCATTAATGGATTAACTATTCGCATAGCACCGCGATTGTATCAACATGGCGATTATCCCAAATACGGCGTAGTGCAATTTCCTTTGCGACTCGCATGGGCTTTCACTATTCACAAGTCACAAGGTATTACACTGGATATTGCCGAAATGGACCTAGGATCCAACGTCTTTGCAAGCGGACAATCATATGTTGGACTTAGTCGTGTGAAAACATTGGACGGACTGTATTTGAGCAGTTTTAATCCGCGAAAAATTAAATCCGATCCAGTAGTATTAGAGTTTTATCGCATGATAGATGTAAGTAGCTAAAGCCATGAGTGCGCCTCCCCACAATGTGTCCATTATCGCTACATAAAGTCCATAATTGTAAAACACTGCATAATTAGTAAAATCAAACACTCCGTATATAACAACACCTAGTAGCATTGCGTCCAAAATGTTACGTCCCGGTTTTATAATGAAATGTACTAAACCATATGCCAATAACGCATACACAATAAACGCGGAACCATACCGAATGCTCATGGATTCGCCTTGAATCTTTTTTACCATGGACCCAAACATTTCACCAGTTGTTATTAAATACACACTGTCAACGATTAATAAGATAATAAACGCTTTAATGTATTCAAACATTATATATTAGCATGTCATATCGTCGCCAATCACAAGTAATCAATCAACAACGATACTTTGATAATAGAGTTACCGATTTCAACAATGCGCCAATGCGCACACTGGACTTGGTAGTAAGACGCAATGCAAATATTGCTGGTGATTTAATTATTGGTGGTAATCTAAGTGTTAATGGTTCCTTGACCGCCACTAATTATTATGCCACAGGCAATTACTATTTGGATAATTACGTTCTGGTTCCTGCTGGAACTATTATTATGTCGGCGTCAGTCACAGAGCCAACCGGGTGGATGCAATGTGACGGTCGCACTTTAGCTAAAATAGATTACCCCGATTTATGGATGGCAATATTAAACACTTACACTGATATTAGCTCTGCTACACACTTTAAAATCCCAGACATGCAAGGACGTTGTGCTGTTGGATCTGGTGCTGGATCTGGCTTATCTAATCGAGTATTAGGCACATCCGGTGGAGAAGAATCACATGTATTATCTACTAGTGAATTGCCTAGTCACAGTCATACCGGGACCACCAATACTGATGGTGCACATAGTCATGCGTCAAACGCCACCGGTGGAACATTAGGTCTTGCGTATTCCGATGGTAATAACACTGCAATCAACACAGATTATACTAATAATGAAATTAATTTATGGACAACACCTAGAGCGCTAACCATTAATTCAGCCGGTGCACACACCCACACATTTACTACAGATACCACTGGATCTGGACAAGGTCACAATGTTATGCAACCCTATATGGTTGTGCGCTATTTGATAAAATATTAGACTAAATTATAACAATGACTGATTATACCGATGCATTTATTCGCCAAGATTTAATGAATACACGCATACAAAGTCGCCAATTTTCAGATCACGCTTTAGAGCCTAATTTTTCATCCAGACCCGTATCCACAAAATACAACTTGTTTGCTGTAAGTGCTAAAAACTCCACTCCCGAACCTACGGTTCGCATTCAACCTCATCTGGAACACATTGTGGAACACAATTTTAATCCCGCCACTCGTAATGGTCCATTTAAAACATATGCGCGAAACATTGATACCGAAACCATATTGCGCAACCAAACGATGGCTTTGCAAAAAGGATCTCAACACGTGTATGTACCCAGCTCTCATAGTGATTTATACAATGTGTCTGTGGTATCTCGCCCTTCGCAACAACCATATCCACATTTGTTTCAAACACCCACCTTTTCACATAGTGTGCATCCAAATTTAATTAACGCGGGTGCCTCCATTGGTAAAGACCGTTTTCACAATAACACGCGTGTTCAATTGCGAACTGCTTTGTAAATGTATAATATAGATTACTCAAATGAATATTATACCAGAATTCAAAAACAAAACAATGGCGTCAATTATGGTTAATATAGTTCTTTTAGCAGTGTTTGTATTAGCATCCAAGTTTATTTGGAACACAGTAAAAATACACGAAGGATTCACGCAAAATGAGCCGTTTATATTAAAATCCGGTGCAGATGCGTACGATGAATTTTATGCAGAAGCATATGATGACATATATTTACCGGATGATTATGCCAAGGCAACTGTTAAGGCCATATTGAATGCAACTGGAGCATCTGATAATAGTAAATTTTTAGATGTTGGCTCTGGAACAGGATCTATTCTAAAAGTTATGGGCAATCGGTGTATTGGAATTGAAAAATCACAATCTATGGTAAATAAATGCAAAGCCAAATGTGGCTCTGATGCTAAGGTTATTAATGATGATGTCTTGGATCCATTGGCATTCAGTCGATACCAATTTTCACACATATTATGTTTAAACAAAACCATCTACGAACTATCAGATATTCATAAATTCTTCACCAATTGTCGTAACTGGTTACAAAATGGAGGATACTTAATTGTGCATCTGGTTAATCCAGCAAAGTTTAACACTGTTGTTCCTGCAGGCATGCCTGTGTTTATATCCAATCCACAAAAATATATCAATCAGCGCATAACTCGCTCAGAAGTGGATTTTGGTGATCATATATACCAGGCCAAATATGATGGACAGCAATTTACAGAAACATTTACAGACAAGGCATCTGGCAAAGTACGCCAAAATGAACACGTGCTTGATCTTCAAGATGAAGCTAGTATCATAAAGTTGGCGCAAATGTGTGGATTTTCCATGCATGGACAAATAAACATGGAACCTATCAATGGAGACGAACATCAAAGTCTGTACATATTTGTGTAAATAAAAAATATAACAAAGAACAAATTATCACCTATTCTCATAAAACGTATAGTATGATACATAACATGCCATTGAACAGTATGGCATTTGCTTGAGTGGCAATGATTTTTTGCAATATTCACAGATCATTATTAAATATATTTGTTTTTGTTATGCTATCACAATCAATACAAATAAATTATTCATTTTTATATGGATGACCATCCACGAATGTCACATTTTTTTTCAAACTGAATGCGTGTATCATGTGATTCTGGTTTTGGTTCCGATTTAAACCATGATGGTATTATATAGCTAGATTCTGGTTCTGGCTCTGGCTGTGGCTGTGGCTCAGATTTCATCCACGATGAAAATATAGATTTTTGTTCAGGTTCTTCTTGTTGCATGAGTTGTTCCTGTTCTTGTTGCATAAGTCGTTCTTGTTCTTGTTGTTTAAGCAATTCATCGCGACGAACAAGCATAACATTTGATAATTTTTGTTGCACAGATTCCGGAATTGATACAATTCCATTCATAATACGTTCAAAATATAAATATGGTTTTGTGGATTCACTCATTTATATTATAGATCCAATATATTTATCATAATCTGTTTGTTTTTTCTCTGGATGAAATTGATATCCAATCCATTTATACGTGGATGCAATACTGATAAAATCTTGTTCGCGTTCCACTATCGTCCAACTATTAGGCAAATACACTACTTTATCATAGTGGTTATAATAATGACTGGATATTATGCCTCTCTGTGCGGATGTGTTTTCTACTATTTTACCACCACTCAGTTGCGCTAAATACTGAAATCCATAACATATTCCAATAACTAATCCAGATGTATTTTTAATTAATTGGTCAAGCTTTTCAAATCGTGGTTCTCTAAGAATTCTTTTTTTGGATCCACATATAATCAGTGTTGTAGGTTTGAGTGAGCTTGGTATTTGCATGTAATGCACAAGTTTATATTTTTTATTTATTTTGCGAATCAAATCTTTGTAAAAATCATCAAAATATACTATTACAAGCATTGTAAAATTGATTAAATATACAATAGTTGTACAAGTAATATATTATTCAATATGACCGATATTCAAACATTTTGGTTCAGTCCATTTATGCGAAAACAGTGGTTCGGGTGTCCCCCCGAAACTGATGAACTAATTAAGACCAAGTATGGACACTTGTTGCTGGAGAATTCTTTGACTCATTATTTGGACCAAATCATACTTTATGACCAAATATCCAGACATGTGTATCGCGATAACGCGCATCGCATTGCTGAATGCGATGCAAAGGCTCTTGCCATTCTTGATAATAATATTGATAATATTATTACATTAAATCCAGAGCAACGATGTTTTGCCATTATGCCATGGAGACATACATTTCAACTATCATTGTTGCAGAGGTGCTTAGAGTTGGTAAATATATGGAACACGGAAGCACCACATCCATTTTATAAGCGGTTTGCTCAAGCAACATTAAAAGCCATTGCAAATGTTAAATCCAGCGCATCATGCTTATTGCAATGGACATTGCAAGATCCAGAAGTATTTCGCACCATCTTGGATCCACGTTCCGCATCAGTTCCAACATCAACACCAATGATATCATATGATGAACCATTGTTGCACCATTTCACCAATATTATGATGTGCAATAATAGTGTTACTGTTAGTGTGTCTGGCGGCGTGGATTCAATGGTGTGTTTGTTTATTGCTCACAAATTATTTAATCATGTGACATGTGTCAGCATTGATTATGCCAATCGCACAGAACAGAGCTTGGAAATTCAAATGGTCAATCACGTATGCGGTGTGTTAAATGTGCCACATGTTGTTAGAGTTATTGACGAAGTAAAGCGACCCAGCGGATCGTGTTCAGGACTTATTGATAGAGAATTTTACGAGTCATTTACCCGAGATATTCGTTTTGCAACTTATGCGAAGATATCTGATGATCCAGTAATTCTTGGCCATAATCAAGATGACACATTAGAGAATGTCTTTTCCAATATTAAAAAACGCAAAAACTATGACAATTTATTTGGTATGGATGTATGCTCTGAAGAACGCGGCGTTAATATATGGCGACCATTATTGCATGTGCCCAAGTCTTTAATTATAGATTTTGCTTTGCGTCATGGCATTCCATTTACTTACGATTCAACACCCGCTTGGTCGGAACGCGGATACCTAAGAGATCACGTTATTCCGGCTATTCGTGACTACTTACCTGGTATTATTGACATGGTTAATAATAACAAACATTTGTACAAAGTATGCAAAAATGTGCAAATTAGCGATGATTACCAAGTGTGCTCCAATCCTATTTATACACTTGATTATTTTCAAAATGTCTTCAAAAAAGTGGCATTGCATTACAAGGTGCCATATCCAAAAAATAAAAGCTTAATGCATTTAATGGAACAGTTACAGCGAGGCAATACCAGTCGTTTAACAGTATCGGTTCATTTTATAGTGGTTAAAGAGGGCAGTGGGTTCAGAATAATAAAAATGTAACATGTATCCTTATCTTCATGTTAGTTCTCAGGCTTGAGAATTAAATATTTTTTTGATTTTTTTAGATTTATTGCGCTTAATCCTTGATTTCATCCCTCCAACACGAGATCGTTGGTATTTATTTGAGATTACCGATTTTTTGGTTATCACTGGAACATGAACTGGAAGAATATCACCCGTTTTTATGGCGGATTTGTCAATTACTATTGGTTCTTCGTCATATGGATTATAAAATAATAATCCAGTAGCTTTGTTCATATTAACATGTTTGTAATAGTTATCAATGTATCCTCTAAATATCAGATTTGCATATCCATGTTCATCAAGAGAAATAATATTGCTATTATCATCGGGCAATTTCACTTTGTATTCCTTATCAATGCTTAAATACATATATAATATACATTCACCATTCTATAAAAAAAGGTACATAATTCATAATATTGAAATATATTTTTGTATATCATGCGAATACAAAAATATGTAATAAATATGTATCAAGTTGGCTTCATTGTGTCTCACAACAAAAATCGCGCGCTAATCGCTAATGCGCTGGGTGTATCCATATACAACTATTCTGCTGCATATGAGCAATATATTCTTGAATTGTTTGGTCCATTTGTTACTATCAAATGCGAACAAATTCACGATATTATTCAAGTGAAAAATTTTGTGAATCGAGTATCCCGCATATTAATGGCAAACGACGAAGATGTGGATCGCACAATTAAAATTATTGGTTCTGCAGACAACGACGACGAAGATTGCACAGATTCCGATTATGATAGTGACGAAGAGTATTCTGACGACGAATATTAATTATATTGTATTTATTTGATTTGATTTGTTAATTTAATTATATGTATTTTTTATTCGGTCAGCATACGTGGTATTATTTATCATGACCTATATGCACGCTTGTTGCGTATGGTTGATTTATATTGTGTGTGTGTGCGTTTTTTTGATCCACCACGTTTGGGTTTGATGTGAATAATATATGCATTATTCTCAGACGATTCTGGAAGATATTTGTTTAAATCAGCATTCTTGATAACATTTCCTTTATTCATGATTATAATATTTGAATTTTGTATGTTTGTGTTGGGATTTGCAGCCATTACCAAATCGCCATAAGTTGATTCAGGAGGCATGATAACAGATATTGGATTTGTATCGCCTATTTTAACAATATATTGGTATTTTGACGATTCAGATACATCTGGTAACAGTGGCTTACTGTCTATATTTACTAATGGTGGCTGCATATCGTTGGATGTATTCATATATATTATGTTAATCGCATATATTTGTATTTGTGTGCTGTTGTTTCCGCTTCGGCATGATTTATTAATTGGAACAAATTCAAAACAGATGATGTGTTTATCATTTTCTTCATAATAATGTTTAATACATGATAATGCATCATCTCGCATCACCAATCCATCCAACCCAATTATTAACTTTAAATTAACAAATTTATCATTCTGATGTGGATTTGATTGATATCCACTGCAAAAATAATTGTTTGAACTCATATTTAACACATGATAGAAATCATCCTCGCTGATTAAATAATATTTATTATGAAGTTTGAAGACCAATCCGTTGTACATCATGATTGGCACTTCTTCTCCATTATACATATTATATCCAAGTTGATTAGAATCATATGATGTAATATATTCACTGTTCAATATGTGTGGTGCGTTTGTATCATCGAGAATGTATGCTACTATGTCCATGTTGTTATTTACAGCATACATGTAAGCATTATGACCATCAGACGTTATATGTTTTGGATTCGATTCACGAGTGGCTATTAATTTCATTGCAACGATATCCAGTTTTTTTTTGCATGCATATATCAATGCAGTGTATCCCATATCAGTAACATGTCCTGGATTTGATTCGCCAGTGGCTATTAGCGCTAATGCAACATTATTCATCTTATTTCCAGCACGACTACATGCAATTGTTAATGCAGTGTCACCATATTTATCAGCATGTCCTGGCAATGCTTTACCAGTTGATATTAGCGCCAATGCAACCTTATTCATGCTAATACGACATGCGTTAATTAATGCAGTGAAGCCATTCTCATTAACACATTCTGGATATGAATCAATCAATTCCATCGCAACATCTTCCAGACCTCTTAAACATGCTTCCATTAATGCAGTGTTGCCAGATTTATTTACATGACGTGTATTAGACTTGCCTGTGGCTATTAATGCCATAGCTACATCTGGTAATAATTTATTGCATGCCATTATCAATGGGGTACCATAATAAAAATCATCTATTACTCCAGCAACATCTGGACATGCATTAATAATTCTTAATGCATCATTTGTGTTATTACTTATTATTGCGGTTTTTAACTGCCCGTATTCTTGTTGAATTCTTTTTTTACTAAAGTCATTTATCTTTTTAGGTGGCATCTAATATATATATATAGATATGTGTTCCACATGTAGTTATTCGGTTAGCAGACGTGGCACACAATTAATTGTTTGCAATTCTTGCGCCATTAACTTGAAAGCATAAGGAACTTCCACATAGGCAAAGTCAGTCATATTATCACATACGCTGCATTTGTGTGTTGTGAATCCTTTATCACTATCATTGTATTGCGCAATGAAGCCGCACTTTTTACACACATGAACACTATATTTATCCGATACATCATACAATCGTTCCCTGCAAAATCGGCTGATGCCATGTGCCAACATTACATCACGTTCCATTTCTCCGATACGAAATCCGCCATCTCTGCTTCGGCCTTCAGCTGGTTGTCTGGTCAAATTCACCATGGGACCAATCGCGCGACTGTGTTGTTTATCATTAACCATGTGTTTCAGGCGCTGATAAAACACGGGTCCAATAAATATACTGGCATTCAACTGTTCGCCGCTTAATCCGTCATACATGACCTCGTTGCCATAACTCTCGTAGCCCTGGTTCTGTAAATGCTGGGCAATCGTTTTTACGTCCAAATCGCCGAAACTTGTTCCGTCGCCAAACATACCCAGTTCCACCAGCACCTTACCAAGCAGGGTTTCTTTCAACTGTCCAATGGTCATGCGACTGGGAATTGCATGAGGGTTAATAATAATGTCGGGCTTCAGGCCATTCTTGGTGTATGGCATATCGCACTCGGGAATAATGAGACCGCAGGTGCCTTTTTGACCGTGTCTCGAACTGAACTTATCCCCAATGCACGGCTTTCTAAACGTACGCAGTCGTACCTTGGCACAGGGATATCCGTCGCCGTTTCTGCAAGTAACATTTTCATCCACGTGAATTTCTTCGCCGCCAGTACGCACAGTCTTGCTCTGGTCCTCAAACTTGATGGGTTTGGTGGGATCATTGCGGTTTTCTTTAATATGAACCACCTTGGATATAATCACATCGCGGTCATCCAGTTTGGTATTCTTGGGAATAAATCCAGTGCTGTCAATCTTGTCGTAATTGCCGTATTTAATGCCCTTGGTCTTGGTGG
>JACCDX011431573.1_pt1 | contig 13861 bp, 13 predicted proteins | sample 7449681 | NCBI WGS metagenome assembly JACCDX01 (sample SAMN15323450, study PRJNA562643) | freshwater metagenome | isolation source: river surface water | place: USA:Blue River Watershed | collected 2017-08-18
AGTATCAGTCTGTCATTCCTCACTTGGTTGAGACGGTCATCCGGCGGTGTTCCCGCCTTAACCAGGATACGCATTCTCGCTTATCCAATGAAAGGAATTGTCATGGCATCTGGTACTGTCAAATGGTTTAACGACGCAAAAGGCTTCGGTTTCATCACTCCCGATGGCGGCGGCGCCGACCTGTTCGCTCATTTCTCGGCTATCCAGTCGAACGGCTTCAAGTCGCTGGCTGAAGGCCAGAAGGTCGAGTTCGACGTGGTCAGCGGCCCGAAGGGCCTGCAGGCTTCGAACATCAAGCCCGTCTAAGCTTCACGCTTCTGCCGCGTTGCCTCCGGCAACAGGTTGAAAGAAAGATCCCCGGCATGCCGGGGATTTTTTTCGTCCGTTGTCCGGGCCAGTCAGCGTGCCGGATCTTGTTTGCGTCGCTTCTTCCAGTAGTCCGGCTCTGCAAAAGCACGCCGCAGGAAATCCACGAACGTACGTATGCGCAAGGGCAGGTGCTGGCGCTGCGCAAACACGGCGTAGATATCGTTGCCCTGCGACGCATACTCATCCAGCACCGTTTCCAGTTGTCCGGATTCGAGTTCGCTGCCCACTTCCCACATCGAGCGCCAGGCCAGACCCTTGCCGGCCAGTGACCAGTCATGCAGTACCGCGCCGTCATTGCAGCCCATCGTGCCGGAGACTTTCATCGTCACGTTGCGGCCATTCAGGCGGAAGGTCCAGCCGCGCTGGCTGCCCGCACTCGAGAACGCGAGGCAGTTGTGCCGCGACAGTTCGTCCGGTGTCTTGGGTCGTCCATGCTTGCGGAAGTAGTCGGGCGAGCCGACCACGACGCGACGATTGTCTGCCAGCTTCACACCGACCAGGCTCGAATCGGACAGATCGGCGATGCGGATAGCGACGTCGATGCCTTCGCCGATCAGATCGACCACGCGATCGTTCAGGTTCAGCGTCAGCGTCACATCGCGGTGCTCTGCGAGGAAGGACGGAATCAGCGGCGCCACATGCTGGCGGCCGAAGCCGGCCGGCGCCGACACGATCAAGTGGCCGCTGGGGCGCGCGCTGCGCTCCGATACTTCGGCCTCCGCATTCTCGAGGTCATGCAGGATGCGCTGGCAATTCTCGAGGAAGGCCACGCCTTCATTGGTCAGCGCGATCTTGCGCGTGGTCCGCTGCAGCAGCTTCACGCCAAGTCGGGCTTCCAGTGCGTCGAGACGGCGGCCAATCACCGCCGGTGCGATGCCTTCGGCGCGCGCGGCAGCCGACAGGCTGCCACGTGCAGCGACATCGACAAAGGTGGAAATCTGCTTGAACTGATCCATGGGCGCTGCGTATCTTTAACTGAAACGCAATAATACCCCGGAAAAGACTGCCTTTTAACAACTTCTGCGTTAAACCGGCAGTGAATTAGCTATCACTCAGGTTAGAAACCGGATACGTGACGTCGGACTCTGCTGCGAGCCTCAGGTCTTCGTTCGTCCATGGCCCGTGCGGGCTTACAAGGACTGGATGTAAGCGCGCAATCCGGCCAGCAGCATCTCGATCGCGATTGCGGTCAGGATTAGTCCCATCAGCCGCTCGAAGGCCGTCATCACCGCGTCACCCAGCGCGCGCTGCAGTCGCTCGGCTGACAGCAACACGGCCAGCCACACGACGGCCACCAGTGAAATCACCGCCACATACAGCCACGCTGCCATCGCCTGCTGCGACGAGAACAGCAGCACGGTCACCAGCGCCGATGGCCCGGCCAGCGCGGGTATCGCGAGCGGCACGATCAGCGGCTCGGTGCGCTGTCCATCGCTGTGGCCGAAGATGCCTTCTGGCGAAGGGAATACCATGCGCAGCGCGATCAGGAACAGGATCACGCCACCGCCGATGCGTAGTGAGATTTCGGTCAGCTGCAAGGCAGCGAGGAAGGGGCGGCCGATGAACATGAAGGACAGCAGCAGCGCAAACGCGATCAGGCATTCGCGCACGATCACGCGGCCACGGCGCTCGGGCGCGACCTGCCGCAGCGTGCTGACGAACAGCGGCACATTGCCGAACGGGTCCGTGACCAGTAACAGCAGGATGAACGATTGGAAGAAGCTCTGCGTCATCGACGTCTCCTTCCGGCGGACCACGCCACCGTTTCGGTTAGGATGCCATGAAATGCCCGCTGCGCCCGACGTCGATCGACCTTGAGTCGCTATGTTGGCACTGACCGAACAGTGCGGTCAGCAGCGCGGCGCCGCATTCTCCGTACGACAGAAAAACAAAAGGAGCATCATGGGCAAGACCGCACGTCATGCTGCCGGCGATTCGGCCGGTACTCGTCAACGCACGCCGTCGCGCCGCCGCTTTCTGTTGGGCGGCCTCGGCCTCGCCGGTGCATTGGTCGTTGGCTGGGGCGTGATGCCGCCACGCCAGCGGCTGGACGCGGAACCGCCCGATGATCTCGCCGGCCGTGTGCCGATCAATGGCTGGGTTCAGATCGCGCGCGACAACCGCATCACCGTCATGCTGGCCAAGAGCGAGATGGGGCAGGGCGTGATGACGTCACTGGCGATGCTGGTGGCGGAAGAACTGGATGTGCCGCTGTCCATGATCGAGATGCGGCAGGCGCCGATGCGCAAGATCTACGGCGATATCACGATGGCGGGTGACGGCCTGCCTTTTCATCCGGATGACCGTAGCTGGCTGAAGCAGGGCGTGCAATGGCTGACGGCAAAAGCCATGCGCGAAGTCGGCCTGATCGTGACCGGCGGCTCGAGCAGCGTCAAGGATAGCTGGTTACCTATGCGAGAGGCGGGTGCGGCAGCGCGCGCACGGCTGGTGGCTGCGGCTGCGCGCAACTGGCGGGTGCCGCCGGCCGAATGCGAGACCAGCGGCGGACGGGTGTCGCATCCTTCCGGCCTGTCGGCCAGCTATGGCGAACTGGCGGAAGCGGCAGTGCGTATTGGCGCAGTCGATTTCCATCTGAAGGACCGCAAGTCCTTCAAGTTGATCGGTCGTCCGACCGAGCGCATTGACGCCGCCGCCAAGGTGAATGGCAGTGCCGTGTTCGGCCTCGATGTGAAGCTGCCCGGCATGTTGTATGCCGGGGTCGCCATGTGTCCCATATTTGGCGGCACGCTGGCCTCGGTCCAGGCCGATGCGGTGCTGGCGATGCGCGGCGTGAAGAAGCTCGTCACCCTGCGTGCTGATCGCTCTGGTGCTCCAGATGCGGTGGCCGTCGTCGCCGACAGCCGCTGGCATGTGCTGCAGGCATTGAAGAAGCTGGAGCTGGCCTGGGAGCCGGGCGAACATGCAAAGCTCGACAGCCATGTGCTGATTCAGTCACTGGCCGATGCGCTCGATACCGATGAAGGCTTTGCTTATCACCGTAGTGGCGATGTGGTCGGCCTGAAAGGCGCAAAGACTGTGCGTGCCGAGTACCGTGCGCCTTTCCTCGCGCATGCGGCGATGGAGCCGCTGAACTGTACCGCGCAGTTTGCCGACGGCCGCGTGAAGCTGTGGCTGCCGACGCAGGTACCGAGCGTGGTCGTGGCCGCTGCTGCACGCGTCGCTGGCGTCGACACCGAGCAGGTGGACTTGCATGTGACCCTGCTCGGCGGTGGTTTCGGTCGCCGGCTCGAATCCGATATGGCGGTACAGGCGGTGCAACTGGCGCGCGAACTTGATGGCGCACCGGTGCAGCTGTTGTGGCGCCGCGAGGACGACCTGCAGCATGACTTCTATCGTCCTGCCTCCGTCGCGCGCCTGTCCGGCGTGCTGGATGCGCAGGGCAGATTGCAGGGCTTGCGCAGCCATTCGGCGTCCGGCTCACCGATTCAATCATTGACGTATCGCGCGTTTGGCCTGCCGAAGGCCGGTCCCGACAAGACGACCATCGAAGGCCTGTACGACCATCCGTATGAAGTCGCGCATCAGCTGGCGTCGCATGTGATTGTCGACTCGCCGGTACCGCTGGGGCCGTGGCGCTCGGTCGGCCATTCGCACAATGCGTTCTTCAAGGAGAGCTTCATCGACGAGCTCGCGCACGCGACCGGACAGGAACCGGCGGCGTTCCGGCGTGCTTTGCTGGACAAACATCCGCGCCATCGCGCGGTGCTGGATGCGGCCTTGCGCCTGGCAGGCGAACCCGAGGCGGGGCGCGCGCATGGCATCGCCTTGCACCAGAGCTTCGGCAGCATCGTCGCGCAAGTGGCCGAGGTCTCAGTGGATGGCCGGCATATTCAGGTGCACAAGGTGAGTTGCGCGATTGATTGCGGCGTGGCGGTGAACCCGGAAGGCGTGCGGCTGCAGGTCGAGTCGGCGATCGCGCTGGGCCTGTCAGCGGCCTTGAACGATGAGATCACCTTGCGCGACGGTCGCGTGCAGCAGTCGAACTTCCATAACTACCGAACGCTGCGGCTGACCGAAATGCCGGCGGTCGACGTGGTGATCCTGCAAAGCGGCGAACATCCGGAGGGTGTGGGTGAGCCGGGCACGCCACCGATTGCGCCGGCGGTCGCGAATGCGGTGTTCAAGCTGACCGGGCAGCGTCTGCGCAGTCTGCCGCTGACGCTGGTTTGAATCCCGAGAGAACGCTTGCTGAGATGCTTGATGTGAAAGCAGGGCTGACCTGCACCATCAGGAGCTGATCTCGTCCAGTCGCGCCAGCAGGTTGCAGTCGCGTTGCCATTGCTGGCGTTCGGCCGAGCCTGCGGCCTCGCGGCGCAGGTCTTCGTCGCTGCGCTCCATCTGTGCTTCCAGCAGGCGCGCCACTTGTCGCGGCTCCGGCATCATCGTGCCGTAGAACGCCACGATGTCGTGATGCTGGATCAGGATGGTCGGGAAGTTTTCTACATCGAGGTCACCGACCAGATCGGCCTGGTCTTCGATATCGATCCACACGAACAGCGCTTCCGGATGATCGGTAGCCAGTGCTTCGAAGCCTGCGCGGTATTGCTTGCACACGTCGCACCAGCCAGCACAGAGGCAGGCCACCACCCAGCGACCGGATGACAGCGCCGAAGCCAGTTGCGGGAATTGATCGGGAACGAGAAAGAGTGCGGACATGGGCCGGATTTTACCCCAGTGCAGCATCGCGGCCGCCGGTGGGTAGCAGCGCAGGCACGGTAAAATGACGTCCATGTCCGCACCATCTACGCTGCCTGCAGTGACCATTCTTGCGATCGAGACTTCCACCGAACTGGCATCGGTGGCCTTGCTGCATCATGGCCAGCTGGTTTCGCGCAGCGCATCTGGCGCGCAGACGCATTCAATGAGTGTGCCGGCCATGGTGCAAGGCTTGCTGGCCGATGCAGGGCTGAAGCTCGCGCAATGTGATGCACTGGCCTATGGCATGGGTCCGGGATCGTTCACAGGTGTGCGCACGGCCTGCGGCCTCGCGCAAGGTCTTGGCTTTGGTGCCGGCCTGCAGGTGGCGCCGGTCGTCACGTTGATGGCGATGGCCGAGACCGCGCGGCAAGCCGGTGCCGGTGATGACGTGCTGGCCGTGCTCGATGCACGCATGGGCGAGGTGTACTGGGCACAGTATCGTTTTGACGGGCGCTGGCAATGCGTGTCGGAACCGGCCTTGTCACCAGCCTCTGCTGTCGTCGCGAGCGGCAAGCCTGTGGTGTGCGGCAATGGACTGTCGGCCTATCCGGACAGCTTTACTCAACTCGTTGAACTGCAGCGGCTGCCGGTCATCATGCCGCAGGCGGAAGCAGTTGCTCTGCTGGCCGCCGACATGGTGCGCGAGAACTTGCTGGTTGCGCCACGCGATGCGCAGCCGCTGTACCTGCGCAACAAAGTGGCGCTGACTACGGCCGAGCGTATGGCGGCAGCGACCGGCCATGCAAGCACGAGCAAGGACAACAGCGCAGCGAGCAAGGTCACCAGCAGTGCAGCTGTCAATGCGAGCATCCATGCAGCAGGAGCCGCCCCATGAGTTCGGTGCTGCGTCCTGTGTCGACAGCATCGCCGGCAGCATCGCTGCAGTTTTCCGCCATGCGCGTGACCGATGTCGACGGGGTGACGCGTATCGAGCAGGATGCCTTTCCTTTCCCCTGGACACGCGGCAATTTCCTCGACTCGCTCGATAGCGGCTATGACGCGTGGGTGGCGCGTGAATCCATCGCCAACGGCGGTCGTATCGCCGGGTATTTTCTGCTGATGCCGGTGGTCGATGAGATGCATCTGCTGAACATCACGGTGCGTCCCGACTTGCAAGGGCAGGGGCTGGGCAGTCGGCTGATGGACAAGGTACGCGAGCGCACCATCACGGCAGGGATGGCATCCATCCTGCTCGAAGTGCGTCCGTCGAATGTGCATGCGCTGGCTGTCTATCGCCACCTTGGTTTTGCACAGATCGGTGTGCGCAAGAACTACTATCCGGCCGCTGCCGGCAATCGAGAAGATGCGATCGTGATGCGCCTGCCCATTGACACTGCAAAGAGCTCGCAGCAGGGAGACGACGCATGACGAACGCAGAACGCCTGCGCAAGCTCGAGCAGATGGGACTGGGTCCGGTCTGGGTGCGGCGTGGTATCGCGCCCGATACGGCGTCGGGTATAGCGTCCAATGAAGCCGCCGCAGCGGACGCGGCAGCTCAGCTTGCGCATGCAGCACAGGATGTTGACCGGCCTGCCGGCGTACCGACACTCACGGCCGTGTCACCGCGATCTGCGCCTGTTCGTGCGCCGTCGGCTTCGGATGCAGAGATCGCCAGCATGGATTGGGATGCACTCGACGCCGCGATACGCTCGTGCACGCGCTGCGGCCTGTGCGAGGGTCGCAAGCTTGCGGTGCCTGGTGTCGGCGATCGCAAGGCCCGCTGGCTTTTCGTCGGCGAAGGACCGGGACGTACCGAGGACCAGCAGGGTGAGCCCTTCGTCGGTCCTGCAGGCAAGCTGCTCGACAACATGCTGCGTGCACTCGGACTGGCGCGCGGTGAAGCGACTTACATCGCCAATGTCGTCAAATGCCGTCCGGTCGGTGCCGATGGTCGCGACCGTCCACCGACTGCCGAGGAAAGCGCCGCCTGCCGGCCTTATCTTGAGCGACAGATCGCGCTGCTGCAGCCCGACATCATCGTCGCGCTCGGCAAGGTATCGGCACTCGCCTTGCTCGGTTTGCCGGAGGACAGCTCGCTGTCCAGCGTGCGCGGCAAGCCGGCCAGCTATGCGGGCCGCCCGCTGCTGCCGACCTTCCATCCCGCCTATCTGCTGCGCAAGCCGGCCGACAAGGCACTGGCCTGGCGCGATCTGTGCGCCGCGCGGCGCATCGTCGAAGGGCAGTGAAGAACACTGCAGTGGAGAGCAGCGCATCGGCGTCGGCAAAGGCCGCAATGGCGCCGCTGCAGCAAGTCTTTCACGAACGCTGGCCGACGCTGCGCAATCCGCATGTGCGGGCGCTGGCCTGGCTGCTGACTGCCCCTGACTTGTTCGATGCTGACGCACCGCGCTGGCAAGGACGGATTGCGCGCCTGCCAGCGGATGTCGCCGACACCGAGCGCGACTGGTTGCTGCAGCTTGATGCCGAGCCAGAAGAACTTGAAGCCTTCTTGAATGTGCACCGCTTCACGCGGCTGGGCCGTTATGCGGAGAACCTGCTCGAATGGTATTTCCGTCACCGTGGCGTCTTGCATGCGCATGGCGTGCAGGTGCGCACGCCGCGGGCCGAGGGCGGCGAGGATACGGTCGGTGAATTCGATTTTCTGCTCGACTTCGATGCCGATCTCACGCACTGGGAGCTGGCGACCAAGTTCTACCTACTGTGCTCGGACGATCCAGCGGTGAAAGATGTGCAGCAGGCCGATTATTTCGTCGGGCCGAATCTCGCCGATACCTTGGGCCGCAAGATGCGCAAGATCCTGGACCGGCAGCTGATGCTGGGATCGCATCCGGCCGCCGCGAAGCTGCTGCCACGCCCCTTGGCTGCGGCGCAGGCACTGGTCAAGGGCTGGCTGTTTTATCGGCGCAGCGATACGGGGCCGGGCCCGGAGACCGGCATTGCCGCTACACATTGCCGCGGCTGGTGGTGCGTGCTGTCCGAGCTGCCTGCGCATGTGGGTGCGAAGCTGGGCTTGCTGTCGCGGCTGGAATGGCTGGCGCCGGTCCGGCTGCCGGCAGAGCGTGTGCTGTCTCCGCAGCAGGCAGCAGAACAGTTGGCGCAAGCCTTTGCCACCGACGGCATGCCGGTGATGGTGGCGTCCTTGGTGCCGGATGGCGATGCGTGGGTGGAAGCCGATCGTGGCTTCGTGGTGCCTGAGCAGTGGCAGCTCGAAGCGCTGCGTCGAGCAAAAATCAGATGAGTTGATATTCGCTCGAGCTGCGCAGTCGCTTTGCGGGCAGATATCAGGTGCCGACGTGCTTCTGCTCGCCGATGAGGTGCAGAGAGTCGTACTCCCGCTGGTTGGCTGCATGTCGCTTCATCACCAGCCACATGATGATCGCCACGAACAGCCCGAACAACACGATCACGACGTGTATCGACAAGTCCAGCTTCACCAGCAACGCATACAGACCCAGCATCAACAGGATGGACAGGTTCTCGCTGAAGTTCTGTACCGCGATCGAATGACCGGCACTCATCAGCACATGGCCACGGTGCTGCAGCAGTGCATTCATCGGCACCACGAAATATCCGGACAGCGCGCCGATCAGCACCAGCAGCGGGTAGGCAATGGTGGTGCTGTTCACCAGCGTCATTCCGCAGACGATCAGTCCCATCGCGAAGCCAACCGGCATCACGCCCAGCGATTTCTTCAGTGGCACCAGACGCGCGGCAGCCATCGCGCCAAACGCGACGCCGAACGCCACGACCCCCTGCAATATCGCGCCACGTGACAAGGGCATGCCTAGCGCGCTCTCGGCCCATTTGAGCACGATGAACTGCAGCGTCGCACCGGCACCCCAGAACAGCGAGGTGACGGCCAGCGAGATCTGACCCAGACGGTCGCGCCACAAAGCTACCAGGCAATGCGAGAAATCGACCACCAGCCGCCACGGCGTGTGTTCCTGTTCCGGATAGTGCGCGCCGGTGCGCGGAATTTTCAGGTTGAACAGCGTAGCGGTGATGTACATCAGCATCACGATGCCGAGTGCGACTTCCAGCGACAGGCCCATCTGGAAGGGATTGAAGGGCAGCAGTTCATTGAGCATGGCGGCGAACTTCGCGCTGACCAGCGCGCCACCGAGCACGGTGCCGAGAATGATGGACAGTACGGTCAGGCCTTCGATCCAGCCATTGGCCATCACCAGTTTTTCAGCCGGCAGCAATTCGGTCAGGATGCCGTACTTGGCCGGCGAGTAGGCGGCAGCGCCAAAGCCGACAACCGCGTAAGCGAGCAGCGGGTGGACGCTGAGGAACATCAGCATGCAGCCGACGATCTTGACCAGGTTGCTGATGCACATCACCCGTCCTTTGGGGAAAGCATCGGCAAATGCGCCAACGAAAGGCGCCAGCACCACATAGGAAGTCACGAAGAACAGCTTCAGCATCGGCGTCATCCACGCCGGCGACTGCATCGCCGTCAGCGCAGAGATCGCGACGATCAGCAAGGCATTGTCGGCGAGCGACGAAAAAAACTGCGCCGCCATGATGATGTAGAAGCCGCGATTCATTCGGGGAATTCTGTGCTGGAGGGCTGCTGAGTTGGCTGCTTTTTGGCTGCTGATTTGACTGCTGATTTGACTGCTATAGGGGCTGATCCGGCTGCTGATTTGGCTGCGATATGCGCTGCTCCACAGGCGGCTTGCTTTATACCACGAAAAGCCTGTGGCCTCGCCCGCGCCGGCCATGCGGGCAAGGGCCGCGCGGTTGTGGCCGGCCTGCTGTTCGTTCTCGTCCAAGCTTCGTTTGAACACGAGTAAGCGCGGTAGCTCCGGTTAAAATAGAGGGCAAATACAGAATGCAGCCTGCCTGATGCCCAGACCCCTCATTGCCATTACCGACATCGCCGCGATGCAGTCCAATCTGTCGATCGCGAAGGCCGCGATGCCGGGCGCACGCGTCTGGGCGGTGGTCAAGGCTGACGGCTATGGCCACGGCCTCGCTTGGGCGATGCAGGGCTTTGCGGATGCCGATGGTCTGTCATTGGTCGAACTTGACCGTGCGATACGCCTGCGCGAGCTGGGCTGGACCAAGCCGCTGCTGATGACCGAAGGCATGTTCTCGGTGGTCGACATTGCCGACATGCAGGCACATGCGCTGCAGCCCGTGATACATACACAAGAACAAATCGCGATGCTGGCGTCGGCGGCAGCCGGTGCGCCGCTCGATGTGCACCTGAAAATCAACACCGGCATGAACCGGCTAGGCTTCGCGCCGGACAAGGTGCGCGAGGTGTATGCCGCCCTGAAGGCCTTGCCGGTGGTGCGCAGCATTGCACTGATGACGCATTTCGCGAATGCAGAAAATCCGTCAGCGACACTTAGCGCTGCGCTGCAGACCGAACGCTTCCGCGCGTGCACCGATGGCTTGCCGGCAGCGGTCAGCCTGTCGAACTCGGCAGCGCTGCTGCTGCAAGGCCAGATCCGTTGTGACTGGGTGCGCCCCGGCATCATGCTGTATGGCGGCTCGCCCGGCGCTGGCACGGCCGCGTCCTACGGACTGACGCCGGCGATGACCCTGAAGGCCGAACTGATCTCGGTACAGCACTTGCAGCCCGGCGACAGCGTCGGCTATGGCAGTGCGTTCACGGCGGACAAGGCGATGCGCATCGGCACCGTCAGCTGCGGCTATGCCGATGGCTACCCGCGGCATGCGCCGACCGGTACGCCGGTGCTAGTGGACGGCGTACGCACTCGCACGCTGGGCCGGGTGTCGATTGACATGCTGTGCGTGGATCTCGATCCGGTACCGTCGGCAGGTGTTGGCAGCAGCGTGATCCTGTGGGGCGAGGGCTTGCCGATTGATGAAGTCGCCGAGGCGGCGGACACCATCGCCTATGAACTGATGTGCGCGATCACGCCGCGCGTGCGCCGTGAAGCGCGCCGGCCGCTGGCAAACGCATGATCGTCAGCACTTATCACTGAGCACTGATCACCGAGCACGGACAAGGCGATGGCCAAGGCAAAAACCAATTACACCTGCACCGAATGCGGCGGCGTGTCCAACAAATGGGCTGGTCAGTGTCCTTCCTGCGGCCAATGGAACACGCTGGTCGAAACCCTGGTCGAGACCGTCAGCAATCGTTATTCAGCGCAGCCGCAAGGCCTGGTACAGGGCGCGCCGGTGATGAAGCTGGCCGATATCGAAGCCGCCGATGTGCCGCGCTTCGGCACCGGTATTGACGAATTCGACCGCGTGCTCGGCGGCGGTCTGGTGGCCGGCGGTGTCGTGCTGATCGGCGGCGACCCCGGCATTGGCAAATCGACGCTGCTGCTGCAGGCGCTGGCCAATCTGGCGCGCATCAAGAAGGTGCTGTATGTGAGCGGCGAGGAATCCGGCGCACAGGTGGCCTTGCGCGCACGCCGGCTGGCGGTCGATGCGGCCGACCTGCAACTGCAGGCCGAGATACAGCTGGAGAAAATCCTCAATACGCTGGCCGAGCACAAGCCGCAAGTCGCGGTGATTGACTCCATACAAACCCTGTACTCGGATGCGCTGACCTCGGCACCGGGTTCGGTCGCGCAGGTACGCGAATGCGCAGCGCAACTGACGCGCGTGGCCAAGCAGTCGGGCATCACCATCATCCTGGTCGGCCATGTGACCAAGGAAGGCGCGCTGGCCGGGCCGCGCGTGCTCGAGCATATCGTCGACACGGTGCTGTACTTCGAGGGCGACACGCACTCCAGCTTCCGTTTAGTGCGCGCGTTCAAGAATCGCTTCGGTGCCGTCAATGAACTGGGCGTGTTCGCAATGACGGACAAGGGCCTGAAGGGTGTCTCGAATCCATCCGCGTTGTTCTTGTCACAGCACGAGAATCAGGTGCCGGGTTCCTGTGTGATGGTGACGCAGGAAGGCACGCGCCCCTTGCTGGTCGAGATACAGGCACTGGTCGATGCGTCGCATGTGCCGACCGCGCGCCGCTTGTCGGTGGGCCTGGAGCAGAACCGCCTCGCGATGCTGCTGGCGGTGCTGCACCGTCATGCGGGCGTGGCTGCGTATGACCAGGATGTGTTCATCAATGCGGTGGGCGGCGTGAAGATCACGGAGCCGGCAGCCGACTTGCCGGTGCTGCTGGCGATACAGTCATCGATGCGCAGCAAGCCGCTGCCACAAGGCATGGTGGCTTTCGGTGAAGTGGGTCTCGCCGGCGAGATCCGTCCGGCGCCGCGCGGTCAGGAACGCTTGCGCGAAGCGGCCAAGCTTGGTTTTTCGATCGCGCTGGTGCCCAAGTCCAATTTGCCGAAGCAGAAGATCGAAGGTTTGCAGGTGATCGGGGTCGAGCGCATCGACGAAGCGATGGCCAAGGTGAGAGAGCTGCAGTAAGCGGACTCTGTGTCAGTGGTCCTGCTGCAATATCAATCCTGCCGTACGCAAGCCGCTGCGTACCGCCCCCTCTATCGTCGCCGGATAATCTCCCAGCGTGTAATCACCGGCCAGCCAAAGGCCGCGGTGTGAGCTAGCGTTATCCGGACGAGGCAGGTCAGGCACGCAGGCGAAGGTCGCACGTTTTTCGGTGACGGCCTTGCTCCATACGGGCCTTGCGAGTGCTGGCATCTGCAGCGCACCGGCTAGCTGCGTGCAGACATCGGTCAGCATCGCGTCATGTCCTTGCGCGATCGCTTCGTCCGATGCGCTGATGACCACCGCCAGCAGGCCCGCCTGTGTTGTATCCAGCTGGCCACGATCGAACACGAACTGTCCCCACTGCCGTTGGTCTGCGTTGTCTTCCAGCGCAAGGAAGGTATGCGGCAGCCTGACGCCGGCATCGTATTGCAGATAACAGGTGGTGATCGGTTCGTAGTCATAGCTCGGTATCTCGACCAGGCCCTGCAGCAAGGTCTGCGCATGCGATGGCGAGGTAGCCACCACGACATCATCAAACGCTGCATCAGAAGTCACTCCAGAAGTCGCATCCCGCAGCGCATCCAGGCCATCACCCTGCAGTCGCCAGTGACCGTTGTCATGACTGATCTGCTGTACATGCGCACCCAGGGTCACCGTGCCGCCGTGCTTTTCGACATAAGCGAGTGCGGCGTCAGGAAACAGCGCCGACAGGTCGACCCTTGGCAGCAGCATGTCGGAAGCTTGCCGTTTCGCTGCCAGGCTGTCGCGCAATACGTTGAGGAACACGTTTGCCGATGCACGATCAGGTGCGGTATTCAGCGCGGCTATGCACAGTGGACGCCACAGCAGGCGTATCAGGCGTTCTGTCTGATCGAAGCGCTGCAGCAGTTCACTGACGGTGCAATCGACATTCAGCCGCCAGTCCATCCACCGTGCGGCGCTCGCAAAGCGTGCCATGGCCAGCTTGTCGGCGCTTCTGAGGCCGCGCGCGAGCAATACACCGACAGCCATGTGCAGCGGAGCGGGCAGGCGCGGCGCGATCAGCTGCATGCCATCGCCTTGCTCGGGATAACGCATCTGCAGCGGCAGACGCAACAGCAGCGATGCGGGTTCGAGGCCGACCTGATGCATCAGATGCAGCGTGTCGCGATAGGCGCCGAGCAGAATGTGCTGGCCATTGTCGAGCGTCTGGCCCTGCAGCTCGATGCGGCGCGCGCGACCGCCCGCGATACGTGCGGCTTCAAACAGATGCACGTCACAGCCACGGCGCGCGAGTTCGACCGCTTCCGCACAACCGGCCCAGCCGGCGCCGATGACGGCGATCTTGCGACGAGCGCTGGAGGCGTTCATGTGTTCAGCTGTTCCGTCGCTTCGCTACTTGGCCACTTAGCCACGTACCCAGGTCTTCCATGCCAGCCACAGCTTGCGC